>Ga0256832_1003693_pt1 | contig 10384 bp, 12 predicted proteins | sample 134614metaG_FD_190534 | JGI IMG/M metagenome (GOLD analysis project Ga0256832, IMG submission 190534) | Hydrothermal vent microbial communities from Lau Basin, Pacific Ocean - 134-614 | ecosystem: Environmental > Aquatic > Marine > Hydrothermal vents | place: Pacific Ocean: Lau Basin | collected...
CCGGGCGACAACCTGAAGTTCGAGGTCGAGCTGATCGCGCCGATCGCCATGGAAGAGGGCCTGCGCTTCGCCATCCGCGAAGGCGGCCGCACCGTCGGCGCTGGCGTCGTCTCCAAGATCATCGAGTGATTGCGGCCCGAGGGGCTGAATCTCGGGCTGAAAGCGGAGGGCTCGCCGAAAGGCGGGCCCTTTTCCTGTCTGCGCGCTGGCGGGGCGCTCTTGCCCGGTGCGGGATTGTGAAGAATAATCGGGCACGCAGGCAATTGCCGGGTGCACGGGCATCTGAGCGCCCGCCCGGCACGCACAGGGAGGGAAGCGATGATGCGAAATATTGCCGATACGCATGCGGCAAGGCTCTCGGGCATGTTCAATCCGAAGGCGCTGGCGCGCGCGCTCCTCGCGCTTGTGCTCCTGTTTGTTTGCGCGCCTGCCGACGCAAGGCTTCGGGTGCCGGAGGCGGATGCGCCGGGGGTTGCGGATCACCCGGTGATCGGGCGCATTCCGGGCAGTCTGATCGCAGCGGGGAGCCACCGTAAATTCGCCCGTATCGGATACCCTGAGCGGATGGATGCCAGCGGCAGGAAGGTGGAGGCTGCGGGGCAGGCGGAGGGCGAGGCCTGGGATCTCGTCTACTGGCTGCCGGCCGATATCGGCCCGGATGCGGCCGCCGCGATCTACAGGAAGAACCTGGAAAAACTGGGCCTTGAAATCCTGATCGATCAGGATGATCCGAAGGGCCTGGCCTACAAGGCCCTCGAGCCGTTGGCGGGTGTGGATTTCCCACCGCTTTCCCGCCCGATCCACATGCTTGTGGCACGGGGGAAGTTGCGGGGGCGGGATGCGGTGGTGGCTGTCTATGCCTTCACGGTCAAGACGACATGGGGGAAGGAAAACTGGCTTTTCCTGCAGATCGTGGAATCGGGCGAGGTGGATGACAGGCTCGAGATCGTGACCGCGGAAAAGATCGGCTCGGATATTTCCGAGCAGGGGCGGGTGATCCTGGAAGGGATCCTGTTCGATCATGACAGCGATCGTCTGAAGCCCGCCTCCCGCCCTGCGCTCGAGCAGATCGCCGCCTGGCTCATGGCCAACCCCGAGGCGCGGGTGTTCGTGGTCGGGCATACGGACGCCACGGGGAAATACGATTACAATCTCGATCTCTCCCGCCGGCGCGCGGCTTCCGTCGTCAAGGCGCTGACGCGCGACCATGCCATTGATCCGGGTCGGCTGATGGCGGTCGGAATCGGGCCGGTTGCCCCGGTTGCGAGCAACCAAGGCGAAGCCGGACGGGCGAAAAACCGCCGGGTGGAACTGGTGCTGCGCCTGGATTGAGGCGCTGGGATGGATGCGCTTCTTTCCGCCAGCCATACGGGAGAAAGGCCGCCCTCGGCAGGCGGCCTTTCATTCTTGCCGTGAGTGGTGGTGGTGATCAGTTCAGCTTGCTCAGGTAGTTGCGAACCTCGCGGCCAGCCCGGCCTTCGCTGTCATTGCCGTGGATGATGGCCTGAAGGGCGGCAACCTGGCCGGCGGATAGGCCGCTCAGATCCGCATTCGGTGCATAGCCGCGAATCTCGCTGATCTCGACGTTCGAGGGCACGCTCATTGCGCTGACGGCGCCTGCGCCCGCGAGCAGCGCGGTGGCGGTGAGGGTGAGGATGCGTTTCATGTCATGTTCCTTTTTCGAGTATCGTTTGCTTGAGAATTGCGGGCTGGATCAGTTGGCGTGCATGAGATAGGCCCGCACCGTGTGCGACTTTTCGCTCTCGCTGTCGCCACTGTGGATGATGGCGAGGAGGGCGTTGATGTCGGCATTGGAGAGCGCGGCCACATTGGCATTCGGCGCATAGCCGCGGATTTCCTGGACGTTCACCGAGGTGGCGTCCGTCATGGCGGCAGTGGCGCCGGCAGTTGCGATCAGTGCGGCCGCGGTGAGGGTGAAGATACGTTTCATTTCGTTTTCCTTTCGGGTTTCGTTTTCGTCGGGTTTCGTACTGGCGCTTTCTTGCGCCGACACCGACTTGGATAGAGGCGAAACCGGCCTGCGTGAAATCACGTATGGGCACACGAAAAATCACGCGATCTTTGCCTTGAACGTGATCGGGGGTGGGTTCTGCGGTGGTGGAAAAAGCAGGTGTATATTGGTTAAGTATCATACAAATCAATAACTTGGATTCATCCTGATGAATGTTGCAATTGCTCCTCTCTGCGAGATGATCTCGTGAGATGGCCCGCAGAACCGGGATTGCAACGGGATGTCACGAATTCGTGGCATCACGGCCGCGTGCATTCCTTTCACGCAAGCGGGAGCGGGATGCCGGGAACGGCTCACCAGCAGGTGAAGAGGAGCGGTTTTGCCGTGAGCGGAAAGGGTGCGGGGCGAATCAATTCGCCGGAGCGATACGCTGAAGGGTAAGTCCCTCGGAGAGGCAAAACGGCTCTTGATTTCATGCCGCTTTGGCAATAGCTAGCGAAACAGGCCTAGGGGTGTAGCTCAGTTGGTAGAGCATCGGTCTCCAAAACCGAGGGTCGGGGGTTCAAGTCCCTCCACCCCTGCCAGGCCTTTCCGGCGGGTTAAATATTGGGCCGTGGAGAACATTTCCGGCCAGGCCAGCAGGCAGCTGGCGCGCGTGATCAGAATGCAAAAAGGGCACCGCTTCGGAATGGAAGCAGTGCCCGTTTTTCGCCTCGGAAGGGGGCTCAGTTTTCGTATTTGTCGAGTATCCTCTTGATGCCCTGAACCTTGCCCATGCCGTCTTCGCTGTTCAGCATTCCCTGAATTGCCGAAATATCGGCAAGGGTCAGATCCTGAAGGTGATCCGTGGGCAGGCCAAGCTGCGTCAGCTCGTTCTTGAGCGCGCGGGTGAGCTGGTCAAGCTCGTCACCCATCGCGTTTGCCGAGCCGGCGGCAAGGGCGAGAGAGAGGGTTGCCACTGTCATGATCGTCGTGAATGTCCGTTTCATCTTCTTTTCCTTTCGGTTTCGTCTTCACCGGAACATGTCTGCATCTCCGGCATCTCCTTCTTGCGTTTGAAAGATGGCGGGGTAAAAACACGAATCCGCTCACGACAGATCAAAGAGGATTGTTTTGACAGAGCTTCTGGAACACGACTTCGTGCTCATTTTGTGAGCGAGGGGCAAGCTATTGTTATTTATTGGTAAATACCAATATTTCGGATTGGTTTTCGCAGCGTTCATGTGACCGCTCACGCCACTGCCCGGGGTGTTGCTCATGTTTCGGCATTAAAACAATCCGTGAATCATTTTTTCGTGTGTTGGCCGCATCTGCCGGATGCCAGGACGGGGGATCAGGAGCCGGGCCATTCGGCAGACAGCAAAAGGCCCGGCGTGTTGCCGGGCCACGAGGATGGGCTGGCGCATTCGTGCGGGCGATGAGTCCTAAGCTTACCTCAGGCCGTGGCTGGAACGAAGCGCAGGGCGGTGCCGTTGATACAATGAAGCATCTCGCCCGGAACCACGATGAGAATATGGCCCAGGTGACTGCCGCAGCGGCGGCAATGCACTTCAGTAAGGGCCTTGGGCTCTTCCTTCTTCATGTAGGGATTGAAGGTTTCGATGCCTGTGAGGACGGCATTGGGTTCGGAATGCCTGAAGAAGACGAAGCCCATGTCTAGAACCTTCTTCCACTTCGAACTGTAGAGCGTGAGGCAGCAGCCCTTGCAGGTATAGGTGCCTTCGGGCATGGGGCCATGATAGGGGCTGGCGTTGAATTTTTCCGTCCCGCCCTCGCGCATGATCCGGTATTCCTCGTCGCTCAGGAGCGCACGCCAGGCTTCTTCGCTGCGGGTGACCTCGAAAGTGAAGTCATCTGCGGGCGGGCATCGGGCCTCCGTACTCTGCGCTTTGGCCTCTCCGGGGCGCAGGCCGGGCAGGGCGGCGACGGCGGCCAGCGCTCCGGCTTTGAGAAATGCGCGGCGCCTGCTCATATCGGGGGCGGTGACGTGATCTCCCTCCATGATCATCCCTTCCTTTCCGTTCGGTCCGTGCCACAGTCTAGGCGCTGGGCCGGTAACAGGCGATGCAAGGCTGCGGGAGTTGTCGCGAGCGGATTGTCACCTCGCCGTGAGGCCAATGTGAAGCACCGGGACGGGCGCGGCGATGGTTTGCGCCATCCACTCTTGAAATGGCTGGCATTTGGGCGTATCTGCCCGGGATCGGCATCCGGCCGCATCTAGGCATCCAGCAGGTATCCGCGACAATGGCAAAGACCAACCCCTTCCAGTTCATCCAGCAGGTCCGCGCAGAAGCGGCGAAGATCGTATGGCCGACGCGGCGCGAAGTCCTGCTGACGACGATCATGGTATTCGTGATGGCGGCGCTCACGGCGCTGTTCTTTTCCATGGTCGATCTGCTCATCAAGGGCGGGTTGCAGATGATCCTCGATATGGCCGGCTGAAGATTTTGCCGCCGGAAAGGCTTGAAATCGCGCGGTTTCGGAGCTAATGCGGGCGGCACCATCCAGAGAGGCGTGCAATGATTCGGGTTGCGCGCTGTTTTTTGTTGATGGCAGTGGCGGTGTAACCGCTTGGAAACGTGAAATTTTCCGGGAATTCCCGGATGGATCTGAAGGCTGAGGCAGCAATGGCAAAACGGTGGTATTCGGTGAGCGTTCTCTCGAACTACGAGAAAAAGATCGCCGAGCAGATCAAACACGCCGCCGAGGAGGCCGGCCTTCAGGATGAAATCGAAGAGGTTCTCGTGCCCACCGAAGAGGTGATCGAGGTACGCCGCGGCAAGAAGGTGACGACCGAGCGCCGCTTCATGCCCGGCTATGTGCTGGTGCGCATGGAGATGTCGGACAAGGGCTATCACCTGATCAATTCGATCAACCGGGTGACGGGCTTCCTCGGCACCAAGGGCAAGCCGATCCCGATGCGCGATTCGGAGGTGAATCAGATCCTCAACCGCGTGGAAGAGGGCCAGGAATCGCCGCGCCAGCTGATCAATTTCACCGTGGGCGAGAAGGTGCGGGTGACGGACGGACCCTTCGAGGGCTTTGACGGCACCGTCGAGGATGTGGACGAGGAAAACCAGCGCCTGAAGGTGTCGGTGATGATTTTCGGCCGGGCGACCCCGGTCGAGCTTGAATACAACCAGGTTACGAAAGAAGCCTGATTGTGAACCCGTGGGAGGTGCGGCGCGCGCGCGTGACCGGCCGGACCACGCAACCGCAAAGCCGCCGGGGCGCGCCCGGGCGGTGGTGAGAAGAAGGAGAAGGCCAGATGGCCAAGAAACTCGCAGGCACGATGAAGCTGCAGGTGCCCGCAGGTCAGGCGAACCCGTCCCCGCCCGTGGGGCCGGCGCTTGGTCAGCGCGGCATCAACATCATGGAATTCTGCAAGGCGTTCAACGCCAAGACGCAGGATCTGGAGCCGGGCGCCCCCTGCCCGACGGTGATCACCTATTACCAGGACAAGTCCTTCACCATGGAAATCAAGACGCCGCCGGCGTCCTATTTCCTGAAGAAGGCTGCCAAGGTGAAATCCGGGGCGCATGAACCGGGCCGCGAAACCGTGGGCAGCGTGTCCATGAATCAGATCCGCGAGATCGCCGAAGCGAAGATGAAGGATCTCAACGCCAATGATATCGAGGCGGCGATGAAGATCATCATGGGGTCCGCCCGCTCGATGGGCATCGAGGTCAAGGGGTAGGATCATGGCAAAAGTCGGAAAACGCATGAAGGCCGCCCGCGAGGTGGTCGCCGGGAAGGAAAACGTTTCGGTCGAGGAGGCGGTGAAGCTGGTGAAGGATACCGCGACCGCGAAATTCGATGAAACGGTCGAGGTTGCCGTCAACCTCGGGGTTGATCCGCGCCATGCCGATCAGATGGTGCGCGGCGTCGTGGCGCTGCCGCACGGCACCGGCAAGGATGTGCGCGTGGCCGTGTTTGCCCGCGGCGAGAAGGCCGAGGAGGCCAAGGCCGCCGGGGCCGATATCGTGGGCGCCGAGGATCTGATGGAAACGGTTCAGGGCGGCAAGATCGATTTCGATCGCTGCATCGCCACGCCCGACATGATGCCGATCGTCGGCCGGCTCGGCAAGGTGCTCGGCCCCCGCAACCTGATGCCGAACCCGCGCGTGGGCACGGTGACGATGGATGTGGCCGAGGCGGTGAAGGCCGCCAAGGGCGGCGAGGTGCAGTTCAAGGTGGAGAAGGCCGGGGTTGTGCATGCCGGGATCGGCAAGGCTTCCTTCGACGAGAAGAAGCTGGCCGAAAATCTCCGCGCCTTCGTGGATGCCGTTCAGAAGGCCAAGCCTTCCGGCGTGAAGGGCGCCTACATGAAGAAGATTGCCGTGAGCTCCACCATGGGGCCCGGCGTTTCGGTGGATATCGATTCCGCCACCGGAAACTGAGAGATTTGCCGGGCCTTCGGGCCCGGTGAATGGCGGGGCCGGAAGGCTCCGTCCTGTCCGAGACGGAGGGCGGGGAGCGGCGCGAGCCGGGCCCGGAAGTCCTTCCCGAGATGGGGAACGAGAAAGGAGCACGGGGTGAAGACCTCGGGCGATCTGGCCTCGGGACCCTGAAACTGGACCCGAACGCCCCGCCCCGGCGGGGCACAACTGAGCCGGAGGGCGCAAGCCTTCCAAATTTGGAGTGAAACTGTGGATAGAGCACAAAAAGAGAGAGTGGTCGAGGAACTCGGCCAGATCTTTGAAAGCTCTGGCGTGATCGTGGTCGCACATTACGCCGGTCTCACGGTTGCCGAGATGCAGGATCTGCGCGCGCGCATGCGCGAGGCGGGCGGATCCGTGCGTGTTGCCAAGAACAGGCTCGCCAAGATTGCCCTTGAGGGGAAGCCCTGCGCAGGCATTGCTGACTTCCTCACCGGCATGACGGTGCTCGCCTATTCGGAAGATCCCGTGACCGCCGCCAAGGTGGCGCACGGGTTTGCCAAGGATAACGACAAGTTCGAGATCCTGGGCGGCGCCATGGGCGAAACGGTTCTGGATGTTGAAGGGGTCAAGGCTGTTGCCGCGATGCCTTCGCGCGAGGAACTCATCGCTCAGATCGTGGCGAGCATCGGCGCACCGGCCAGCAATATCGCTGGCGCCATCGGTGCCCCGGCAAGCAACATCGCAGGCATCCTTTCCACGCTCGAAGAGCGGGAAGCGGCCTGAACCGGAAACGAGACCGGCGCATCGGGCAATTGCCTTCGCGTTGGAACACAACTGAAAGAACGGAAACAGTAAAATGGCTGATCTGAAGAAACTTGCTGAAGAGATCGTGGGTCTGACCCTTCTCGAGGCGCAGGAACTGAAAAACATCCTGAAGGAAGAATACGGCATCGAGCCCGCCGCCGGCGGCGCGGTGATGGTTGCCGGCCCTGCTGCCGGCGGCGAAGCCGGTGGCGGCGAGGAGCAGACCGAATTCGACGTCATCCTGAAGTCGGCCGGCGCCCAGAAGATCGCGGTGATCAAGGAAGTCCGCGCGCTGACGGGCCTTGGCCTCAAGGAAGCCAAGGAGCTGGTGGAAGCCGGCGGCAAGGCCGTGAAGGAAGGCGTCTCGAAAGAGGAAGCCGAAGAGATCAAGGGCAAGCTGGAAGCAGCTGGCGCCGAGGTCGAACTGAAGTGATCCGGCATGCGGGGCGGATCTGCCCTGCCGGATGAAGATGCAGGCAGGAGGCGGGAAAACCCGCCTCCTGCCGAGCCCGTCTTGGAAAGGCCCCGCGGGGGCGGGGGTTTTTCAAGGTGCGGTTCGCGGGATCGGGCGCAGGCCGGTGGGATGGCGTGCAGGAAGGGATCCCGGAAAGGCACTGTTTCGTGTGCGGCGCAGCCGGTTTCCCGGCCGGATGTGCCCGCGAAAAGCTGAAAGGTGAATTCAAGCATGGCGAATACGAACGCTGGCCAGAAGAGGCTCCGCAGAAACTACGGCAAGATCCGCGAAGTTCTGGAGATGCCGGATCTGATCGAGGTCCAGAAATCTTCCTACGATCTCTTCCTGAAATCGGGCGATCAGGACGAGCCGATGGATGGCGAGGGCCTGAAGGGCGTTTTCCAGTCGGTTTTCCCGATCAAGGATTTCAACGAGACGGCGGTGCTCGAATTCGTGAAATACGAGCTCGAGAAGCCGAAATACGATGTCGAGGAATGCCAGCAGCGCGACATGACCTACAGCGCGCCGCTGAAGGTGACCCTGCGGCTAATCGTTTTCGATGTGGACGAGGAAACCGGCGCCAAATCGGTGAAGGACATCAAGGAGCAAGATGTGTTCATGGGCGACATGCCGCTCATGACCCCGAACGGCACCTTCATCGTGAACGGCACAGAGCGCGTCATCGTTTCCCAGATGCACCGCTCGCCCGGCGTCTTCTTCGATCACGACAAGGGCAAGACCCACTCTTCGGGCAAGCTCCTCTTCGCCTGCCGCATCATCCCCTATCGCGGCTCCTGGCTTGATTTCGAGTTTGACGCCAAGGACATCGTCTATGCCCGCATCGACCGGCGCCGCAAGCTGCCGGTGACGACCCTTCTCTACGCGCTCGGGCTCGATCAGGAAGGCATCATGGATGCCTATTACGATACCGTGCACTACAAGCTCGACAAGAAGAAGAAGGCATGGCGCACGAAATTCTTCCCCGAGCGCCTGCGCGGCACCCGCCCGCCCTATGACATCATCGATGCCAAGACCGGCGAAGTGATCGCCGAAGCCGGCAAGAAGGTGACCCCGCGCGCGGTAAAGAAGCTGATCGAGGAGGGCAAGGTCACCGAAATCCTCGTGCCCTTCGAGGAGATCATCGGCAAGTTCGCCGCGAAGGACATCATCAACGAGGAAACCGGCGCCATCTATGTGGAAGCGGGCGACGAGCTCACCTGGGAGGTGGACAAGGACGGCGAGGTGAAGGGCGGCACCCTGAAGGAGCTTCTCGATGCCGGCATCACCGATATTCCGGTGCTCGATATCGATGGCGTCAATGTCGGCCCCTATATCCGCAACACCATGGCGGTGGACAAGAACATGAACCGCGAAACCGCGCTCATGGATATCTACCGCGTGATGCGCCCGGGCGAGCCGCCCACCGTGGAGGCCGCTTCGCAGCTCTTCGATACGCTGTTCTTCGACAGCGAGCGCTACGATCTCTCGGCCGTCGGCCGGGTGAAGATGAACATGCGCCTCGATCTCGACAAGCCCGACACCCAGCGCACGCTGGACAAGGAAGACATCATCGCCTGCGTGAAGGCGCTGGTGGATCTGCGCGACGGGCGCGGCGAGGTGGACGATATCGATCACCTCGGCAACCGCCGGGTGCGCTCGGTGGGCGAGCTGATGGAAAACCAGTATCGCGTCGGCCTGTTGCGCATGGAGCGGGCGATCAAGGAGCGGATGAGTTCCGTCGAGATCGATACGGTGATGCCGCAGGATCTGATCAACGCCAAGCCGGCGGCGGCCGCGGTGCGCGAATTCTTCGGCTCCAGCCAGCTTTCGCAGTTCATGGATCAGAACAACCCGCTTTCCGAGATCACTCACAAGCGCCGCCTCTCGGCGCTTGGCCCGGGCGGCCTCACGCGCGAGCGGGCTGGCTTCGAGGTGCGCGACGTGCACCCCACCCACTACGGCCGCATGTGCCCGATCGAAACCCCTGAAGGCCCCAACATCGGCCTGATCAACTCGCTCGCCACCTTCGCGCGCGTCAACAAATACGGCTTCATCGAAACCCCCTACCGCAAGGTCGTGGACGGAAAGGTGACGGATGAGGTCGTCTACATGTCGGCGACCGAAGAGCAGCGCCACGTGATCGCGCAGGCGAACGCGAAGCTCGATGAGGAAGGCCGTTTCGTCAACGATCTCGTCTCCACCCGCAAGGCCGGCGAATATCAGCTCAGCCCGCGCGAGACGGTCGATCTGATCGACGTGAGCCCCAAGCAGCTTGTTTCGGTGGCGGCGGCGCTCATCCCCTTCCTCGAGAATGATGACGCAAACCGCGCGCTCATGGGCTCGAACATGCAGCGCCAGGCGGTGCCGCTTCTGCAGGCCGAGGCGCCCCTCGTGGGCACCGGCATGGAATCGATCGTGGCGCGCGGCTCGGGCGCGGCCATCATGGCGAAGCGCTCGGGCGTGATCGATCAGGTGGATGCCACCCGCATCGTGGTGCGCGCTACCGAAGATCTGGAGCCCGGCGATCCGGGGGTGGATATCTACCGTCTGCGCAAGTTCCAGCGCTCCAACCAGAATACCTGCATCAACCAGCGCCCGCTGGTGAAGGTGGGGGATCGGGTGCAGAAGGGCGAGGTGATCGCCGATGGCCCCTCCACCGATCTCGGCGAACTGGCGCTCGGCAAGAACGTCGTCGTCGCCTTCATGCCGTGGAACGGCTACAACTACGAGGATTCGATCCTCATTTCCGAGCGCATCGTGCGCGATGACGTG
>Ga0256832_1003694_pt1 | contig 10384 bp, 6 predicted proteins | sample 134614metaG_FD_190534 | JGI IMG/M metagenome (GOLD analysis project Ga0256832, IMG submission 190534) | Hydrothermal vent microbial communities from Lau Basin, Pacific Ocean - 134-614 | ecosystem: Environmental > Aquatic > Marine > Hydrothermal vents | place: Pacific Ocean: Lau Basin | collected...
GCAGAAAAAGCGCGAGGCCGAACGCAAGAAGCGCGAGGAGAAGAAGGCTCGCGAAAAAGCACGCAGGCAGAAAAAGCGCGAGGCCGAACGCAAGAAGCGCGAGGAGAAGAAGGCTCGCGAAAAAGCACGCAGGCAGAAAAAGCGCGAGGCCGAGCGCAAGAAGCGCGAGGAGAAGAAGGCTCGCGAAAAGGCCAGGCGTCTGAAGAAGCGGGAGGCCGCCACCAAAAAGCCCGCTACCAAAAAGCCCGCTACCAAGAGCCAAAACTGAACGGTCCGGAGGCACAGGAGTGGTGTTCTTCGAAGCGGGCGCGCAGGATCGTCGCCTCTCTGCGCCGCGCCCGTGGAATTCGTGCTCACCACGCGGTCTGGGCGGGTACGATGAACCGATGACGCACCCCTTCGCCGGCGCTCGCTTCGACGAGCTCATCCGCATGCCCCGGGCGTCGCTCGAAGGGATCATGCGGCACGGCACGACGCCCACCGCCGACCACCTCGATGGCTGGGAGTTCCGAGGTTACAACCCACCGATCTTCGCGCGCGTCCTCGGCTTCCAGAAGTTCATCAAAGGCTTCTTCCGCGACTCCCAAGGGCTGGCCGGCTACAACCTCTTCGTGCAGGCACCCCGGGGCGGCCCCGACCGGCCGTGGATCGCCAAGGGCGGCGGCGACCCCCGCGCACGCCACGGGTACTACGACGTCGTCGCCGTGCAGCCCGGGGGCCGTTACAGCGACTTCCCTGACGCTGTGCTCCTGGACTACGGCAGCGGCCGGAACTCGGCGCTGAACCCCGAGTCACGTATCCGCGACTTCCTCGTCCAGGTCGATCCCGACAACCCCGACCTCTACCTTGGCAAAGCGTTCCTCGACCTCGGCATCGCCCGGATGTTCTCGAACTTCTTCGTCCTCGAGCGGCTGCAACGCGCCCCGACCTGAAGCAGGCGCCTCAGCCTCGGGCTCGGGCGCGACGCCGAGCGAGGGCGCGACGCTGGGCTTCTCGGCGCCGGCGTTGCGCGGCGCGCTCGAGCTCGCGCGCGCGCTCGGGGCTCGGACGATCCACGAAGCGTCGGACCGGGTCCCGCGGCCGAGCGCCTCGACGCCACTCGAAGTGGAGGTGCGGCGCGTAGGTGAGCCCCGTACGACCGACGAGGCCGATGGCCTGACCGCGGCGGACCTGCTGTCCCGCGAAGACATGGGCCTCGCTCAAGTGCGCGTACAAGGTGCTCGTGCGGTCCTTGTGAAGGAGCACGATCAGGTTGCCGTAGCCTTCGATGCCGTTGTCGGCGTAGACGACGAGGCCGGCGTTGGTCGCGCGCACCTCCGACCGGAACGCCGCCGGAATGTCGACCCCCTTGTGCAGGCGGTTGGCCAGCGCCCGCCGCCGCACATAGCCGAAGCCCCTGCCGAGGGTCCCCTCGGGGACCGGCCACAGGAGCGTCTCCTCAGGCTCCTCCTCGATGGCGGCGAGCCACTCCTCCGGTGCGCCGCGGGTCAAGAGCAGGTTGTAGCTGGAGTGCGTCCCCAGACCGAGCGCGCGAGCACGCTGGGCGGCCTCCCCCCAGGGCTGAGGCACCCGACGCGGTCCGTCGCAGAACCGGCGACGGCCACGACGCTGGCAGCGGAGCCGCTCGGGCATCCACTGAAGCACCGGCAGCTCGGCGGCCGCCACAGCGACGGGCAACATCGGCTTGGGCCGCTTGGGCGGCGGCGCAGGGCGTGCGCTTCCGGTCACGAGGTACAGCAGAGGCAGGAGCCGAGAGAACATCGGCTGCAAGCTGACATTCCTGTACGTTCCATGCACACCGGACTTTCCCTGACACCGCTCGCCGCGGACGGCCGCTCGGTGCGCGTCCCGGGACTCTCTCCGGGCTCGAAAGGGCGGCCAACTCACCTATATTGCCGACCGATGCGACACCTCCTCGTGCTTTGCCTCGGCGCCACGCTCTTGACCGGCTGCCGCTCCCCCGAACCGAACGACTCCGCTCGCCGCCGGGAGCGCCGGGAAGCCGCCCCGGCGCAAGCGGGGGCCGAACGCGTGCATGCCCAACAAGCTCCCGACCCGGCTCCTGCGCCGGAGCAAACCCAAGAGAGCGCCGGCTCCGCCGCCCAAGACACCGCCGCCCAGGACACCGCGCCCCAGGACACCGCGCCCCAGGAGCCGCCCGCGCACCCCGCCCTCCTCGACCCAAGGCAGGCCACCGAACGTGCCCCGGACACCTTCGCCGTCGAGCTCACGACGACGAAGGGCCCCGTGGTCATCGAGGTCACCCGCGCGTGGTCCCCACACGGCGCCGACCGCTTCTACAACCTCGTGAAGATCGGCTACTTCACCGATGTCGCGTTCTTCCGCGTCCTCGAGGGCTTCATGGCCCAGGCCGGGATCCACGGCGATCCGCGCGTGAACCGAGCCTGGCGCGACGCGAACATCCCGGACGACCCGGCAGCCGGCCAGAGCAACACGCGCGGCATGGTCTCCTTCGCCATGGCCGGCCCCAACACCCGCACGACGCAGTTCTTCATCAACTACGGCGACAACAGCCGGCTCGACTCGATGGGCTTCACCCCCTTTGGACGCGTGCGCGACATGCGCGCGGTCGACGCGCTCTACAACGGCTATGGCGAGGGTGCCCCGCGGGGACGCGGGCCCAGCCAGGCGCTGATCCAGTCGCGAGGCAACGAGTACCTGCGGCAGTCCTTTCCCGAGCTCGACTACATCGTGAGCGCCCGTGTCCTCGAAGACTGAGATCCGCGAAGACGACGCTTCATCCAAGTAACGCACCGCTCGAAGTCATCGCCATGCGCTACGAAGGACGCATCTTCCGCCCGCCCTCCGAAGCGGACGCCTTGATCCTGCAGGCTACCGTCGGGTGCAGCTGGAACCACTGCACCTACTGCGACATGTACCGGGACAAGACCTTCCGCGTCCGACCCCTCGACGAAGTTTTGGTCGACCTCGAATCGGCCGCACCGCTCGCCGCGGAGGTGACGAAGGTCTTCGTCGCCGACGGCGACGCCCTGGTGATGCCGATGGACCACTGGCGGCCGATCCTCGAACGCTGCCGCGCGCTCTTCCCGAACCTTCGCCGGGTGAGTTGCTACGCCATGGCCCGCAACGTCCGCGACAAGACCACCGACGAGCTGACCGAGCTGCGCGAGCTCGGCCTGACGACGCTCTACATGGGACCCGAGAGCGGCGACGACGTGACGCTCAAGAAGATCGCCAAAGGCGACACCTTCGCCGGCCACGTCGAGGCCGCGGACAAGGCGCGCGCCGCTGGGATGAAGCTCAGCGTGATCGCCCTACTCGGCATCGCTCCCGACCGCAGCCAGGAGCACGCACAGGCCACCGCGCGCCTCGTGACCGAGATGGACCCGGCGTTCTTCGCGGCGCTGACCGTGACCGTGGTGCCGGGCACGCCGCTGGCCACGCTCCAGACCCGGGGCGCCTTCGAGGTGCCGCCGGTGCCGGCCCTGCTGCGGGAGCTGCGCACGATGGTGAACGAAGCGAGACCCACGGACGCGCTGTTTCGTACGAACCACGCCTCGAACTACCTGCCTCTTGGAGGGCGCCTCCCCCACGACCGCGCGCGCATCGTGCAGACGATCGACGCGGCGCTCAGTGGCGCGATCCCGCTGCGCCCGGAGTGGGCGCGGGGGCTCTGAGAGCGCCCGGTCCGTCGGCATGCTGGCAGCCCGCTCCGGTACCGCCCGGAATGGATCGCGGTCCAGCGGTGCGCTGCGAAGGGCCGTGCTCCCGGGCGCGCGGAGAGGCATTGGAGCGGGGCTGTTAGATTGCCTGCAGGCGCCAGCGCCGCACCACCGACACCCGACCGAGGAACGCTCGCTCGCCGGTGAGCTCGAAGGGGATCCGGCGCCGCTCCCCAAAGGCCCGCACGTCGAGGGTGCCACGCACGGGCGTGTCATCCCAGGAATTGACCCGGCTCACCTCCAGGTAATAGGTGCCGGGAGACGCCCGCCACAGCCCAAGACGCTCGTGTCCGAGCCGCATCGCGTCGTCGCCGACAACGTTGGTGCGGCCACCCATCCACGACAGCCGCGTCCCCTGCGGCGTGACGAGGGTCAGGTCGATCTCGCTGTCTCCGTCCCAATGCGCGTCGAGGAGGATCTCCCCGCGAACGAGATCGGGAGGCGGGATGCGCCGGGCGCGCGCGACAACCTCGACACGCCTGCTCGGATCCACCATCGCGAGGAGGCGCTCGGCCGCACGGGCCCGCCCGAGGGAGCGCTCACAGCGCATCGCCTGGGCAACCAGGCCTAGGTCCTCGAGCCAAGACTCGGCCAGCGCGACTCGGTGCGCGCAGGCCCGGTCCGCCTGGCCGGCGCGCTCGAAGGCCTTCGCCAGCCGCCGCTGCAGGACCCTCTCTTCGGGCGCCAGGTCCACGATGCCCGTGAGCAGACGCAGCGCCTCGTCCCGGCGACCCATCCGCCCCACCACGTCGCTGAGGTAGGTCAGGGCTTCGGGGTCGAGCTTGTCCCGCTCGAGCCACTGGCGCGCGACCTCTTCGGCACGACCGAGCTGACCGGCGCGAGACAGGGCCCTGACGAGCGCGCGGGTGCGGTCGCGGCTGTCGGGCTGCACCTGCAGCCGCTCCTCGGCCACACGCACCGCCCGCAGGTCCGCCAGGGAGGGACCGGCCTGCGTATCTCGCGCGGGGCTGATCCGGCCTTCGCGGAACCACACCTTGTGCATCCATCGACCACCCCGCCAGCCCACTCGGGCGCGGCCCCCGCGACGCTCTCGGAGTCCTTCCAGGGGCTCCGGTTCCATGACGTCCGCCATGGGTGCAGCCGCTGCCCCGGGCGCCGCCCCGGCCCCAGGCGCCGCCCCGGGCGTGGGCGCCGACTCCGGCCGCGCCCGAGATCGTCGGGCACGCCTAGGCGCTGCCGAAGACGACGCGAGGGACCCAAGACCGGTCGGCATCTCCACCGCCCCGTGGCTCTGGCCGGCGATCGCTTCCTCTTCGCCGCTCCACTGAAGCGTCGGGCGCGCCCGGTCCACCCCGAAGGCTCGGAACATCGCCTCGCTCTCGAGCACGAGCAGTGAGGTGCTTCGGCTCATCACGCCGTACCCGCGGGAGAGCGCGACGATCTTCGGGACGTCTTCGCTCTTGCCTCGCTCTTCGAGCGCTTCGATGGTCTTGGCGGCCCAGATCCGCGGAACGAAGGCGTTGCCGGCCGCGTTCACTGCACGCAGCGAGACCGGGTAACGCTGCTCGAAGGGACGCCCGCCGACGGTCCCTCGTAGGACCACCGAGCCTTCGACGACGTCCCGATCGAGGCGGGCGGCCACGACCAGCTCCTCTCCCGCGCGGAGGTTGGGCAGCTCGACGGGCGCCACGTCCGAGACTCCCTCCGGTAGCTCGAGGGTCGCCTTCTCGAGAGACACCCCATAGGTCGTCTCGAGGACCGCGAGGGCTGCAGCGCCGGTCCGCTGGCCCGGCACGTAGGGCACGTAGTGACCGCCCCCAGCCCGCGCCATCGCCGCGAGGGACACAGCGTCCGCCTCCTGGCCAATGCCCACGGTGGTCAGCCGCCCGAGCCGGCGCCCGCCACGGGTCAGCGCTTCGTCGACCTCGGCGGCCAGCGACCCGGAGCGACGCGGACCCACCGTCGCCACCCCATCGCCGAGGTAGACGAGTTGGAGCGAGCGCTGTTGCCCTGCACCGAGCCGCTGCGCCGCGTTCACCGCCTCTCGCAGGTTCGCGGCGAGGTCCGACGCGCCCGCGGGCTCCTCCTTGCGCAGGAACTCACCGACCGCCTCTGCGGTCACGGAGCTCGGCACCATCGGCTCTTCTTCCATGACACGGCAGCGGTAGTCGCACGCCATCACCAACACGCGGTCGCGCCGATCCATCTCGGCGATCATCCCTTGGGCGAGACGAATCGCGCGCTCGTAGCGCTCGCCCACCATGCTCTGGCTGCTGTCGACGATGAGCACGTAGTCGCGCTGGCGCGCCTGCGTCCAGCCGGGGAGCTGGGGACGGATCGCCAGCGCCACGTAGCCTCGCTCGTCGTCGGCGAGCGCCCGCTGCAGCTCGGCGACCTCCCGATCTTCCCGGGTCTCGCGGGCCGGCGCCGCGGCCCCTTGCCCGCGGAACGTCCAGTACCGGAGCTCCGATTCGTCGCCCGGATCCTCGTAGTCGATCACGAGGTCGCCGGAGGGACGAAAATCTTCCCGGGTGTAGCGGAGGCGCTGTGCGTTGCCTTCGTCCTCCGAAACCAACTCGTATCCCCGCGACTTCGCGTGGACCCCCCGACCCGCCACCCGGACGTCGACCTCGAAGTGACCCACCCGCGTGGAGTCGTCTTCGGCGTGCGCCAGCGGGTACACGTAGCGCCGCCCGTCGGCGTGGGGCTGCACCGTCTGCTCGTAGGCAAGCCGAATGCGCCGCTCGCCATGCGCTGGAATCGGGAAGATACGCAGCTCGAAGCGTCCGCCCTGCTGCCACTCGAGGATCGCCGGATCGCGCCACGGTCCCGGCACCCAGATGAACTCTTCGCGCTCGCGCTGCCGCTCGGGTGTGGCGTTGCGGATGACGCCACGCCAGATCTGCCGGGCCTGCTCCTTCGGGACGAAGGCGCCCTCCTCCCAGCGTCCGTCTACCTCCAGAGCCAGGCTCGCGATCCGAGCGCCCGGCGGAAGAGGAAAACGGTAGACCCCCTCGAGCTCGTCGTCGCTCTCGTTGCGGAAGGTCTCTTCGATCTGGGTCCGGGCCATGTTGCCGACGATCCGCACCTGCACCTTGTGGTGCGCCAAGCTGAGGGAGCGCTCCGTCTGCTCGCGCTGGCCCGGCTTGTTGGCCCGAAGCTCACCAAGCCCTGCGATGGGCAGCTCGTCCTGCCCACGTTCGTCGAGCTCCGACCAGCCCAAAGAGCTCGCCAAACCGATGGCCGGCACGACCCGTGGCGGCAACCCCCGCGTCATCAGGCCCTCCTGTCCCGTCTTGACCTCGACGCTCCGGCCCTGGCCGTGGACGCGAACCGCGCCTCGGGTCACCCGCACGGAGCCCTGGTCGTCGGAGACGGTGAGCAGAAACTTCGTCCCCACCACTTCGACGACACCCATCGGCGTCTCGTAGCGCGCGTTGGGGCTGCCGGGCTGAGGCTGGACCTCGGCCAGCAGCTCGCCCCGCCGAAGCTCCACCGTACGCCCGCGCTGACCGATGACGATCTCCGTGTCCTGATTGAGCGTCAGGGTGGAACCGTCGCTGAGGGTCAAGCGCGTTCGAGTGCGGGCGTCGGTCACCACCCGGGAGCCGGAGGGCAGCCGCACCCCTTCGGAGACGGCCGTGAGCGCGCCGCCGCTTGCAGCGGACAGGCCCGAGCGCGCCGTCCCATCGGCGGCACGCACGACGGCCGCGACGGTCGCACCCAGACCGCCACCGGCGCCGACCGACCCGCCCTCCCCCGACCGAAAGGCACCCAGCCCCCAGACCAGAGCCAAGGCCGCCGCGGCCACCAAACCGCTCGCGGCCACACCGAGGACGATCCACAGCCCTTTCTTGCCCTGCTTCGAGGCCCCCGGCAGAGCCGACGGGGCTTGCTCCGGACGCTCCGACGCAAAAGCGCCCACCTCCACCGGTCGCGGGCCCGCAACCTCCGGCGCTTCCGGCCGTTCGGCGGCGACGGGCGCCTCATCGGCGGTGGCTTCGCGCGCATCGAGGGCCGCCCACAGGCGCGCCTCCAGGTCCGTCGGCAGCTCGAAGTCGGCCCCGGCGTCGGCGACCCGGGCCGCCGCACGCTGAGCTTCGAAGAGCAGGTCCCGCGCCTCGTCGGAATCCGCGAGGGTCTCCGCCCAGCGCTCGAGGGTGTCCGGGTCCCCGTCAACCAGGAGCGCGAGCTCGTCGGCGAGTGCTTCATGCTTCGGATTCATCAGACGACCTCCGGGACCTTCTTGGAGAGGAGCGCGCGCAGCTTCATCAGGGCGCGCGACGTTCGTTTGCGAGCGGCCGCTTCATCGATGCCGCAGATGTGCGCGATCTCGCGGTAAGACAGCTCGCTGCCGTAACGCAGCAGCACCGCCTCCCGCTCGGTCGGCTTGAGGTTCGCGAGAGCGTCGCGGACGCGACGCCCGTGGCGGCGTCGCTCGGCGAGCTCGTCGGGGAGGCGCGACTGCGCCTGAGCGTCGTGGATCAGCTCGAGACGCCTCTGACGCCGGGCGCGTTTCGCAAGACGCCGGGCACAGATGCGTCGGGCGATGCCCAGCAGCCACCCACGCACGGACCCTTCGCCGCGGTAACTGGGGAAGGCGTCGTAGGCGGCGAGGAGGGCCTCCTGTACCGCCTCCTCGGCCTCCGCCTGGCTCCCCAACAGCGCCATGCACAGGCGCCCCAGGACCGACCCATGCTCACGCGCGCAGGCGGCGATCGCCTGGCGCGCGTCGCCCGCCCGAATCAGCGCCACGATCGGATCGTCCGAGCCCGGCGCTACGAATGCTCCCGCTGCCATCACATCCCCCAGTGACCGCGGCGACCCGGTTCGTGACCGAAAAAATCCGCGGCAGTCCCGATCTTCCCGAAACGACGTGGGAATTCCAAGGTGCTGGAGTGCCGCTGGAGCCTCGGCGCTCTCGGCAAGAGCGGCCGACCGCTCGACAAGATGCCGGCGCGAGGTTCTCGACAACGTGCCGGTTCGAATCTTGGACGGGCACCCGAAGCACGCCGACGCACGCCCCTTCGGATGCGACGATGCGGCCCCGATGGAGGTGCGCCGCCGAGGCCACCGGCCGGGTCGCGGGTGCGGCGCCTCACGAGGAGCGCTAGGGTCTCGCCGTGCGCTCGACCTCGCTCCTCGTCCTGGCCGTGGCCGCCTGCGGCGGCTCCCCGCCCACCCCCTCGACCATAGCCTCCGCCACCCCCACCTCGACGGGCCACGAAGCCGCTGAAATCCACGCCGCACCGCCCCCCGACGACGTCGAACGCTACCGGGTCCCCCTCGGTGGCGCGCCGGTACGCGGCGAGGGCCGGCTGGTGACGATCGTGCAGTTCAGCGACTTCGAGTGCCCCTTTTGCGCACGGGTCGTCCCGACGATCGAGCGGCTCCTCGAACGATATCCGGCCGAACTCCGCGTCGTTTTTCGGCACTTTCCCCTGCCCTTTCATCGCCACGCGGAACCCGCCGCCGCCGCGGCCATCGAGGTCCGACGGCAGCTCGGCGACGAGGCCTTCTGGAAGTTCCACGACCGCCTCTTCGCGCAGCCGCAGGACCTTTCGCCCGAGACCCTGGTGCGGCACGCGGCCGACCTCGGCGCCGACCCACAGGCCGTGCGCGCGGCGATCGCGTCCGGCGCTCACCGCCGTGCGATCGACGAAGACCGCATCGACGGGGTGCGCGTGGGTGTCCAGGGCACCCCCGCCCAGTTCATCAACGGGCGGCCCCTCATGGGCGCCCAGCCCTACGAGGCCTTCGCCCAGGTGGTCGAGGAAGAGATCGCCCTGGCCCGCGCGCGCGGCGTCGATCCCCAGAGCGACTGGTACGAGACGCTCCTGGCGGACGCACCGACCTCCGCGGCGCCGGAGCACGCGCGCGAGTCCGAGCCCGACACGACCGTCTACCACGTGCCGGTGGAAGGCGCTCCGACACGGGGGCCGGACCACGCCCGGATCACCCTCGTGGCGTTCACCGACTTCCAGTGCCCGTTTTGTGGCCGGGCCGTCGCGACCCTCGACGAGCTCCGGGAGCGCCTGGGGGACGACCTTCGGGTCGTGGTCCGTCACTTCCCGCTGCCCTTCCACACCCATGCGATGGGCGCCCACGAAGCGGCGCAGGAGGCCTACGCCCAAGGTGGCGACGAGGCCTTCTTCGCGATGCACGACCGCCTCTTCGCCAACCAACGAGCCCTCACCGAGGCGGATCTCGAAGGCTACGCAGCCGAGCTCGGTCTCGACGTCGACCGCTTCCGTCGGGCCATGCGCGACCACCGCCACCAGGCCCGCGTCGAGGCGGACATGGAGCTGGGACGCCGCCTCGGAGTCCAAGGGACACCGACGTTCTTCTTGAACGGGCGCCGACTCCTGGGCGCCCAGCCCATCGAGCGCTTCCTCATCCTGGCCGACGAGGTGCGTGCCGAGGCCCAGGCGGCTCTCGACGCCGGCACGGCGCCCGAAGCGCTGTACGCGACGCTGATCGCCGACGGGGTGCGCGAGGTGGACGCCGTCCCACGGCGTCCTGCACCCACCGCACCCACCGTGCCCGATGAGCTTCCGAGCGAACCGCCGGTTCCGGAGCACGCGCCCCGCCGCGGATCGGCCGACGCCGCGGTCACCATCCAGGTCTTCAGCGACTTCGAGTGCCCGTTCTGCGCTCGAATCAACCCGCGCCTCGAGCGCGCCCTCCGCGACTACGACGGACAGGTGCGCGTCGTCTTC
>Ga0256832_1003695_pt1 | contig 10383 bp, 8 predicted proteins | sample 134614metaG_FD_190534 | JGI IMG/M metagenome (GOLD analysis project Ga0256832, IMG submission 190534) | Hydrothermal vent microbial communities from Lau Basin, Pacific Ocean - 134-614 | ecosystem: Environmental > Aquatic > Marine > Hydrothermal vents | place: Pacific Ocean: Lau Basin | collected...
AACATCACCCTGGGACTGCCTTTCATCAGAACCTCAGTGGATCATGGAACCGCCCTGGAGCTGGCCGGCAGCGGCAAGGCGGACACTGGCAGCCTCCTGACAGCGCTGGAGCAGGCAGCGGACATGGCAGGCATCAAGTCTTCGAACGGGCCAGACGCCTATAACCGATAATAATCAACCCCCCCGCCAGCAAGACCAGCAACGGCGGACCCAGCACCGGTACGGCTGTAGCATTGCCATTTGCCCCTGTGGCATACAGATGGAAATTGTCGATACCCAGTTGGGTGTCAGGCACGGCAGCAGCAGGCATCAATAGCCTGACTTCCATATTGTAGGCATTCGCCATGGTCTCCCTGAAGGAAGCAGAAGTCGGCTCCTGCACCCAACCCGCAGCAATCGCCTGGGCATCCGTCCAGTTGGGATCGAAATCGACCTGGTAGTGCCGCCACTGGGATACCGGCATGCTGCCATCCAGCTGATATACCCAACCATTGTGGCTGAAGTCTCTGTAGCGCACCCGCAGCCTCGCCCAAGTGGACTGGCCACTCAGCAGATTGAGATCAACGGAAACCCGGTATGCGCCTGCCGCCTGAAGATTCCCCGTGTATCGAGCCTCACGGTTCTGTGCCCCTATGGTACGGAACGGATTACCCCCTGCAGCACTTGTGGACAACAGATATCCGCCTGGGTTACCGCCGGTCGCCGGTGCTGAAACAACCGTCGCCGCCGTATTCCCCACCCAGCCGTGCAACTGCCCGTCATCCCAGCTGTCGGATGTATTCGTGGCTGCAACGACATTTGCAGAAAGAAACATCCCTGTACAAAACAAACCTGCCAATGGCTTCCACTTTTTCATTTCCTTACCTCACTACTTGATACAACTCATCATTTTGGGAATATTTCCCAAAAGACCTTCTTTCAGGGCATATTCATTTTCATAACCCTCTACTATTTAGTTAGTCCTACAAATCACCTGGCGCAACAACCAATTCATGGTGTGTTGATCTGCATCAAAAGATATCAACCACAAGAGAAAGCGGGCCGTATCTACCCCCAATGATGGAAGAAAATCATCATATGGCCTCCTCTCCCCTTGGGGAGAAGGTGAGGGGAATATAAACTGCACACTCCCTTCCCAACCCTCCCCGCACACAAGGCAGGAGGTCGGTTTGGAGTGCATCCACGCCAAATAAAAAAGCCCGCTCCGGTTAGGGAGCGAGCCTCTTTGCAACTACCGGATTGTTGGTATCTGGAATCAGCCGCCAAACATGGGCATCTGCATGGTCGCCTTGGGCAGCACGAAATCCTGAGCATTCACTTTTCCGGGTTGGATGGAGACCACTTTGAAGTCATCCCCCATTTTCAGCATACCCAGTCCCTCCTTTTTCAGGTAACGACCAATACTATTCTCTGTTTTCTGGCCCATGGATTTGGCCATCTTCTCAGCAAACTGCATCCAGGCATTGGAATATTCGACCACCACAGGATCCTTACTGAGTACCACTTTGGCACTCTGGATGCCTTTCCTGTCTTTCCACTTCATTTCGTAGACAGAACCCTCGAAGCCCGCAACCCTTTCCTTCTCACCTGTGGGTTTTGCGCTGATGAACTCCTGTTGCATGGCGTCATCTCCGGAAGGAGCCGCCATGGCGGCCATCCGGGCCATGTCCATGACCATTACCTGGCCCTGCATGTTCATGACCATCCACACTTTGCCATCCCGGTTCAGCATATAACCCGCGCCTTCCTGAGACTTGGGCATGTTCATACGCGCATGGCCTTGATCATCATATTCCAGAACCATGGTTTCGCTGTTCTGTCCGGAACCTGTCGCCAGGGTGGCAACCCCGGCCGCAAACACTGACGGAGCCGACAGCAACAGTACTGCACCCAGAATTCTGTACATTTTCATCATCTCTCCTCCTTTCAAACGTTGAACCGAAAATGTATCACGTCACCATCCTGGACAACGTAATCCTTGCCCTCCAGGCGCAGCTTGCCAGCCTCCTTCGCACCCTGCTCACCCTTGCAGGCGATAAAATCTTCGTAGGCGATTACTTCGGCACGGATGAAGCCGCGCTCGAAATCCGTATGGATCACGCCTGCTGCCTGAGGCGCTGTCGCGCCTACGGGAATGGTCCACGCGCGCACTTCTTTTACCCCTGCAGTGAAATAGGTCTGTAACCCCAACAGAGAGTAGCCGGTTCTCACCACCCGGTTCAGACCAGGCTCATCCAACCCCATTTCCTCGAGAAAATCCGCTTTCTCATCATCATCCAATTCCACCAGTTCCATCTCGATGGCGGCACAGACCGGCACCACTTCCGCGCCTTCACCGGCAGCATGCTCGCGCACGGCATCCAGATAGGGATTGTTCTCGAAACCATCCTCGCTGACATTCGCGATATACAGCACTTTCTTTATGGTGAGCAGATGCAGTTCGTAGAGAGACGCTTGTTCATCTTCATTCAAACCCATGGAGCGTACAGGCAGCCCCTGATCCAGATGCTCCCGCACTCTTTCCAGCAAAGCCTTCTGCGCGAGAATCTTCTTGTCTCCCGTCTTGGCCATGCGCGTGGCCTTGTCCAGAGCCTTCTCCACGGATTCCAGATCCGCCAGGGCCAGTTCCGTATTGATCACCTCGATATCCGCCAAAGGGTCCACCTTGCCGGCCACGTGAACGACATCGTCATTGTCGAAACAGCGTACCACCTGGACAATGGCATCGGTTTCCCGGATATTGGCCAGGAACTTGTTGCCCAATCCCTCACCCTTGGACGCGCCTGCCACCAGGCCGGCAATATCCACAAACTGCATGGTAGTCGGCACGATTCGCTCAGGCTGGACGATTTCCGCAATTCTGTCCTGGCGGGGATCCGCCACCGGCACGATACCAACATTGGGGTCGATCGTGCAGAAAGGATAGTTCTCCGCCGCAATGGTGGCCTTGGTAAGCGCGTTGAAAAGTGTGGACTTGCCCACATTGGGCAGGCCCACGATACCGCATTTGAAACCCATTGAATGAGTGCTCCGGAAAATAGGGAAAGCTCCAACCAAGCCATGAACCGGCTACAGATCGCCTGTGTACAGCGTTGTCCAGAGATTCCTGAATGATGGATGAAAAACCGCCGCTGATCAGTTACCCGCCTTGACCACAGGCTTGCCTTCGGCTATCCAGTTGGTGATGCCTTTCTTTACGTTGTATACCTTAGTGTAACCCAGCTTCTGATCAAGAAACCGGCTCACAGTGCCGGTGCGGTTTCCTGTTCGGCAAATAAGTATGAAGGGGTCATTTTTCCCGGCAATGGGCGCCAACTTGTTCAGCCAGGCCTGCACATTGTAGTTGCCTTTCTTGTCAAAGAAGGTGATCAGGTGGCTGCCCTTTACGATGCCGGTTTGTTGCCACTCGTCCGGGCGGCGGATGTCGACAACGGGCACGCCCTGGGACATGAGCTTTTCAAGCTCGGCATTGTCGATATTGGTCACCTCTGCTGTTGCCGGCAGTGACAGAAGCAGCAGCAGGAAAAACAAAACTTTTTTCATGGGAATTCTCCAGAGATACAACTTTTCCGGAGATTCTATCAGAGTCCCAAAACTCTGGCCTTATCTGGACTCAATCGGCACCTGAAAAAAGAAGAGCCCCGACCGGGGCTCTTCTGAGCAAGGCTTAATCGAATTACAAGCCGAAGGTCTTGACCAGGAACACCGCCATCTGGTCACGGCTGACCTCTGCATCCGGGCAATAATTGCTGGCATCACAACCACCGGTAACGCCTTCGACAGCCAGCTCTTCGATCCAGTCGGCGGCCCAGTGATCCGCCGGAACATCATCGAACATAGCGCCGGTAGCCGCTGGCGGCACATAGCTCGAACCGTACTTGGAACGCAGCAGGAACACCGCCATCTGGTCACGAGTCACGATGTTGTCCGGGCAATAGTTGCCGCCACCACAGCCACCACTTATACCGTCACTGGCAAGCTGTTCTATCCAGGCTGCCGCCCAGTAGGTGTCGGGCACATCAGTGAACATGCTTCCCGTTGCGGGAGGCGGTACGAAATCACTGCCCTGTATACCTCGCTCCAGGAACACGGCCATCTGGGCTCGGGATACTTGGTCGCCGGGGCAATAATTGGTACCACCACATCCACCCGTGATGCCGCTCATGGCCAGGGTCTGGATGGAGTCATATGCCCAGTGGTTCGGCGGTACATCTGTGAACAACTGATCCACCACGCAGGTGACGGATACATCAGACACATTCCCGTCGGCCACCGTGCCATTGCCATTGGCAACAGTGCAATGGTGCTTGGGATGATCCGGCTGGGTCAGGATGGCCACGGAATAGCTTCCCCCATCGGGCACGGGCGTGGCAAAGATGAAGCGGCCATTGTCCGTGATGGTGAGATCGTCGCCGCCATTGTTGGTCAGCACCAGATCATAGCCGTTGAACAGCCCGTCCACATTGCCGCCAACATGGTAACCCACGGTGGTGCAGACCACGGACACATTGGTGACATTGGCACCGGACAGCGTCCCCGAACCGTTCGTCACAGCGCAGACCTGATTTGGCGAGGTCGGTTGGGTCAGCACGGTAACCGCGTAACTGCTGCCGTCCACCAGGGCCGTATCGAAGATGAAGCTGCCATTGGCGGATAAGCTGAGGTCATCACTTCCGTTGTTTTGCAACACCAGAGTATTCCCGGATGCCAGGCCTGACAGGCTGCCGCCAACGGTATAGTAAGGCGTGGTCACTGTGATCTTCACGCCTGTGGAACACTGATTTGTGGTATTGGACTCATAGGCCACAGCATCCACGCAGGCGCCGATCCACCAGGTTCCGTCGGAGGCCGGCGCGCTCAGGCTGATACTCTCTGGTGATGTCACTCCGGCGGACAGGGAGGCCACATAATCCGTTCCAATTTCAGTGTCATAGGTACTGATAATGGAATTCGTGGAACGGAAATAGCGCAGAGTACTGGCAGATGAGGTACGGGTACCCTGGTTCTTTACCGTCGCGGAGAACATGAAGGACGCGCCAGGCGTCAAAGAGGTTTTGCTCGCGGACGGATTCTGCGTGACCAGATCCGGACTGGTGACGGTAATCTTCACGCCCGTGGAACACTGGTTGCCGGCATTCGATTCGCCGCTGACAGAGACCACGCAGGCGCCGATCCACCAAGTGCCGTCAGATGAAGGCGCCGTCAGTGCAATACTCTCAGGAGATGTACTACCAGCCACCAAAGCACTCACGGCATCGGTGCCAATTTCTGTGTCAGAGGTGCTGATGAAAGAATTGGTAGAACGATAGTACTTCAGTGTTGTACCGGCTGATGGGCCATTGCCCTGGTTTTTAACCGTTGCATAGAAAAGATACCCTTGCCCCCGAATCAGGGTAGCATCGTTGACGCTGGGACTCTGCACAATCAGATCAGGAGCAGTAATCGTGATCTGCCGGTCAAGCCAGCTGCTATCGTTCTCACCCAGGGCATCCCCACTGACATCAGCATATGCCGCCAGATAGTAGTTTCCCGTAGGAACGGATACCGGGATGCTCAAGATTCTTGAGGTACGGAAATATGTATTGGGAGCAAGTGATGAATGAGTCGTATTGCCAATATATATGGACCCCGACCAACTTCCGATATTGGGTACAAGATACCATTTGATGAGCGGCTGACTGATGGTCGTCGTACCGGAGTTCTCCACAATAAAATCACTGACGGTAACGGAACCGCCCCGCACTACAGAAGTGGTGCTAAGGTGCGAATCCGAGTAGGACTGGTAGCCACTGGAGTAGAAAGCCACTACACCCAGGTCCGTTCGGGATACGGTATGAGAGCTGAATGCCGCTTTCACGGCCGCTGCGTCATCCATATACAGTTCAGTGTAAGCACGATACTTGTGCGGCGCATAGTTCATGACCGAGAGGGCATTGAACTGATGGTCCAGTCCCCACGCATGCCCTATTTCATGCAGAAGGGTACGATCGGCGTTGAACAGGCCGGAGTTGTAATAGGTGGCGAAGTCATTGGTCGTCCAACTGAAAGCAGGATTCATAGCCACATCTGCTTCGATACTGTAACCGCTCAAACCCCAGCGCTTCCAACAAATCGCCAGCGTGGATGCCCCCCATCCCTCTCCAAACTGGGAGACCATGGTGGCGTTGTCGACAAAACCTGCTATGTCATAGCGGCCATTCTTCCAGGCCCAGGTACCCGTGGGGGTCATCACGCGGTATATATCTGCGTACTTGTTCCAGTACGCCATCTGATACTGGTCATGGTCCCCGATCAAACCGCCACTCGGCAGGGGATTGAAAACGATGGGAACATTCTTGGCACGGTGGGAATAGCTCCACTTCGGCTCCGGAGACAACAGTTGTTCAATCGCCCCTTCATCAGGTAACCATATCTCCTCAGTAGCAGGCAAGCGTGGTGCTTCCCCTTCCTCCGGCATCGCAGGCTGCAATACCTTTGCAGGGATCATACCTGTATCAAAACTGTCATAGCGCTTCTGAGGCAAGTCCTTGATAACGAACTGCTCCCACTGCTTTTCGACTGTCCTTTGTGGAAGCGCCATGGCCTTGACTACCGGGATCTCTTTTCTCACCAGATCCACAAACTCACCAAAAGCAACAGATGTGCCGCCTTCCCTGACGCTTCGTCCCAAGCCATCTTTTACGCCGGTTGCGTTATTCACCGACCAGTAGGCTCCCTGGTTCATTCCTGTTACGGGGCTGAATAACGGCTGATTCAGACTCTCAACCATCAGAAGCACTTGATCACCCAAGGAAAATTCAGGTACATCTGACACAGACTGGCCTTCTTCCGGCAATTGGCCACCGGCAAATGTCAGCTCAAGTTTCTTTGCATCAGAACCGTACAGAACTTCATCAACACGGAACACATAGTCGGTAACGATCATGTTGCCCTGCGCATTCCATCTGGACTGCTTGCTCTCGACCTGTCCGACAAAAATAAACTCCGAGCGCTGTATCAACTCACCACGCTCCATGGGAATAGTGGCGGCCAGTGCAGAACTGTTTAACAGAACAAGACAATTCAGCAGCAGTAACAGTATCCCGGCCATATGAATATTGTCCCAACATACTCTGGAGCGCGTTCTTTCACTCCCTACAGAATGGGACCCGGTAATGTTTCTACATCCCTTTTGCATAACAACCTCCTAGTTGCATGGAGTAAGAACTACTGGAGTCCACAGCAGGGGGTTCCCGTATCAACAACAGAAACTGAAAGACCCGTGTCCCACCATTCAATAGCCTGTTACTCCGTAAACCATTATTGTGAAACAGATCACAATTTCAGTATGTTGAGTATAGGAACGCCTACCCAGGTCAACAAGATGGAGAAAATCGCAAGTAAGCGTAGGAAGGTGACTACAGTACGGTCTTGCTGAAACGCAATAAAAAAAGGCCCACGGTATCCGTGAGCCTTTTCGATATGGAGCCGGTGATAGGAGTTGAACCCACGACATCCTCATTACAAGTGAGGCGCTCTACCAACTGAGCTACACCGGCGTGGGCTGTGTATTTTACAGGCAGTCAGTTTCCAGCGGAACCCTGCGGGCAAACTTTTTTACGCAACGCCACTCCTTGTGGTAACTTGCCATTTTCCAGCGTTCCCATGGAACTTTCCTCAACAGCTGAAAACACGATCCAAAACAGACGCCCATTCTTCTTTTTGGGAACGATTGTGGTTTCGAATCCCTTGCTGCGAATATTGTCCCCATGGCGTTTTGCATAGCGCTCTTCGGTATACAGACCCATGGATATGCCGTTGGCAAACTCTCCTTTCCGCATCAGCCAAAGATCTTTGAATCCGGCCTGGCGCAACTTCTGGTACATGGCTTCAGCCTCATCCGAAGTGGCAAGGGGAGGAATCATTACCCAGTATCCAACGGTTACCTTGCCCCGCCGGGATTCTATCCGCGCCTGCTTTCCCCGGCCAGGGGCCAATTTGCGTCGAAAGCCCTCAGCCATATTACGGCTGGGGAAAGGCCCGAGTTCTCCGCAGTATACCGGGCTATCGTAGGACAATTGCTTGTCTCCAGGCTCACCGCCCTGTGCCTCTGCCAAGGGTTGGGATTTGTCGCCGGAATCGGGTCTTTGATTTTCAACAACCCCTTCTTTCCGTTCTGCTGTCCCTTGTGCCAAGGCTTCGGCAGGTGACGCCGGCGTCGTTGCCCGGACAGGTGCTTCCTGTCGGCTGTCCTCTGGCTCTGTCTGTGGCTTTGCAGCCAACTCCTGCAACAACTGAATATCGCCAAAGTCCGGGAGTTCTGACGGTGGCTTGTGATCCGTGCTTTCCCCCCGCGGACCCAGCTGTATCCAGAGAAACAGAACCACGTTAAGGGAAAAGAGTATTGCCAATACCCAGCGCATTATTTTCCAGGTTCCTGCACGAATGTCTCCATACCATCCAGCACCAGGGCGTCCCTGTGCTCATGGGCCAATTGTAGGTGCGGCTTGATCAAGGAACAGGCCCCCCCCGTCAGGATCACCCCCGGATCACAAACACCGGCTGCCTGCAGGCGTTCCACAGACTGTTCGATAAGTGATACTACAGACTTGTAAATCCCAAGATCAATACAGCTGGCGGTACTGTTGCCCCATTCCATGGACTGAGTCACCCCAAGAGCAGGATTCAAGCCGGTTTCCCGCGCCAGGATACGCCGCATCATTGTTACCCCGGGCAGGATAAATCCCCCCAGGTGGCGCCCGTTGCTGTCCAGGACATCCAGCGTGGTAGCCGTTCCACAATCCACCACACAGGCACCCCCAGGACAAACGTCATGAGCGGCGATTATGGCCATCCAGCGATCCACACCAAGCTGCCCAGGATCCTGATAGCCGCAGCTCACACCGCAGGCTTCAGGCTGTACAGTAACAACATGAGGAGTCACACCCCATGCCCTGCTTGTCCATGATTGCAACGCCCGCCGAATCCTGTCCGGCGCGACACTGGCCAGCCAGATATGTTCTGGGGAAGGCAGCTTTTTCCAGACATCATTCAGCACAGCGTCCAGAGGGCCATTTCCGTATTCAACAGCCTGCTGAGGCTGGCCCGCCCCCAGCCTCCATTTGATGCGGGAGTTTCCCAGATCGATGAAAAGATCGGCCCTCATGTCCCGTCCTCTCCCCGCAAACTCACTTCGCCGGCATACCAGCTTCGGCATCCATTGGTATCTTCAAGCACCAGCCCGCCCCGCTCATCCAGTCCTCGATAAATTCCGGAAACCACCTGTGACCCCATATGCAGGGCAACCGGCTGATCAAGGTAGATATCATACGCTTTCCAATCCTCTAGAAATGCCGAAAGTCCCTGGTTTTGATAGACCAGACAGGCATCCAACAGGCTGGCCAGAAGATTGCCGCAAAGATGATTTCTGTCTGGAAGCTGTTCCATGTTGCTGGCCAGGTCGGTCCAGGGTTGATCGATACGCTCTGCACTACCGCCATTCAGTTTCAGGTTGATCCCCACCCCGATCACAGCCAGGGCAGGTCCCGCCATTTCGCCACTGGCATCAACCAGGATGCCACCGAGTTTCCGCCCATCGAGGTAGATATCGTTGGGCCACTTCAGACCATGGGATTCGAGACCCTGGGTTTTCAATACCCTGGCGACAGCAATGCCGGCGGCAAGGCTGAGTCCGGCAAGATCCGCCATACCCAGATCGAAACGCCAGGCCAGAGACAGGTAGATATTGCTTCCAAAGGTGCATACCCACTGCCTGCCCCGCCGCCCCCGGGCGGCATGCTGATATTCCGCCACACAGGCTCTCCCCGCATTCAGATCCGCGGGAGAATTGTGCCGTAACCAGTCATTGGTGGAGTCTGTCTCCGGCAACAGCTGCAAGCCCTGCAGATGTGAACGAAGGTTTTCCGGCACCTGCTTGAGAATGCACCCGACATCCAGCAGTTGCAGCTCGGAGTTCAGGCGGTAGCCTTTGCCGTGCACGGATTCTATCTCAATTCCCGGCACGGCATTCAGACTCTGGATCTGCTTCCAGACCGCTGCCCGGGTGATGCCCAATTCCTTGGCCAGCGTCTCTCCCGAATGAAAGTCACCGTGCGCGAGCAGTTCCAGCAGTGGATACAGATCCTGGAGCTTCACTGCCCAAGCCACTGCCGCCGTCTTTGCAACTGTTGCGGCGTGCATTCCTTTTCAGTCAGCAACCAAAGTTCGCAGGTGTCCGATTCAGGTGGGCATACGGGCAACTGGAAGCGCATGAGCTGATCCCTGCGCAAGGCATGGATGACCACCTGTGTGCCGGTTTCCAGGCGATTTAGAATTGCCTGCAAGTTGTCCGAGCTGACCTGAACACCATCGAGGGCTACCAGGCGGTCCCCGGCCGACAAGCCG
>Ga0256832_1003696_pt1 | contig 10382 bp, 9 predicted proteins | sample 134614metaG_FD_190534 | JGI IMG/M metagenome (GOLD analysis project Ga0256832, IMG submission 190534) | Hydrothermal vent microbial communities from Lau Basin, Pacific Ocean - 134-614 | ecosystem: Environmental > Aquatic > Marine > Hydrothermal vents | place: Pacific Ocean: Lau Basin | collected...
CCACTTCCCCGACAACGAGGACCGCTTACAACAGGCCCGTCGCCGGCTCATCTTCGACGAACTCCTCTTCCTCCAGTTGGGCATTCTGAGACAACGCCATCTCTGGCGTTCCCGTCCCGGCATTCCCTTGCGCGTGCACAAGAGCTGGCTGGACACCTTCCTCGCCCAACTGCCGTTCCAGCTCACCCGAGCCCAGGAGCGGGCCCTCAACGATATCCTGCAGGACATCCAGCAGGAGGTCCCAATGAGTCGGCTCCTGCAGGGGGACGTGGGTTCGGGGAAGACGGTCGTTGCCGCAGCCGCCATGTGGATTGCCGCCTGCAACAACGCACAGGCGGCGCTCATGGCCCCTACGGAGATCCTGGCCGAACAGCATTACCGAAGCCTCCAGTCCCTCCTGGCCGACCTGACATTGCCCAACGGGGAACCGCTACGCGTCGCCCTCCTCACGGGCAGCGTGAAGGGTCGAGAGCGGGAGGCCCTGCTGGAAGATATCGCGGCCGGTCGAGTCCACATCGTCGTGGGAACCCACGCGCTCATCCAGGCCAATGTGACCTTCCACAACCTGGCCCTGGGCATCGTGGACGAGCAACACCGCTTTGGTGTGGAGCAACGGGCCGCCCTGCGCTCCAAAGGACGTCACCCCCACCTCCTTGTCATGAGTGCAACCCCCATTCCGCGCACGCTGGCCCTGACCCTCTACGGCGACCTGGACATCTCCGTCATCGACGAACTTCCCCCCGGACGCCAGCCCGTGCTCACCCGCTGGCTCAAGCCCACGGAACGGGAACGGGCCTACGCGTTCATCAAACGACAGGTCCAGCAAGGACGCCAGGCCTTCATCATCTACCCCCTGGTCGAGGGGGATGACGAGAACGCGGCGGAGAAGGCCGCGGTCAACGCGTTCCAGCGGCTCCAGGAGGAGGTCTTCCCCCACCAACGCCTGGGACTCCTCCACGGACGCATGAAAGGGGAGGAGAAGGACCGGATCATGCGCGCCTTTGCCGCGGGCGAGCTGGACATCCTCGTGTCCACCTCCGTCGTGGAGGTCGGCATCGACGTGCCCAACGCCTCGGTCATCATGATCGAATCCGCGGAGCGATTCGGCCTGGCCCAGTTGCACCAGTTCCGCGGCCGGGTGGGACGTGGAGAGCACAAGTCCTACTGTATCCTCATCTCCGAAGGGGAGACCCCCGAGGCCGTGGAACGGCTCCGCGCGATGGAGACCATCCACGATGGGTTCAAGCTGGCCGAGAAGGACCTGGAGTTACGGGGGCCGGGGGATTTCTTCGGGACCCGCCAGAGCGGCTTGCCCCCCTTGCGCCTGGCCCGGCTGAGCGATACCCACATCCTCAACGCGGCCCGGCGTGTCGCGCGACGTCTGTACGAGAGTGACCCGGAACTCACCCGACCGGAACATCAGGCCCTGGCCGAACGGGTACGCGTCTTCTGGCAGCGTGAAACCGACCTGAGCTGAGGAGATATCCTTTATGGCTATTGCCGTATACCCGGGGTCCTTCGACCCCATTCACTTGGGACACATGGACATCACCCGACGGGCAGCCGCGCTCTTCGACCATGTGTACTTCGCCATTTATGCCCGACCTCACAAGAACCTGCTCTTCTCCGTCGAGGAACGCCTGCGTTTGGCCCAGGAGGCCCTGGCCGATCTGGAAAACGTGAGTGTAGTCAGCTACCGGGAATTGACCGTGGATCTGGCCCGACGCCTGGGAGCCCACGTCATTGTGCGAGGGCTCCGGGCCATCTCCGATTTCGAGTGGGAACTCCAGCTGGCGCTGACGAACCGGGAGCTGGCACCGGATATCGAGGTTGTGTGTCTGATGACCCGCATCGAATACGCCTTCCTCAGCTCCACCATCGTCAAGGAGGTCGCCAGCCTCGGGGGCGACATCGACAAAATGGTCCCCCCCAACGTGGCTCGCGCGCTGCGAGAACGATTTCCGCTGCCGACGTCGGAGCCTGCCCCATGATCGTGGAACACCTGATCGTCGGTCCTCTCCGGGTGAACTGCTTTATCCTGGGGTGCGAGGATTCAGGCGATGCCGTTGTCATCGACCCCGGCGGGGATTCCCAGGCCATCCGGGGCCTCCTGGAAAGGCGCGGGTGGACCCTCCGGGCCATCCTGGCAACCCACGCCCATTTCGACCACATCCTGGCCGTGGATGCCCTGCGCGAGGACGCCCATATCCCCTTCTACCTGCACCCCGCGGATGAAGCCATTCTGCCCTACCAGCGGGATTGGGTCCGCACGTGGATGGGGTTCGACCCCGGGCCCATGCCGCACGTGGACGAACCGTTGCTCCCTGACACTCCCTTCCAACAGGGATGCATCCGCCTGGAGGTAGCGCACACGCCGGGGCATTCCCCCGGCTCGGTGACACTTCTGGACAGGGAGGGAGGCCGAGCCTTCGTCGGCGACTTGATCTTTGCCGGTGCCGTCGGCCGCACGGACATCCCCGGTGGGGACCAGGATCTCCTGATGGACAGCCTGCGTCGGGTCATTCTCCCCCTCCCCGATGAGACCCTTTTGCTCCCCGGACATGGGGAGTTCACAACGGTGGGGGAAGAGCGACGTTTCAACCCTTACCTATCCCTCCTGGCTCGAGGGTAAACCATTTCCACCCCGTCACCCCGAGGAGGGTGAGAAACGCGCCCCACCCTCCCAGGAAATAGGGAGTCCACCGTCCCACCAGGGAGACCCACCCCACAACCTGGAATTGGCTAAAGGCCACACCTATCAGCGCACACCACAAGGCCACGCGGGCCCACCGGTTCACCTCCCGATGCCACACGTGGACCAACCAGGGGACGAGGGGGAGCAACAGCACCAGCTCGTAGGCGAAGGTCAGCGGCGGGATGACGACCATGAAGGGAAAATAGGGGAGTAACCGCTCTCCTATGCGGGACGGCGAGGCGTGACGCTGGAGCACATCGGCCCACACGTTCAGGCCCAACGCCAGGAGGTACACCACCGGCGCGACCACATCCTTGGCCACGGGAGCGACATCCACGCGAATTCCCCCTAAAGCCACCATCCGGTTCACCAGACGTCCCAGAAAGAACAGCGTACTCATAATGCTCACGTTCTCCCGGGTCGTGAACACCGCCCCCCGTTCCCACAACCGCCCCATCAGGTAGTCCCGCCACGCTCCGGGAGCGAGAAGAACGAACACCCCCAGCACGACCAGAGCGCTCCCCACCACACGATATCGGCGAAAGATGAGGAGGGGGAGGAACAACAGCGCGGGGTACAGTTTGAGGCCCACGGCCAGGGCCAGGAGGACCCCCGCCCAACCCTCCCGGGAGAGGAGAAGAAAGAGGAAGAACAAGCTCAACAGGAGGAGGACCAGCCCGTCCATATTCCCCCGGTTCAAGAGAAAGAACACGGGAAAGCTGAACAGAAGGATCCCCCCCACATAGGCCCATCTCTCCTTATCCCCACGGCCAAGCCATACCCGTGTGAACACCCCCAATGCCAGGGGCAACGCGACGATATTGAGCCCCAGGATGACGTACTTTGCCACATCGAACCCTAAGGAGACGAGGGGAATCTGGAGGAGGGCGGAAGGGGGTGGAGTGACAAAGCCGCCGATGTGATACGGCGTTTTCCCCTCCAAGAAGGCGCGAGCCGCGTCGAAATACTGCAAATAATCCACGCCCAGAAACATGAAATTGACGAAATGAAGCGCCCTCTGCGTGACCGCGGACGCCAACAAGAGAACGCCCACCTGGAGGCCGATGAGCCAAAATACGTCTCGCAGCGGTTCATCCTCTCTCATGGCACCGTATTTACCGTGATCCAGATTTCGTTGTAGATCTTCAAATTATCTCGACATTGGACAGGCTGTAGAGCAGCTTGACTTGTTGAAGCAAAGCCTTTCGGGCTCGTCCATGTGAGGCCAGGGGAACAGGATCACGTCCGCTCCCACAGGGAAACCGTTTCGATGTGATACGTTTGGGGGAACATGTCCACCGGCTGGACGACCTCAAGCCGGTATCCCAGCTCCTGCAGGTAGAGGGCATCCCGGGCCAGCGTCGCGGGGTCGCAGGAGACGTACACCAAGCGACGTACCCGTAACCGGTGAAGGTGTTGCAGGACCTCCCGACCGGCTCCACTGCGCGGTGGGTCCATGACGGCCAAATCCGCGGGTTCCCACAACACCCGAATGACCTCCTCCACCGGTCCCTCATGCAAGGCCACGTTCTCCAGACCGAAATTCTGGGCATTGTGCGCGGCGTCCTCCATTGCGCTCTCACTCACATCGACCCCGATGACCAGCCCCACGTGAGGAGCCAGGGAGAGGCCAAAGAGGCCTACCCCACAATACAGGTCCAGGAGGGTCTCATGGCCTTTGGGCGCCAGGAACTCCTGCACCAGTCGGACCAGCGCTTCCGCCCCCGCGGTGTTGACCTGGAAGAAACTGTCCGACGAAATGCGGAAAACCCGCCCCCCCACTTCCTCCCGGATGTAGGGCAGACCGGCCAAGGGGAAAGGGGGCTTCCGCGGACGGTGGAGCACAACGGAGACGGGCATATCGACCTCCAGCGCGGGCATCTCCTCCCCGCGGGTCTCCAAAATAAGCATCCGGTCCCCTGTGTTCACCCCCGCCCGCAGGATAAGCCGTCGCAACCCGGGCCAGGAGAGGTCCAGGGCCCCATACACTTCGCCGAGGAGAGGGTGCATGAGCAAACACGCGTCGACAGGGACCACGCGATGGCTTTCCGCCTGGAGCAATCCAGGACGTCCCTCCCGATCGACGGAGAACTGCATGTGATTACGGTAGTGAAAAGGCGCCCCCACCGACATCACATCCCGAACCGGCGGATCCGCCACGTGGCCCAAACGTTGCAACTGGTCGATGACGATCTCCTTCTTCAAGGCCAGCTGGCGCTCGTAGCGGATGTGTTGCCACTGGCATCCCCCGCACCCCCCGGGCCCGAAATAGGGACAAGGGGGGGCGACGCGATCCGGACTGGGGTCCAAAACACGGAGGAGCTGGGCCCGAGCCCATGTCTTCTTCTCCTGGCGGATGCGCACCCGCACCCGCTCCCCCGGGATCGCGTAGGGGACAAAGATAATCTTGCCCTCATGTCGACCAAAGGCTTCCCCGCCGTGGGCAATGCCCTCCAACAGGATCTCCACCTCCGGGCCGTCCGAACGTGCCCTGGATTGCTTCTTCCCCCGAGCCATGTGAGCTCCTTTATGCCTTGCTTTCGCCTTCCGGCAGAGTGGGCAACGTCAGCCCCGCGTCCACGTCCATATCCCAGCCGTGGCGTTCACCCCGACGCCAGGCGTAATATCCGGCAGCCGCGATCATCACCCCGTTATCCATGCACAGGAACAGCGGGGGAATGCTCACGGGTACGGGCATACGGGCCTGCATCTCCCGGCGCAACAGGGCGTTCGCGGCTACTCCACCGCACACGCACACATGCGCCGCCTGAGTGCGGTGAACGGCCTCGAGGGTGGCCTCGACCAGCCCTTCCACCACCACCCGTTGAAAGCTGGCCGCCAGATCCGCGACCGTTTGGGGGTCGAGGGCCTGGCGCCCCACAGGGACCATGCGCCGCTCCAGGCCGGTTTCGACCCCTGCAGCCCGTTCCAGGGCCTGAACCTGACGCAAGACTGCGGTCTTCAGGCCGCTGAAGGAAAAGTTCAGGCCGGGCTGTCGTGGGGAGGGGAAGGAAAAGCGCGTGGGATCCCCCTGCGCGGCCACCCGCTGGATGGCCGGTCCGCCGGGATACCCCAAGCCCAGCACGCGGGCCACCTTGTCAAAGGCCTCCCCGGCCGCATCGTCCAACGTCCCGCCCAGGCGTCGGTACCGCCCGTGATCCTCCATGAGGATGAGTTCGGTATGCCCTCCGGAGACAATGAGGGCCAGGGTAGGGAAGGATGGAGGACGCCAGGAAGCCCCCGCGTCCGGGGGACGTACCCAGTTGGAGTAGATGTGCCCCTCCAGGTGGTTGACGCCGATGAGGGGCAACCCCGCGGCCCAGGCCAACCCCTTGGCCACGTTTACCCCCACCAGAAGGGAACCGACGAGTCCCGGCCCCCGGGTGACGGCAATCGCGTCCAGAGATGCCGGGGTGAGACCGGCTTCGGTGAGGACCTCCCGGATAAGCGGGTAGATGGTCACCACATGCTGCCGCGCGGCCACCTCGGGGAACACGCCGCCGTACTTGCGGTGGAGATCGGCCTGGGAGGCCACCCGATGCGCTACAATATGCTCCCCATCCCGCACAACGGCAACCCCCGTCTCGTCACACGATGTCTCTATGCCCAGAATGTGCACCATCGTCCGTTCAACTCGGAAAACGTCCGCCGGACCCCTTCATTCGTCCTTCTGCAACAGCTCGATGAGGACGCCATGAGTGCTCCGGGGGTGAAGAAATGCCACCAGACCGTGAACGCCCTGACGGGGGGTTTCGTCGATCAGCTCGAACCCCAGACGGGCCAAACTCGCCATCGCTTGGCGGATATCGGGCACGCGAAAACACACGTGATGCTGGCCCTCCCCGCGCTTGGCCAGAAACCGCGCCACGCCCGTATCCTCCCGTGTCGGTCGGATAAGCTCGATGCGCACCGGCTGAGCATCCAAGAAGCACACCTCAACCCCTTGGTCGGGAACATCACGTCGCTCCAGCACGGGGAATCCCAAACGGTCCCTGTACGTCTCCAGGGCCGCCTCCATATCCGCTACGACAAAAGCCACGTGATCGATTTCAGGAAGTATGGGTGTCATAAGGCCACTCCTCATCGGGGATGACTCGCCACTCCTGCTCTTCAGGGTCGAAGTCGCTGATTTGTTCCAGGGGGAGTTTGATGTACTTACCGTGCGCGGTTACGGCAACCGTCCCATCGGGGAGGAGGAGTTCCCCTTCCCCCTCAAAGATGCGACGGGTATCCTTGGTGACGCGCCCAATGACCCGAAGTTCCACGTTCAAGGGAACGGGTGCCTTGAAGCGCACGTGCAGCTCCACCGTCACGCCCCACACGCTATCCCCGTACTTGGTCATCAACGCCCGACCGATGGTCTCGTCCAGGATAGCGGTGGCGATGCCGCCGTGCAAACGTCCGGGATACCCCTGGTGGATCTCCTGGGGCACGAAGCGGGCAAGAACCGAGCCGTCCTCCTGTTCGTAGAAGAAGGCTTTGAGGCCGGCGATATTCTTCATCCCGCAGACGAAGCACATCTTGGAATTGGGTTGCTTGCGTACAACGGCCATACCTGCACCTCGAAGGTCCCCTGGAGGGACGATTCACGCCAAATCCGGGGGTGACGATGCTGCCCGTTCCCGAAGGGCCTGACGCGCCGCGCGGTCGACCCGCTCGTTTTCCGCGTGCCCTGAATGCCCCTGAACCCAATGCCATGTGATATCGTGCCGTTGCACCTCCTTCCACAGCGCCTCCCACAAATCCCGGTTCTTCACCGGCCGCTTCTTGCTCGTCCGCCACTGATTGCGTACCCATGTGGGCAGCCATTCCGTTATCCCACGGCGGAGGTACTGGGAGTCGGTGTAGAAGTCCACCCGGCATGGCCGATTCAAGGCACGCAAGGCCTCCACGGCCGCGCGCAGCTCCATGCGGTTGTTTGTGGTACGGCGGGCCGCGCCGGTCAACAACTTCTCATGAGCATTGTACCGTAGCAGGGCAGCCCATCCCCCGGGGCCGGGATTCCCCCGACACGCGCCGTCGGTGTAGATAATGACGTGTGGCTTTTCCTTAGAACGATCCATCCTCACCGTCCTCACCGCATAGTTTCCGCCCGTCCGACGCTCCGACCTCATCATTATACCGCAAAGGCGAAAAGACCTCGGAGTCCGGAGTTCACATCGTGGGAGGGGATAAAAAAACGGACGGGAACGTGTTCCCGTCCGTTTTGGTGAGGCGCGGAGGACTCGAACCCCCAACCCGCGGATTAAGAGTCCGCTGCTCTACCAGTTGAGCTAGCGCCCCAGAACCGAGCCTCATTATACGTACGCAGCTTCAACGTGTCAAGATTTGCTCGGGCCGTAGAAACGGGGGCGGGCGCCGTTGCCCCCATCCCGGCACCTCATCAATGGCCCGGTGTGGTTTCGATCATCATTTGCGGCTGTTTCAGGGTGCTGAGGAGGGCTTCAGCCTGGTGGCGGCCCTCTTCGTCCTTCGCCAGCTTCAGGAAGACGGCGAGATCGACCGCGGCCTTCTCCCGCTCGTTGATTTCGATGTAAGCCACTGCCCGGTTGAAATAAGGAGCCGGCACATTGGGGTCCAGCTCGATGCACTTGGTAAACTCCTCGATGGCCCGGTCCACATCCTTCTTCTGGAAGTAGGCCACTCCCAGGTTGAAGTGGGCCGCGAGGGAATTGGGTTCCAGCTCCAGGGCTTTCTGCAAGTCCTTGAGGGCCAAATCGACCATGTCCAGACTGAGGTACGCCTGGCCCCGGTTGACGTAATTCGCGGCATGCTTGGGGTCCAGCTCGATGGCCTTGGAAAAGTCCTTGATGGCCGAAGAAGGTCGGTCCAGGGTGAGGTAGAGGCTACCGCGAGCCGCGTAGGCGGCGGCCATGTGCGGATTCTTCTCAATGGCCTTAGTCAGGTCGTCGACCCCGCCCTGGATGTCCCCCTGTTCGGCCTTGATGAGGCCGCGGTAGTAATAGGCCTCGTAGGCACTTTCGGGATTGGCGGCGATGGCCACGTCCAGGGCTTTCAGGGCCTCATCCACGTCTCCCCTCTTGGCCGCGTCCAGGGCCATGCGCACGAACTCGTTCTCTACCTGATGGCGGGTCGAAGGGGTAAAGTCCGCTGTCGGTGTCATGACGGACTGGGATGTGGTCCCTTTGGTTCCGAGGTATCCTCGAGCCTGGGCGAACCACACCCCCCCGAGGACCAGGGCGAAGCTCACGACACCGGCCAGGATGGGCAGCAGGTAACGGCGCAGAAAACCAGCGTTCATACAGCACCTCACATAATCGAGTTTGGAGCAACCTACCATAACTTGCTTAAAGCAGCAAACGGCGGGAGAGGCCGGGCTCTCCCGCCGTTTCGAGCATCCTTTTCACAAGGGAAGCATTATCCCTTGCGCAGGCCGAAGGCGACACCGACGCCGACGACCAGCCCTGCGACCAGGGAGATGAGGATGTAGACCCAGGGCAGGCCACCGGACTCAGGAGCGGGGGTCGGCGTGGGAGCCGGTGCTTCCGTCTTCCCCTTCTCCTCGGCCGCCTTCTTCTGCTTAGCGGCCTCCTCGGCTGCCTTCTTGGCCTTCATTTCGGCTTCGGCCAGTTTGCTCTCCAGCTGAGATACTTTGGCCTTTGCCGTCTCGGCCTCCGCAATGGCCTTCTTGCCGGCCACCGCGTCGTGCACGAGTTGGTTCATGACCTTGATGTGTTCCTCGTCCGTCTTGACCCGACCGTACGTAGCGATGACCTGGTCGGTCCAGAAGTCGGGGTCGGCCATGTTCTGGTGGCAGCCCATGCACACGCCCACCCGTTCCATGCGGTCGCGCTGGTCCTCGGTGAGCGGGCCGGACTTGGGCCAGTGGGAACCGACAGTCATCATCTGCTTGCCCGTCTTCGGGTCCACAATCTGGCTCCAGTCCATGGGCAGATCGGGAATGGCCTCCATCTGGTTCTGGACCTTAGCCGGAATGACGTCACCCGTAGCGGTCTGGAGGTCGACGACGCGGGCCTCGGTGTAGCCCTTGAGGAACTTGCCGCCCTGGATGCCGTAGCCCAGCGCCTTGGGGTCACTGTGGCAGGACTCACACGTGCGGGCCTTGCGGCCGGCCGTGTGCGGCTGCACCGGGGCCATGTCCATACCACGTTGCCCTTCGGGGCCGGCGCCTTCCTCGTTGGGCGGCGTACGGCCGATGACGTTGTGGGCCAGGTTCTCACCGTTCGGCCCGATGACGGTGTAGACCACCTGACAACCGGGGATGAGCGGGGTCACACGGCCTTCACCGTTGATACCCAGAATGGGATCTTCCCAGCGCAGGTAACCGCGTCCCTCTTTCACCTTACCGGGGATGACGAGGGAGCGATCGACTTCGCCCGTGTCCTTGTACTTGTGCCCGATGGCCAGCCAGTCGGTCCCCTTCTTGTCACCGGAGTAATCCACGCTGACGTGACAGCCGTAGCACTGAGGCGCCCAGTCGGCATGGCAGGCGTAGCACTCCATGTTGTCCATGTGAGTGCTTACCTTGTCCATGGCCACTTCCGCGTCCTTGGACTTCCACGTGCCCTCTTCCTTGATCTTCTTCAGGAGAGGCACCTTGAAGTCCAATCCGGAAGCGGAGTGAAGGATGACCTCATCGCCACGGCGGACCACGTTCCCGAAGGGATTACCCCGAGCGGTCAGGAGATAGCCGTCTTCGGGGTCG
>Ga0256832_1003698_pt1 | contig 10377 bp, 10 predicted proteins | sample 134614metaG_FD_190534 | JGI IMG/M metagenome (GOLD analysis project Ga0256832, IMG submission 190534) | Hydrothermal vent microbial communities from Lau Basin, Pacific Ocean - 134-614 | ecosystem: Environmental > Aquatic > Marine > Hydrothermal vents | place: Pacific Ocean: Lau Basin | collected...
AAGGTGGAGTTCCTCCCACGCTTTTAAATGCTCTAACAGGAGAATCGACTCCGCCTGGGATATACTTTTTTGCTTCATTAAAAGCTTCGATACTCTTTTTTAGATTCATTTTTTCCCTTTCTTTTGATTTTTTATATAGTAATACAGACTTTCTATCTCCTTTGCAGTTAGAAAGTAGGTGGGCATTACTTTGTGCCTTTTTTTAAAGCTTTTGAAGAACTCTATTTTTGAAATATTATTTATTTTTGGAGCTTTAAGCTCTTTTGCTATTTTCTTTTTTGAATCTCTTTTTTTTATAAAATATTTTGCTATTATTTTTCCCTCTCCCCTCTCTCCGTGGCATTTATCACATCCGATTCCTCTTGGATTTTTATAGAGCATTTTTGCATACTCTCTATCGCTTATAAAAGACTCATCAGCTTGTATAAAAAGCGCAAAAATAAGAAGAAAAAGGCTTCTTTTCATCATTTACCTCTTTTTAAATGAAAATGATATAATATCACATTTTTTGGAAAGAATAAATCAAAAGCTATAAAGGCGAAATAATGCATATTTTAGACGGTAAGGCGCTTTCGGATAAAATAAAAGAGAATATAAAAAGAGAGACAAAAGAGCTGAAGGAAAAAGGCATAGTTCCGGGACTTGCTGTTATTTTGGTGGGAGATAATCCAGCAAGCCACACTTATGTTAGAATGAAAGAGAAAGCCTGCGAGATGACCGGGATTTATTCGATAGTTCATAAAATGCCTCTTGATATAAGCGAGGAGAAGATTTTAGAGACTATAAGAATGATGAACAACAATCCCAATATTGACGGTATTTTGGTTCAGCTTCCTCTTCCTTCTCAAATAGATACCCAAAAAATATTAGACTCTATCGATCCAAGAAAGGATGTGGACGGATTTCACCCTTTTAATGTGGGAAGACTTGTTTTGGGGCTTGACTGCTTTGTTCCTTGCACGCCTCTTGGAGTGATGAGGCTTTTAAAAGAGTATAACATTGATGTAAAAGGGATGGATGCCTGTGTTGTGGGAGCGAGCAATATTGTAGGAAAACCTATGATGAACCTTTTGCTAAACAGTTTCGCTACGGTTGATATTTGCCATATCTATACAAAAAATTTAAAGTCTCATACAAAAAGAGCTGATATTTTGATAGTTGGAGTAGGCAAACCAAATCTAATCACTAAAGATATGGTAAAAGAGGGGGCGATAGTTATAGATATAGGAATAAACAGGCTTGAAAACGGAAAGCTTGTAGGAGATGTCGATTTTGAAAATGTAGCTCCTTTGACATCTTATATAACTCCGGTTCCAGGAGGCGTGGGGCCGATGACTATAGCTATGCTTCTTGAAAATACTCTAAAGGCTGCAAAAGGAAGGTTAAAATAGATGAAAGATAAACTAAAAAAACTTTACGATTTTTCCAATACGTGGACTGGCACGATTATTATTGTATTGCTTGTGATATTTTTTGTAGCTCAAGCTTTTGTAATTCCAAGCGGTTCTATGAAAAGAACTCTTTTAATAGGAGATCATCTCTTTGTAAAGAAATTTGCTTACGGAGTTCCAATCCCCCATATTCCTTGGCTTGAGATTCCAGTTTTCCCAGATATTCATCACAACGGCCACTTAATAGAGGGCAAAAGGCCAAAAAGGGGGGATATAGTGGTTTTTAGATATCCTGGAAACCCCTCTATCCATTATGTAAAAAGATGCGTAGCCGTCGGGGGAGATATCATAGGAGTTTTAAATAAAGATTTGTATTTAAGGCCTCATGAAGGGGATGAGTATGTAAAAAAGCACTATGATAAGAGAGATATAGTCAAAATAGACGGAATGCTTTGGGTTAGAAATCCATACAAAAGGCTCTTTCCTGGAATTCAAAATGATCCAAGAATCAAACCAAACGGCATCTATCCAGAACAGATTTTTAATTTCCCTCCGGTAAAAGTTCCAAAAGATCACTTCTTTATGATGGGGGATAACAGAGACCACTCAAATGACAGTAGATTTTGGGGAACCGTTCCTTACTCTCTTATAGTTGGAAAACCATGGTTTATCTATTTCTCTTGGGATAAGGATTATAAAATTAGATGGAATAGGATAGGAAGATTTGTAGATACCGTTCAAAAAGATCCCAGATTCATAGACAAAAATGTCTCTTTGGGAGATGTTATCCAATGAATATAGTCGATTTAATTCAAATTAGCGCCATGATTTTATCTTTAGCGGTAGCTATAATAGGCCATGAGATTATGCACGGACTTACAGCTTACAAATATGGAGATCCGACTGCAAGTTTAGCCGGAAGGCTTAGCATAAATCCGATAGTTCATGTAGATTTGGTGGGAACTATAATAGTTCCCGCGCTTCTTTACTTCTCTCATGCTCCTTTTCTTTTTGGATGGGCAAAGCCGGTTCCGGTGAATATGCAGGTGGTTATAAGAAACGGAGGATATGGGGGAGCTATTGCTGTTAGTTTGGCCGGAATAGCCTATAATTTTCTTTTAGCCATTTTAGCTTCGGTTATTTTGGGATTTATGCCTCAGGCTAAGAGTCTGTTTGAAGCTTTTATTCAATCTTTTTTATATTTTACAGTTGTCTATAATGTGGTTTTGGGAGTTTTCAATCTTGTTCCTATCCCTCCGCTGGATGGAGCGAACGCTTTGATGTATCTTGCTATGAAGATGAAATTTTTTGCTTTTGCAGATTTTATGAGAAAGATTTTCCCTTACGGAATGATATTTTTGATAATTGTTTTGGCAACTCCGCTCTCTGATATAATTTTCTATCCCGCTTTTTATCTGATAAAGATTTTATTGTAGGTTTTCTATGAGATTTTTTGTAAAAAAGCCTATTTTGGGATTTGAAGATATAAAAGAGATGGAGCTTGAGAGGATAGATGATATTTTTATGAGTCTGAAAGATACAAAGAGTGATATCTTATTTACTTTAATAAATCCTCTCTCTTTGAGAGATTATAAAATAGAGATTCCAAAAAAGGATAGAGAGCTTCTTGAGATAGAAGATGGAAATTTGGTTTTAATTTTAAATACTATTATTTTAAACTCTCCGATAGAGGAGAGTGAAGTTAATTTTTTAGCCCCCTTTGTTTTTAATACCCAAAAAAGAGTAATGGCTCAGATTATTTTAGACAGCAGCAAATATCCAGATTTTAAACTTACCGATAAAATATCAAGATATTTAAAAAAGGGTTAAAGAATGAAATTATTGATAATAGGAACCGGCAAAATGGCCGAGGCGATAGTAGAGGGCGTTTATAAAGATATAGATGTGGAAGTTGCGGGAAGAGATAAAAAGAAGCTTGAATATTTTAAAAATAAATTTGGAGTATCTGTTAAACTTTTAGATTCTTTAAATATAGAAGATAGAAAAGTTTTGCTTGCCGTAAAGCCTTTTGCCCTAAGAGATGTATCTTTGAAATTAAACGGAGAGGCTGAAATTTTGATATCCATTTTAGCTGGAGTTTCGATAGATACTCTAAAAAAAAGCATAAAATCAAAACATTATATAAGAGCTATGCCAAATTTGGCCGCCGCTTATCAAAAATCGATGACAACTTTAACGGGAGATGAGGCTTTTAGGAAAGAGGCTTTGTTTATTTGCGAAAAATTTGGAAAAGCTTTGTGGCTTTCAAGCGAAAAAGAGCTTGATATCGCTACGGCGATTGCCGGAAGCGGTCCCGCTTTTTTGGCTCTGGTAGCTGAAAGTTTAGCCGATGGAGGCGTAAACTTGGGGCTTAAAAGAGCAGATAGCGAAATTTTGGTAAAGGGGCTTTTTGAGGGATTTTCTCCCCTTTTAAATAACAAAAGCTCATTTATGATAAAAAATGAGGTGATGAGTCCGGGCGGAACCACAGCTGCCGGAGTAGAGGCTTTGGAGAAAGGAAGCATTAGATACTCCTTTTTAAAAGCTGTAAAGAAGGCTTTTAAAAGAGCTAAAAAGTAATCTCTCTTTTGCCGATATACGGTTAGATACTCTATCCGTATAAAGGCAAAAAAAGTGAAAAATTATATTCTTATTCTTCTTTTTGTAAATACTCTTTTTGCAAATTTTGTGGATACTTCAAGAATCAGAGATTTCTCTTTAAGATACGGGGGAGAGAATACAAATATAATAGGAGATTTCACTTTTACTGGAGCCTCGGTTTTATGCGTTAAAAACGGAAATGAGTGTGATTGGAATTATGATGGATATCTTTATGATGCCGATACAAAGTATGTAAAGGATGATTCATCTTTTTCTCTAAATTCAGCTTCCGCTATTTTAAATTTACCATCCGAAGTTACAAAAGATGATATTCAGTGGGCAGGGCTTTATTGGCAGGGACATATAGAGGGCTCTAATCCTTTGGATGCTGATGAAGAGATAGAGGGTTTTAACAGCGTTGTTTTAAAAACTCCAGATGGGGTTAAACATACAATTACAGCTCCTTTGGATGATAATAATTTTGTAAATTACTACTTTTTCAAAAGCGAAGATCAAAATCCAAAAGGATTTAGGTTTTTTTATCAATGTTTTGCGGATGTTACCTCTTTGGTAAAAAATAGCTACTCTAAACTACAAAAAACATTTACCGTAGGCGAGATAAAAGCTACAAAAGGGGAAGATCCATATTTAGCTGATCCTCTATTTAGCTGGGGGAGAGTCAAATATGGACACTGGGGAGGATGGAGTCTGATTGTTGTTTATAAAAGATCTTCAAGCGATGAATCTTTGAAAAATATTTCCATATTTGACGGATTTAAATTTTTAATTCCAAGCTCCAATGAGCCAAGCAAAAGTATAGAGATACCGATTGAGGGATTTTTAACTCCTCTAAGCGGGAGAGTCGATTCAAGGCTTCTATTTTTTGCTATGGGGGGAGAGAAGAAGATTCACAGAGACTCCATGCAAATTTACAAACAGCATGCGGGAATTTTCAAGAAAGTTTATAATGCGGTGAACTCAGAAAATAATGTTTTAAATGGAAGCGTCTCTTTTATGGGGGAGTATATAAATCCCTCAAGAGAGTATGTTCCGGGATTTGATTTGGATCTGTTTGATTCAAGCAATATTATGGAGAATGATCAGAATAAAACAAAACTAAAATTAAGCGCTATATTTAAAAGTCATAATGGAGATCAGGCTTTTACGGGAGTTATCGCTTTTTCTACAAAAATAAATTCTCCTTTGATAGATAATTTTATAAAAACTTCAAACAAAGGAGCCGAGGAGATATTAAGACCCTCAGATGAGATAGAATATACATTAGATTTTAAAAACAGGGGAACTGAGAGAGCAAGCGATATTACTATTTATGATGATTTTAGAGAAAATAATTTAACTAAGTTTATAGATAACGATAAAGATTTTATTTTAAAATCTATAAGGCTCTCAGCTGACAATGATGATGCCCATTTTTATTGTTATAAAGGAGAAAATTGCGATTATGCTTTCAATTCTTCTCAAAATTGTAATATAGATATGGATGAAAATGGTTCTGTTATAGGGGTTCACTGCACATTTGATTCATTGGATATAAATCATAGAAGGGTTATGAAATTTAAAATAAAAATAAGAAGTGATTTTATATCTCCAAACGATATTTTGGTTAAAAATATAGCCCACTCTAAATATAAAAATGCAAGAACAAACAAATGGGTGGAAGCTATAGGCAAGAGCAACCCTTACATAGCCGGAAGAATTAGAGGTATTTTGGTAGATAGCGGAAGTTTTGACGTAGTGGATAATGTTTTAGACGGTTATGTTCAAAATAAGGGGCTTAAAACAAAAATAGCAAAAGAGAAGTATGATTTTGATATTGTTACACTGGATGCTTCTTTAAATCCAAAACCTTTTAACAACTATTCTGATATAACCTATTTATTTAGGTTAATAGATCTTGATAATCCCTCTTACTCATATCTTTTAAAAGATGCTTCTTTAAATCCGGTTACGGCCGTTTTCCATAACGGAGGCAATTATGCAAGAACATTAACCAAAGCCGTTATGCCCTCTTATGTTATAAAAAGAGCCAAACTTAAAATAAAATATCTAAATTTTGCAAAACTCTATAAAGAGAAGCATAATCCTTGCTTTGTAAATTCCAATAACTCCTCCAATATCAAAGGAATGCCCCAATGCGTAAATTCAAGCTCTCTTTATAAAATTTCTTTTGGAGAGGCAGCTTTTCATAGATGCATTTTAGCAAACGGCTCTCCCTGCGCCTCTTCTCATCATGGAATTGGAAATTCTCCTTATGATCATATTTATGGCTGTTATGAATGCACTGCCGATGCTTTGGGAAGCTATTTTATCTCAAGCGATGATTTTAGTATAAGACCCTATATGTTTGAATTAGATTTGCCCTCAAAAGAGGTTTCAGGGAAAAATTTTTCATTTAAAGCAAAAGCTTTGGATAGAGATTTAAATCCTATAACAAACTATAACGAAACACTAAATAGTTCCTATAAAATAGAGTATAAAGAGAGAAAAAGCGGATGTATAAAGGGAAATATAAATCTAAGCGGAGCCGATTTCTTAAATGGGGTGATAAACAAATCAACTTTTTATGATGAGATAGGAGTTGTTGATTTTAATATTTCGGAGGTTTTGGGAATAGAGTTTGCCTCTATTGATTTGGATGATACGCCAAAGAGTTTAAGGTTGATTCCTTCCGATTCTTCATCTGTAGAGTTTGTTCCAGATGGCTTTAAAGTGATTTGGAACCTTCAAAATGCCGATACCGCAAAAAATTATACATACTATTCAAACAATCTTTTAAATATGGGAGGAAAACTAAAAGTAGCTCTAAAAGCTAAAAACAGGCTTGGAAATGTGGTGAAAAACTATAACAGTTCTTGTTATGCAAAAGATTGCAATATAACCATATATTTTGATGCATCCGGAAGCGAAACTTCTGCTTTTGTTTTGAAATGGTTAGATTTTGACAATCCGTCTCATAAAAATGATAATGCTCTTGGGTTTAATTTGCCGGCTAACAATCTAAATTTTAAAGTAGATCTCTCTTTGAGTGGATTTTCAAACGGAGAGGATAATAAGAGCATAATGATTAATTTTAAAAGAGAGAAAAACAAGCCTTTAGAGCCTATGAGAGTTAAAATTTTTAAAGTATCTGCAAATGATAGTGAAATATCCGGTTTCTCTTCTCATAGCGAATATTTAACATTTTACTATTCAAGAGCTAAAGTTTTGGATTATCTAAATATTGTCGGAGATTTTTTAAATGATGCTCCTATTTTTTATGAAACTTATTGTAAAAATTGCGATAAAACTGTTTTCTCTTTGGTAAACGGGGGTTTAAGCGAGAGCGGAGAGCTTTATTGGTATAAAAACAATTTTCATGGATTTTTTGACGGAAAAATTTTATCCACATCTTCCATAAATGGCACTTTAATAAACGATTTACAGCTTAAAAGTTTTGATTTAAAAGCCCCCGCTCTTCCTCATAACGATACGATCTATTTTACCCCGTCTCCTTGGCTTATTTATGATTCTTTAAATCCCTCAGCCGATAAGATTAAATTTAACGTCTCTTTTATTTCTCCTAAAACCAAATGGGTTGGAGTAGGAAGACTTGGTCATATTGTGGATGAAAATATATCAATTAAAAAAAATAGGAAGATATCATGGTAAGAAAAGCTTTTACTTTAATAGAACTTATAATATCGATTCTTGTAATTGGAATAGCTTTAATGAGTATTCCTCTCTTTTTGTCAAGTTCAAATAAAAGTGACGAGTTTGCATTAGAACAAGAGAGTGTTCTTGCGGCAAAAACAAAAATTCAAAATATTACTTCTTATAAATGGGATGAAAATAGTGAAGAGAGTTCTACAGGAAAAATCCGAATTTTAGATACTCATAATGGAGATAACGAATTGCAGAGATTTACTTGTCCGCCTCTTCCTTTGGGATTTTTTTGCTGGATGTGGAATCTATTTTTCCCTCAAGGTGGGATGATGGGGCAAGCTATTGGAGATGGCAGAAGGGAGATGTTTTCATCTGTTACTTATCCAAATATCAATGAAACAAATCATACTAATCCAAATGATATAGACGATTTTAACAATGAAATATTAATTGGTCTTTCCAATCAGGAAAGCACTAATCTTGATTATCTAAACAGTTCTTTTAATATGGGGGTTAGAGTCGGTTTTGTAAATGATAGCGCAAATTATAGAGGGTCTAAGACTATCTCTTTTAATTTTCCGAGTGTTTTTAAAGCTTCGGGAGATTCCAACATAAAAATGGTAGAGGTAAACGTATCAAATGTTAATACTCCTTTCTTTCTTAGATATTACTCTTGCAATATAGGGGAGTCTGAAATAAGGAGTAAGTTATTTTGAAAAAAGCTTTTACACTTATAGAAATAATTTTAGTTATTATTATTATGGGAGTAATTTCGGTAATAGGAACCGACGTTATAAGTAAGATTTATGAAGGATATCTAAGAACATATTCGATAAACAGATTAGAAAGCGAGACTGCAAACGTTTTAAATCAGATAGCAAAGAGACTGAAATTTAGGATAAAAGATTCAGTTATCGCCTCAAAAGCTGGATCTTATAAAGCCTTAAATGATCCCTCTCTCGATACAAGTTATAAAATACTTCAATGGATAGGTTATGATAATGAAAGCTTTAATGGAGAGTATAATGCATCGAGAGGTTATTTTATGCCCGGATGGAGCGCTCTTATAGATTTGGAGAGTTTGGAAACAAATAAAACTCAAGTCAAAACTCCCGGAAGTTCTCTATCAATTTCGGAAAAGATTATTTACGCACTATCTTACGGGGATGTCAATTTAAGCTCTTCCTCACCGTCTGCAGCCATTATTTTTGGTGGTAAAGATTTAACCGATATTACTCAGTTTGGATGGGGAGGCAGCGGGGATCATAATTTTACTCTAAATGTAAAAAGGGTAGGGGATGATGTTTTGCAATTTACAGATTCCTCTCAGGCTTTGGCTTCAAAAAAAATTTTTGAAAGGTATAGGCTTTGTTGGAGCGCTTATGCGATTGTGCCTGTAAGCGTGGGAGCTAATGATGTCAATCTGACTTTGTATTACGATTTTAGACCATGGGAAGGGGAGAGTTATACAAACGGAAAAAGCGCAGTTTTAGCCGAACATGTCTCCTCTTTTAGGTTTAAACAAATGGGACAGATTTTAAGAGTAAAACTTTGTATGCATGATGATAGTTTGGGATATGATTATGCAGTATGTAAAGAGAGGGCTATATATTGAAAAGAAAAGGTTTTAGTCTGATTTTGGCTATGATAGTTTTGGTTGTAGTTTCGTCTTTGGCCGCTTTTATGGTCTCCCTATCTTCCGCTTCGGCAAAAAATACAAGCGATATCTATCTAAAAGAGCAGGCGGAACTTTTGATGCAAAGCGCTACGGAATATTCTATTTTGGCGATTTTGGGACATGATAATTCAAACAGCTGTGTGGAGAATATCAATATTACCTATCCTTCAAGCTCAAATCCAATTTTTGATATAAATGTCAGCTTATGGTATATTTTTGATTTTACTCCATCCTCTTCTTACTGCTCTCATGTTTTATCTTCCAATTTGGTTGACGGAAACTCCTCTTTTACAATTATTATCGATACCACTGTTTCCACATCTTCCAATTTGAATTTAAGTGAGCCTATAAGGCTTCATAGAAGAACTGTTCAGAAATTATAACTTCCCATAAAATTTCATAACATCAAATATAAAGATAGAGGAGAGATCCTCTATCAGTAATCTATTCCATATTTAACCGCAAGTGATTTAAATTCATCAGAGTTTATAAAATTCATTACAAGATCGTGTCTTGACATGCCTTTTTGAAGCTGTTTAAACCAGTAATCTCTTCCCTCCATATCAGGCTCTCTGTTTAACAAAGCTCTATATGCTATTGTTATGAAGTTGTAATCGCTATAGCCTCTTCTTCTAAATTCAGGAGAGTCAAAAAATCCTATAGCTATGTCTCTTGCCTTTTTCTTTTTGGATTTTAATTGCTCTTTCCACCACGCTTTTCCTTTGTCATCTGGATCTCTTCTCATAACCAGATAATACATTCTATCTATAAAGTTATCCAAAAGATCTTCTGAATCGAAACCTTTAACTCCATAATGTTTTGAGAGAGAGTAAAATTCAGGAGATAGGGCAAATTGATAAAATATAAGCTCTCTTGTTTTCCCTTTTGTGGCTAACTGATCTTTCCAATACTCCATTCCCTCTAAATCGGGATCTCTATTTAGCATCGTATGATAAAGCATTGTTATAAACTCTTCATCCGTTAGTTTAGGATTTATCTGCTCTTTAAACTCTTTGCTGTCGAAGAAGTGTTTAGCCACTTTCG
>Ga0256832_1003699_pt1 | contig 10377 bp, 8 predicted proteins | sample 134614metaG_FD_190534 | JGI IMG/M metagenome (GOLD analysis project Ga0256832, IMG submission 190534) | Hydrothermal vent microbial communities from Lau Basin, Pacific Ocean - 134-614 | ecosystem: Environmental > Aquatic > Marine > Hydrothermal vents | place: Pacific Ocean: Lau Basin | collected...
GCCTCTTCCCGGCTCGCAAAAATCCGCCCTTCGCCTTTGGCAAAAGGCCTCTCTTGGGTAATATAGAAAAGCCCCAAGACCATATCCTGCGTGGGATAGACCACCGGGATCCCGTTAGCCGGTAATAAGATGTTGTTCGTTGAAAGAAGGAGGACCCGGCACTCCGTTTGGGCCTCCACCGAAAGCGGCACATGCACGGCCATTTGGTCCCCATCGAAGTCTGCATTGTAGGCCACACATACCAGAGGATGAAGCTGGATGGCCTTAGAATCAATAAGGATGGGTTCAAAGGCTTGAATACCCAGGCGGTGCAACGTAGGGGCACGGTTAAGCATAATAGGATGTTCTTTGACAATTTCATCCAGGGCGTCCCAAACAAGAGGATCTTCCCGCTCCACCATCTTCTTGGCGCTCTTGATGGTGGTCACGTGGCCGTTTTTTTCCAGCCAGTGATAAATAAAAGGTTTAAAGAGCTCGATAGCCATCTTCTTGGGTAAACCACATTGGTGCATACGAAGATCAGGACCCACCACGATCACCGAACGACCCGAATAATCCACCCGTTTCCCGAGCAAATTCTGCCGAAAGCGGCCCTGTTTACCCTTGAGCATATCGGAAAGGCTTTTCAGAGGGCGCCTATTGGGCCCTGTAACCGGTCGTCCACGACGCCCGTTATCAAAAAGGGTATCCACCGCCTCTTGAAGCATGCGCATTTCATTGCGGATGATGATGTCCGGGGCCTCAAGGTCAATGAGCCTCTTTAGGCGGTTGTTACGGTTAATTACCCGACGATAAAGGTCATTCAGATCTGAAGTTGCAAAACGCCCCCCCTCCAACGGGACCAGAGGCCGCAAGTCCGGAGGGATCACCGGGATAACCTCTAAGATCATCCACTCAGGGCGGTTACCAGAATCACGTAAGGCTTCTACGATACGCAGGCGTTTCCCCAATTTCTTGCGTTTGGCTTCAGACCTCGTCTTGGCCATCTCTTCACGCAATTCTTGGGAGAGCTTCTGCAGGTCAAGATTGTGAAGCAAGACCTTAATGGCTTCCGCCCCAATCCCGATCCGAAAACGAGGGCCATAAGTTTGCAAGGCGTTTTGGTATTGTTCCTCGGTGATGACCTTTCCTACAGGTAATTCAGGAACTTCGCTCTCGATGACTACAAAATTTTCAAAATAGAGGACCTTTTCCAATTCCTTGAGGGTCATATCTAAAAGGGCCCCTATCTTGCTAGGTATACTCCTTAAGTACCAGATATGGGCCACCGGAGCTGCCAGTTCAATGTGCCCCATGCGCTCCCGCCGCACCTTGCTCTGAATGACTTCTACCCCGCATTTTTCACAAATAACCCCGCGGTGTTTCATCCGTTTGTACTTTCCACAAAGGCACTCGTAGTCTTTCACGGGGCCAAAAATTTTGGCACAAAAAAGACCGTCTCTTTCAGGTTTGAGGGTTCGATAGTTGATGGTTTCAGGTTTTTTTACCTCTCCGTGGCTCCATTCTCTGATTTTGTCAGGAGAGGCAAGACCAAGCCGTACCGCTTTAATGCTCATAGGATCTTTGGGCTTGGTAAAGTAAGAAAGAAGATCTTCCATGTCTTTCACCCCTTTTAAACAAAAGGTTTATGTAAAGTTGGTGTTCACCGTACTAAATTTTATTCTTCTTCGAGGAGTTCCACGTCCAAGCAAAGACCTTGTAATTCTTTGACCAGAACGCGAAAACTTTCTGGCAAACCAGCCTCGAGGAAATTATTTCCCTTCACAATCCTTTCGTACATCCGCGTACGCCCGGTCACATCATCGCTCTTGACGGTAAGAAATTCCTGCAGGGCGTAAGCTGCGCCATAAGCCTCCATGGCCCAGACTTCCATCTCTCCCAGGCGTTGACCACCAAATTGGGCCTTACCCCCAAGAGGTTGTTGGGTAATCAAAGAATATGGACCTGTAGAACGGGCATGAATCTTGTCATCCACGAGGTGGTGGAGTTTGAGCATGTACATGTAGCCAACCGTCACCGGTTCCCTAAATGGTTCTCCGGTCATCCCGTCATAGAGGGTGGCTTGACCCGTTTCGTTTAAACCTGCCAAACGCAACCAGTGTTTAATTTGGGATTCTTTAGCTCCGTCAAAAACCGGAGTAGCCACCGGGATTCCGTCTTCAAAGGTAGCTGCTAATTCCAAAATCTCCTCGTCTGTTTTGTCCTTCAAGAACTCTTCCAATTCTTCGGGGGAGAAAATCTCCTTAAGCATCTCCTTTACAGCTTCTACTTGATAGGCCTTAGCCATAGCGGCTACCTTACGCCCTAATTCTTTGGAAGCCCAGCCAAGGTGTGTTTCAAGGATCTGACCGATGTTCATACGGGAGGGCACACCCAAAGGAGAAAGGATCATGTCTATCGGTGTTCCGTCTTCAAGGTAGGGCATATCTTCTATGGGCACCACCTTGGAAACCACGCCTTTATTCCCGTGACGCCCGGCCATTTTGTCCCCAGGCTGAAGTTTACGCTTCATGGCCACGTAAACCTTTACCACCTTCAACACACCCGGCGGAAGCTCGTCTCCCTTTTTGAGGCGGTTGATTCTTTCTTCAAAGAGGCGGTTAATTTCCTCCACTTTCACCTCGTAAGTGCGAAGGATGTCTTCCACCACGGGATCCTTGCGTCTCCTCTCCCCGCTTACAAGTTCTCTTACTTTGTGAAGAGGAATCTTTGCCAAGACCTCCGCGGTAATAGGCACACCCTTTTCAATAAGCACTTCACCTTGGCTATCTTTAAAAGTCGTCGCCGAAGGCTTACCTACTAAATGAAGCTCCAAGCGCTTCAAGGTGCTCCGCCGCACGACCTCGAGATAGTCTTCTTGATCTTTCAAGAGTTTCGCGATCTCCCTCTCTTCGATCTCTTTGGCGCGCGCATTTTTTTCTACGCCTTTACGGGTAAAAATCTTGGCGTCAATGACGATACCCTCAATACCTGGGGGTACCCGCAAGGAAGTGTCCTTGACGTCACTGGCCTTCTCCCCGAAGATGGCCCGCAAAAGCTTCTCTTCTGGAGAGAGTTGGGTCTCTCCTTTAGGGGTTACTTTCCCCACCAAAATATCTCCCGGCTTTACGTAAGCTCCTATCTTGACGATCCCTGATTCGTCTAGATTTTCCAAGGCCTCTTCGCCCACGTTAGGTATATCCCGCGTGATTTCCTCCTTGCCCAATTTGGTCTCCCGCGCGATACACTCGAATTCTTCGATGTGGATGGAGGTAAAGACGTCGTCCCTTACGAGGCGCTCGGAAATCACAATTGAATCTTCGAAGTTATATCCACGCCAGGGCATAAAGGCCACCAAAATGTTGCGCCCCAGGGCAATCTCTCCCTGACTTGAAGAAGGACCGTCGGCCAACACCTGGCCCTTTTTAACCTTTTGACCTACCTGAACCACAGGCTTTTGGGTAAAAGTGGTGTTCTGGTTAGACTTGCGCCACTTAATGAGTTTATAAATCTCCACTTCGGGGACTTCGTCTCCCTCACTTTCGTAACAAATCACCAAACGGGTAGCGTCAAGGTCTTCTACCACCCCGTCTTTCTTGGCCAAGATGGTCAACCCCGAATCACGAGCCACTACCCTTTCCATGCCCGTGCCTACGATAGGGGCCTCTGTCTTCACCAGAGGTACCGCCTGCCGTTGCATATTAGAACCCATCAACGCCCGGTTGGCGTCATCATGTTCAAGAAAGGGGATGAGCGAGGAAGAAACACTCACCACTTGGGCAGGGACAAGATCGACAAAATCAACCTCTTCCCGCCGCGCCATAATAAAATCTCCCCTTTTCCGGGCGGGGACCATATCCTGGAGGATGTTCCCTTCTTTATCCACCTCGATCGTCGCTTGGGCGATGACGTGATCTCCCTCGTCTAGGGCACTCATATAAACGATCTCGTCTGTGATCTTCCCGTTCACTACCTTACGGAAAGGGGTCTCAATAAATCCATAACGGTTAACGCGCGCATAAGTAGCCAACGAAACAATGAGCCCGATGTTAGGACCTTCTGGGGTCTCGATAGGACAAATACGCCCGTAGTGGGTCTGGTGTACGTCCCGCACCTCGAAACTAGCCCGCTCCCTGGTCAGCCCGCCAGGCCCTAGGGCAGACAAACGGCGTTTATGGGTCATCATAGAGAGGGGGTTGGTCTGGTCCATGAATTGAGAAAGTTGGCCTTGACCGAAAAATTCTCTTAAGGCCGAAGTAACTGGTTTGGGATTGACCAGATCGTTGGGCATAAGGGCCTCTACGTCTTGCAAAGTCATCCTCTCCCGGATGGCCCTTTCCATCCGCACCAGGCCTACACGATACTGATTCTCTACCAGCTCTCCTACAGAACGAACCCGCCGGTTACCGAGATGGTCGATATCGTCTGCTGGGCCTTGTGTTTCCTTAAGCTCGATAAGGTATTTAAGGGTGGAAAGGATATCCTCCCGGGTAAGGACCCGGACATTCATGGGAATATCCAAACCCAAACGTTTATTCATTTTATAGCGCCCTACTTCAGAAAGGTCGTAGGTGCTCTCGTCAAAGAAAAGGGAATGAAAATAGGCCTTGGCCACCTCTAAAGTCAACGGACTTGAGGGCCGCAGACGACGATAGATTTCTAAAAGTGCTTCCTCCTGGGTCTTTACTTTGTCAATGAGAAGGGTGTCCCTCAGGCAGGGAGTGTAGCGCTGGATATCCATAAAAAGACATTCTATTTCTTCAATTCCTGCCTCACGTAGTTTATCCAAAATCTCTTCGGTGATGACGGCATTACAAGGGGCAAGCACCTCTCCCGTTTCAGGGTCTACTACGTCCCTTGCTACTACTTTACCGAGGAAATCTTCTTCCGGGATGGGGATAGAAGTTACTCCGGCCTCCTGTAAGCGTCTGAGAGCAGATTTAGTAATTTTTCGACCCTTTTTGACGATAACTTCTCCTGTCTCTGGATGATGGATATCCAATAAGGCCTTTTGGCCTACAATTAGTTCGGGAGAAATGATCTTTTCGATCCTGTTTTGGGCTATGATGTATTTCTCTACAGGATAGAAATAAGTCAAAATTTCTTCTGTAGTTAACCCCATTGCTTTGAGAAAGGTGGTGACAGGAAAACGACGCCGTCTGTCTATTCTTACGTGGAGATGGTCTCGATGATCAAATTCAAAATCAAGCCAGGAGCCGCGTACCGGAATAATGCGTGCTGAATAAAGTACCTTTCCGCTGGCGTGAGTCTTTCCTTTATCGTGATCGAAGAAGATACCAGGAGAGCGTTGAAGCTGGTTAACAACGACCCTTTCTGTACCGTTGATAATAAAAGTCCCGTCTTCCGTCATTAAGGGGACGGTACCGAAATAAATTTCTTGCTCTTTGATATCCCGAATACTTTTATCCCCTGTATCCGGATCAATGTCGTAAGTGAGGAGTCGTACACGTAACCGCATGGGGGCTTCATAGGTGAGACTTTTCTCGCGACACTCCTCAGCCGAGTATTTGGGAGGCAGGATGGTATAATCTACAAATTCCAATTCACAGGTCCCTGTATAATCGGTGATGGGAAAGACACTTTTAAGGGCGCCTTGGATCCCTACATCCTCTCGGGCTTCTGGGGTTACATCTGCCTGCAAAAAACGTTGATATGATTCCTTTTGAATGGCAATAAGATAAGGAACGTCGATTAAAGGTTTTACTTGACCAAAATTTTTACGGACACGCCCGAGAATAATTCCGTCACGCTTTAACATAAACTTTCGCCTCCTCAAAGAACAAAATAGAAAACACAAGAGGGCCTCTCCCTCACTTTTTAAAGGAAGGCCCTCTTTTAAGCTATATAAAAACCTTTCTTTTATTTAAGTTCAACCGTAGCGCCGGCCTCTTCTAAACGTTTTTTGAGTTCTTCGGCCTCCTCCTTAGAGACAGCTTCCTTAATAGGCTTGGGTGCGCTTTCCACAAGCTCCTTTGCCTCTTTCAAGCCGAGACCTGTAATAGCTCGTACTTCTTTAATGACTTGGATCTTGTTTCCAGAAACACCTGTAAGGATGACATCGAATTCCGTCTTCTCCTCGGCGGGAGCAGCCTCCGCTGCCGCACCAGGCACGGCCGCGGCCACTGCCGCTACAGGAGCAGAAGCCGAAACACCAAATTTGTCTTCTAGCTCTTTAATGAATTCTGAAAGTTCCAAGACCGTCATATTACTAATGAATTCGATCACGTCTTCTTTGGTTACCGCCATGACTTTCCTCCTTCCAAAATTATTTTAGGCTGCTTCAGCCTTTTTTTCTTTGATGGCGTTAAGTACGTACAAGAAATTACGCGGTACAGCCGCCAACAACTGGACGAACTGTCCTGTAGTGGCTTGCAAGACACCCAATAATTGGGCCAACAGGACTTCTCTAGGAGGCAATTTAGCCAAAGCCTCTAAGGATTCTGCCGGTACAGGCTTTCCTTGTAAGACACCACCACGGTTAATGAGCGATTCATGTTCCTTGGCAAACTCCACTAAGACCTTAGCGATCTCTACAGGATCCTCATAAGAGATAGCAATGCCTGTAGGGCCTTGAATAAACTCCTGGAGTGGCTCCACAGGGGTCCCACTGCTGGCCAGTCTCAGGAGAGTATTCTTTACTACCTGATATCGCGCCCCTTTTTCACGAAGACGCCGCCTTAAATCATTACTTTCCTCCGCGGTCATCTTCTGAAAAGAGGTCACAAATACGGCAGGAGATTTTTCAAACTCTTCTTTTAGTTTTTGGACAATCTCTCTTTTTTGTTTTTGTGTAAGCAATATCTTCCCCCCTTTCCTTTGACATTTGTGATGTCAAAGGCAGAGGTCACCCATGGTCTCGGTAGGCCGGAAACCACGTTTCCAATTAAACACCTTGGGTGTACCTACTGTCTTTGACTTGGCCCCAAAAGGCCCAAGATGACCCCCGGGGGACCCAACCGGGAATCATTATTCCTTCAGATAATTTTCCAAAAGGGTACGCACATCGGCGGGATCTACTTTGACCCCAGGGCCCATTGTCGTAGATAAAGTTATACTTTTAATGTATTGGCCTTTAGCCGCTGAGGGTTTAGCCCTCATTAAGGCCTCAAAAAAGGCCGCCAAATTTTCGAGAATTTTTTGCGGCCCAAAAGAAACGCGCCCTACCGGAGCGTGGACCACTCCCGCACGATCCACCTTAAAATCTACTTTACCCGCCTTGATATCTTTTACCGCCTTGGCCACATCCCAGGTTACAGTCCCCGTCTTGGCGCTAGGCATAAGACCCCTGGGACCCAAAATCTTTCCGATCCTTCCGACCAAAGGCATCATATCTGGAGTAGCCACAGCCTTATCAAAATCCAACCATCCTTCCTGGATCTTTTTGATCAGGTCTTCCGCTCCCACATAATCTGCTCCCGCGGCCTCGGCTTCTTTTGCTTTATCTCCTTTAGCAAAGACCAACACCTTTGCGGACTTACCCGTCCCATGGGGAAGCACCACCGAACCTCGGACCATTTGGTCTGCATGACGAGGATCTACCCCCAAGACTACCGCCACATCTACACTCTCATCAAATTTGGCATAAGCGTTTTCTAACGCTAACTTAACGGCTTCTTCGAAAGAATACCTCTTTGTTCTATCTATTTTGGACTTTGATTCTTGATATTTCTTTCCCTTTCTAGCCATGATCCTACCCCTCAACGATTTCGATACCCATACTGCGCGCCGTCCCCTCGATGATGCGCATCGCCGCTTCTAAATCAGCGGCTTGCAAATCCGGCATTTTAGTCTTTGCAATCTCTTCTACCTGTTTTTTAGTCACCCGGCCCACAATTTCTTTTTTGGGATTGGAGGCCCCTTTTTCTACCCCTGCAGCCTTTTTGAGAAGCACAGAGGCTGGTGGCGTTTTGAGAATAAAAGTGAAAGACCGGTCAGCATATACCGTAATTACCGCCGGTATGATCATTCCCTCTTGGCCCTTGGTTTTGGCGTTAAAGGCCTTGCAAAACTCCATGATATTCACACCATGTTGACCCAAAGCCGGACCTACTGGTGGAGAAGGATTAGCCTGCCCTGCAGGAAGTTGAAGTTTAATGACCGCGATTACTTTCTTTGCCATTTCCTACCCCTCAAAAATTAGATTTTCTGCACATGGGCAAATTCTAGTTCGACCGGGGTCTCCCTCCCAAATATGCTTACTAAAACACGGACCTTTCCTTTATCTGGCTTAACCTCTTCTACTACACCGTGGAAATTAGCAAAGGGCCCCTGAATAACCCGAACCCGATCTCCTGCTTCAAATTGATAACGTGGTTTAGGCTTGATCTCTGCTTGACGAAGTCTCTCCAAGATCTTTTGCGCATCTTCCTCACGTAAAGGAAGAGGCTTATCCCCTCCCATGAAGCCTACGACTTTGTCAATACCCTTGATAAGGGAGATAATTTCTTCGGCAGGTTCCATCCTGAGCAACAAATAACCGGGATAAAATCTCCTCATTACCGGACCGGAAGGAAGACCGATAATTTCGATTATTTTTTCCGGAGGAGCAATAATTTCTTCCACCTTATCCCGCAAACCCGCTGCCTCTAGGGCCTTTTCTATTTCTTCTTTGATTTCCCTTTCAAAACCCGCAAAAACGTGTACCACGTACCACTGTTGAGCCATTTTAATAAACCAACCACTGGACTATTTTAGAAAGAAAGGCATCCACCAAGCCCAAATAGAAAGAGATAAACAAAGTAAAACCAATCACCGCTACTGTAGTACCAAAGGTCTCTTTACGAGATGGCCAAGTAATTTTTTTAAACTCTACTTTGACCTCATATAAAAATTGCTTAATCCTCTCTATATGCCCCAAGTCTTTCTTTAAAGGTAAGACCTTGCCTACTTTTGGACTTTCAGGGGCTTCAACAGTAGCGGTCCTTTTCCGACGCGTTTTTCTCTTGGCCATTCGTTCACCTTCCAAATATGAAAAATGGCAGGCCAGGAGGGATTCGAACCCCCAACCCCCGGATTTGGAGTCCGGTGCTCTAGCCGTTCGAGCTACTGGCCTGCGTTATTTACCTTTTACCTCACGATGTACAGTATGCTTTCTATCCCAAGGACAATATTTTTTCAATTCTAAACGATCCGGTGTATTACGCCTATTTTTTGTGGTTGTGTAATTACGACGTTTACATTCCGTACATTGAAGATGGATCGTAATCCTTACGTCAGATTTTGCCATGGTTCCTCACCTATTCCAAGATCTTAGTGACGACACCTGCTCCTACCGTGCGCCCACCTTCCCGAATCGCAAACCTCAAACCCTCTTCCATCGCTACCGGCTTGATCAACTGCACCTCTATCTCTACGTTGTCACCCGGCATCACCATCTCTACCCCCTCCGGCAACGTCACTACACCCGTTACATCCGTCGTCCGAAAATAAAACTGCGGCCTATACCCACTAAAAAACGGCGTGTGCCTACCTCCCTCCTCCTTCGTCAATACATATACCTCCGCCTTAAATCGCGTGTGCGGCGTTATGCTCCCAGGCTCCGCTAATACCTGCCCCCTCTCTACCTCATCCTTCCCTACTCCTCTTAACAATACCCCTACGTTGTCTCCTGGTAACCCCTCATCTAATATCTTCCTAAACATCTCTACACTCGTCGCTACCGTCTTCACCGTCGGCCTTAAACCCACTATCTCTACCTCATCCCCAGGCCTGATCACTCCCCTCTCTACTCTCCCCGTCACTACCGTCCCTCGACCACTGATGCTGAACACGTCCTCTATCGGCATCAAAAACGGCTTGTCTACCTCCCTCTTCGGCTCTGGTATGTACTCGTCTACCGCCTTCATCAACTCCCATATCGGCCCACACCACTTACAATCCTCCTTACCACATCCACACTCAAGCGCCTTCAACGCACTTCCCCTTATCACCGGTATATCATCACCCGGAAATTCATACTTCGATAATAACTCCCTTACCTCTAACTCCACTAACTCCAATAACTCCTCGTCATCTACCATGTCTATCTTGTTCATAAATACCACTATCGCCGGTACGTTCACCTGCCTCGCTAATAATATGTGCTCCCGCGTCTGCGGCATCGGACCATCATCCGCCGCTACTACCAATATCGCCCCGTCCATCTGCGCCGCTCCCGTAATCATGTTCTTGATGTAGTCCGCATGCCCAGGACAATCTACGTGCGCATAATGCCTCTTGTCCGTCTCATACTCCACATGCGCCAACTGAATCGTTATCCCCCTCTGCCTCTCCTCCGGCGCCTTGTCTATGTTCTCAAACGGTATGTACTCCGCATACCCCTTCGTCGATAATACCTTCGTTATCGCACTCGTTAACGTCGACTTCCCATGATCTATG
>Ga0256832_1003700_pt1 | contig 10375 bp, 9 predicted proteins | sample 134614metaG_FD_190534 | JGI IMG/M metagenome (GOLD analysis project Ga0256832, IMG submission 190534) | Hydrothermal vent microbial communities from Lau Basin, Pacific Ocean - 134-614 | ecosystem: Environmental > Aquatic > Marine > Hydrothermal vents | place: Pacific Ocean: Lau Basin | collected...
TGGAAAAGCTTCCATTAAAGCAAATCATAGTATTATTAATTTTGATGCTTCCGCAGGAAGAGAAGACAATTTACCAAATCCGGCCGAACTCCTTTTAAGCAGTTTGGCTGCTTGTATATTAAAAAATGTAGAACGCTTTTCAGAAATATTAAAATACGATTATAGCAAAGCAAAAATTCAAGTTTCCGGTAAACGAAACGATTCACCTCCTTTTATGTCTGAAATTCATTATCAACTTGAAATTGCTTCAGATATGCCAGAAAAAAAACTCCAATTACTGCATAAAAATATTTTAAAATTCGGTACTATTACCAACACGTTGGCTAAAGCTTCTACATTAACAGGAACTATTCATTTTTTAAACGAAGAATAATGCAACACAAAAAAATAATTCTAATTTTTCTTGTTCTATTTACACTATTTTCGTGTAAAAAGGAGAACAAAACAATCATAAAACCAAACAAAAAAGTAGAAACTAAAATAAAATCACCTAAAATTACTGTTATCGATACCGATTTCTCCAAAGGTAGATTAGATTTACAACACGAAATTACCTTACAAGATATCGAAAAATTCCACGGCCATTTATGCGATGGATTGGTAGTTGGTTTTTTAGGTATTCATCAAGGATTAAAAGCATTATATCCTAACGGAATTGTAGATAGAACAAATACGCGAATTGTAAGTAAAAGTTCACCTTGCCTAACCGATGTTGCCGTATATGTTACCGGTGGAAGATTTCAGTTTAATACCTTTTATGTGGATAATGCTATTGAAAACGGCTTTTATATTATCCAACGAATAGATAATGGAAAAACGGTAAAAGTAGCAATGAATTCCGGTGTTAAACCTGCCGAAATTAATATTTTAGGTAAAAAAGCAATTCAAAGAGAATTACCGGCTTGCGATTTAGATAAACTAAAAAGGTTAGAAGACAACTTTTCCAAAAAATTATTATCCGAAGACCCCAAAAATAATTTTACCGTAACCGAAATAAAAGACTTTAAATGGCAACCTATCTTAAAAAATGATTATCTTAAAACCGATATTTTAAACAAAGATGCTAAAAAATGCAACCAATAAAAACCTTAAAAAAAATGAAAAAATTACTTGTATTGTTATTCGTACTAAGTGTTATCTCTTGTAAAAACACCGCAACCAAACAAAAAGAAAATTCCAATAAAGATTTAGGCAAAAACCGAATTGAAGTACTGGATTTCTACGGAAAACACCGTTGTGTTTCGTGTTTAAATATCGAAAGAAACACCAAAGCTACCTTAAAAAAACATTTTCAAAAAGAAATGGATAACGGTATCATAAGCTTTAAAATGGTACAATGGGACGACCCGAAAAACGATGCTTTGGTAAACAAATACCAAGCTGCAGGAACTTCATTAATTATTCACACTATTGCAAACGGTAAAGAAACCATTAATGATATAAGCGATTTTGCCTTTAAAAAATCAGATAAAGATGCCGTTTTTGAAACTGAATTGGTCAAAAAAATCAATAACGCATTAGCATTGGTGAAATGAGTTTGATTTGAAGATGGGAGGATTTGAAGAAATGAAAAATGAATAATGAAAAATGAAAAATGCGAAGCGAACAAAGTCCCGACTTTAAGTTAGGCCGAAGTCCCAAAGTATTTGGGAAAAAGTGAAAAATGAAAAGTGAAAAATTCAATGTATAGCGAAATAGAGATGGATGACAAAGGGAAATAAAAAGCGTCATAAAGTACAGACAGAATGTTTGGAAATAAGAAGCAATTTGAATATAGTAACAAATTAATACATAGCAAACCAAAAACAACAAACAAAATCAGCGACAATCTGCGATATCTGCGGGAAACAACAAAAACAATAAAATGGATTACCTACAAAGTCTCTTAGACAACAACATACCAATAGTATCGGCTTTAATATTAGGTTTAATGACGGCAATTAGTCCTTGTCCCTTAGCTACCAATATTACGGCTACAGCATATATATCCAAAAATATCAGCAGTAAAAAAAAGGTGTTTTTAAGCGGTATTTTTTACGCTCTCGGAAGAGCTTTAAGCTATACAGCAATTGGAATTATTTTCTATTTTGGAGCAAACCGGTTTCAGTTTAAAAAATTATTACTCCTTAACGGCGAAAAATTCTTAGGACCGCTACTTATTATATTAGGACTTATAATGCTAAACGTAATAAAGTTTAACTTTTTAGGAAAGTCTGATTTTCAAGAAAAATTTTCCGAAAAATTAAAAGACAAAGGCTTATTAGGTTCGTTTTTGATTGGTGTTTTGTTTGCTTTGGCTTTTTGTCCGTATAGCGGAGCAATGTATTTTGGTATTTTAATTCCACTTGTCATTGCCAATACTAAAGGCTTGTATTTACCAATTATTTTTGCTTTCGGAACAGCTTTACCGGTAATTCTATTTACCTATTTACTCGCTTTTACCGTTGGAAAAATAAGTAAATTCTACACTAAAATTACCAAAATAGAAAAAATGATGCGTACCGTTGCCGGAATTGTTTTTATCCTTACCGGAATTTATTATCTTGGAATATATTTTGGGGTTTTGTAGTATAAAGTAATGCACTATAGACAATGCTCACGAACACCTACTTATCATAAAAATGCTATGTTTTTGTTGCTTTTTTTCCGAGCTACACCAATATTGATACAAATTTTGATTTTTCATAACGAACTTACTTGTGAATTATAGCGTAATGGGCAAAATAGTTGATAAACTCCTTCCTATTCATTATTCTTAGCTTTTAGGCAAACCAAAGATTATGAATAAAACACTTCGTTTTTAAAGCAGTTTTTATCGTTTTTAAAAAAAGAGACGAAAAACTAATTATTTTTTAGTATCTTTAGTCTGATAAAGTGCTTATACACAATTAATTATTATTTTATGCCAAACTGTAACAATTCACCTTTATCGGTTTTTAATCCTAATGCATCGATGCCTTGGAATGCAAATCGCATACAACATTTGCATAGAAGAATAGGTTTTGGAATTTCTAAAACAGCATTAGATAATGCCTTATTAGAAACGCCATCTGTTTATATAGACAGCTTGTTTAATCAAGTGGTTGCTTTAGGGAGTATGCCTGCACCGGCTTGGGCAAATATGACATATACACAATATGCAGATCCGGATATGGAGATTCCTGATCAGCATCAAATTTTATATAATCATTTTTTAGACGATATTCAAAATAATAGTTTAAGAGCTCGCTTTACTCTTTTTTGGCACAATCATTTTGTAACACGATTAGAAGATTATTGGTGCCCTTCGTGGATGTATAATTATTATAAAACAATACACGATTATAATTTTGGAAATTTTAAAGAATTCGTCAGAGCTATAGGTGTTACTCCGGCAATGCTAGTTTTTTTAAATGGTTACCAAAACACCGCAGCCGAACCAAATGAAAATTATGCTCGTGAATTACTAGAATTGTTTACTTTAGGAGAAAATAATGGTTATAATCAAACTGACATTGTAAACATTGCAAGAGCTTTAACAGGATATACTAATATTAACGAATATTGCGCTCCGATAAATTTTAATATAAATGATTTTGACAGTGGTCAAAAAACATTTTTTGGGCAAACCGGAAATTGGGGTTATAATGATGTGGTAGATATTTTATTTCAAGAAAGAGGAAATCTAATTGCCAATTATATTTGTGCTAAATTGTATCGATATTTTGTTTCTCCAGACATTAATGAAACCATTGTATCGCAATTAGCAACCATTTTTGTGGATAATAATTTCGAATTACTTCCTGTTTATAAAGCACTTTTTAAAAGCACTCATTTTTTTGATACAATCGCTATTGGCGGAATTGTTAAAAGTCCGTTTGACCATTTCTTTTTATTCACAAACGAATCGGAATTAGGTGTTAATCAAGAGTTTCATGACAACATTATTTGGTATAATGGTGAGATAGGTCAGTTACTATTTGATCCTGTAGATGTTGCCGGATGGCAAGGTGATCATGATTGGATAAACTCTAGTACCATTATAGGAAGATGGCAATTGTTTGAGTGGTATTTATGGATTATTTGGGACACTAATCCGGAAACATTTCGGGATTTTGTTTTGAGAATTGTAGATGCTGCCGAAACAAACCCAGTAATAGTAGCGCAGAAAGTAGTGGATTATTTTATTGCTAAAGGACTACAAACAAATGCAGATTACACTATTGCTACGGATGTTTTTAAAGATCAAGTACCGCAGAATTATTACGACAATAATTTATGGAACTTACAATGGGACACAGTTCCATATCAAGTTTTAGTATTGTTGTTGCACATAGTTAAGTTACCAGAATTTCAATTAAAATAAACCGTATGAAATCGAATAAAAAACCGATAAAACAAAAAGACACTCATGATCAAGAGCATGCAAAATGGAACAGAAGATCCTTTCTACAAGCCTTAGGATTGGTGAGCTCTGGTTCTATTTTATTAGGTAAAGTACCTGTTTCAGCAATGAATCCAACGCCTTTAACCCAAGCTTTTGCAGATTCAAATTCCGATAGAGTTTTGGTGATTGTACGCTTAAAAGGAGGTAATGATGGTTTAAACACCGTAATTCCGGATTACGATTATAGTAATTATGCTAATATCCGGCCAAATATTAAGATTACCAATAGTAATTCTTTTGCGCTATCCAATGCTTTTAGAATGCCTAATTATATGCAAGACATGCAAAGTTTATGGAACAATAACAAGATGAAAGTCGTTCATGGTGTTGGATATCCGGATCAGAATTTATCACATTTTACTTCGGCAGATATTTGGTCTAGTGCAGGAACCACAACAGAACAAACGCAAACAGGCGTATTCGGAAGATATTTCGAAGGAGTTTATCCTGATTACTTACTAAATGCACCAAGTATTCCTCCTGCAATCCAAATAGGAAGTTTAAGTAATTTAATGTTTTCCGGAAACGAAACAGGTTATGCTTTTTCGGTTGCCAATCCAGATCAACTACAAACGATTGCTCAAAATGGTGTAGCTTATGATGTACAAAATCTACCAAACTGTACTTATGGAGACCAGCTAGGTTGGATTCGCTCTATTGTAAATACTACCTACACCTATGCTGGAGTCATTCATCAAGCGTATAACAATGCAACTAATGCAGTTGCGTATAACACCTCAGATATTGCAAAACAATTAGCTATTGTGGCAAGATTAATAAAAGGAAATTTAGGCACAAAAGTATATATGGTAACTTTAGATGGCTTTGACACACATGCCGAAGAAATGACCAGACATCAAAATTTAATGCAAGATTTAAGCAATTCCATTAGTCATTTTTTTAATGATTTAGAAGTAGCAGGTATTGGACAAAATGTGCTAACCATGACCATTTCGGAATTTGGTAGACGTCCCGAAGAAAACGCTTCTTTAGGAACGGATCACGGTGCAGCGAGTACCATGCTTTTGTTTGGAGAAGGCCTTAACGGAAGCGGTTTTGTAAGTACACATCCTGATTTATCTAATTTAGACCAAAATGGTAATTTACAACACACTACGGATTTTAGAAGTGTTTATGCTGCAATTTTAGAGGATTGGTTGTGTATTGATTCTCAAGTAGTGAATGATACCTTATTCCAAAATTATACAAGAGCAGAAATTGGTGTGGCTTGTAATGCGGCAAACTACCAAGAGTTTACATTTGACACTTTTGCTCATAAGGCTATTTATAAACAAGAAGGTGTATTTTTACAATTTGAATTACAACAAGCAGCAACAGTAAGCATTGAAATTTTTAATGTATTAGGAAAAAGCTTTGGCAAAATTTACCACAGTAGAAATTTAGCAGGAAAATACGAAGTAAATTTAAATCCACAACATAAAAAACATTTATTTGGACAGTATTTTTATCAAATAATAGTCAACGGAAAAAAATACAGTAAATCCTTTGTTTTTATGTAATCTAAATTCGTGAGCATACTTTATAAAACTACTTTACAAACCACAAACAAAGCCTATTCCTTAGTTAACAACCAAGCTTCTTTCAGCACCTTGTTTTTAATGTCTTTTAAAGCAGTATTTGCTTCGTCTAAATTAGTAAAAGCATCAAAAGCAACTTGTGTTAAGTTGAATTTATTTTTACCAACAATCTGTGCATTAAACCCTTTAGATTTTAAGTCAGCTACTTTTTTCAAAGCATTGTTTTCATCTCTAAAAGCACCAGCAATAATAAAATAATTTTTTGGCGACACTGTAGTCTTAACATTTATGGTAGGTAAAGGTGTGTCTATTACAAAAGTTGCTTGTTGAATTTTATTGGTTTTAATTGCTTGTTGTTTAATGCTATTTGCAAGATTAGCATTTTTAAGTTGATTTGCTTGATATGTTTTAACGGAAAAACCAATGGTAGCAGCACCTAATAAAAATACAGCAGCATATTTAAGTAAATTACTTCTTTTACTTTCGTGTTTTTCAATCGTTAAAACGGGCGTTTCGTCTTTGAATTCTAAAGGAGTATGTTCGGAAACTAAAATTTCCTTTTGTTGTTCTATTTGTTTGGCAACAACAGCATCTAATCCAAAAGAACTTGTTAAATAATTTATTTTGTTATTTGGTTCGAAATGAATAGAATCATTAGCCGAATATAGCGTTCCGATTCCTTCTAATTCTAATTCCTCTTTTAATAATTTATCAATCCATTCTTGTACTTCAAAATCAATAAAATTCACCGCAGTTTTATAAGGCATTTTATCAACCGAAGCAATATAATTAGCCAATAAGCCATCATTTTCGATTAACAAAGAGTTAAACGAAATTTGTTTAAAAGGAGGTGTGAAAATGTTATTTTTTATTTGAGCTGATTTTGCATTAGCAACAAATCCACCAAAATTAGGAACGATAACACAATCGTAGCGATATAATAAATCGGATATATAATTTTCTAACTTCATACCAGACAAAAGTAATTATTTTTTGTCAAAATAAAGTGTATTAACTTCGTTTTTTTAGCGGAATGTGAACAACTTTTTTGGTTTTAAAAAAATCTTCTTCGTAAAAATCTGATATAGGATAAATTGTGGCGTTCGTAAAATTTTGTAGTTCTTCGGTTAGATCGCCTCCTTTTAAATAAAGAATACCATTTTTAATAGGATGTTGGTGTTTTTTCTTTGTTTTCTTTCGAACCCATTTAATAAAATCATCCATTTTGGTGACTGCTCTACTTACAATAAAATCAAATTCTCCTTTGGCTTTTTCAGCACGTAACTGTTCTGCTTTTACATTTTTTAAACCAAGCGCATCTTTTACTTCGTTTACGACTTTTATTTTTTTAGCAATCGAATCTACCAAGTAAAAATTACTTTTAGGAAATAGTATGGCTAGTGGAATTCCGGGAAATCCACCACCGGTTCCGACATCTAAAATTGCAGATCCCGGATTAAATTGTACTATTTTGGCTATTGCTAACGAGTGCAAAACGTGTTTTAGGTATAAAGAATCCATATCTTTTCTGGAAATGACATTAATTTTAGCATTCCAATCTTGATATAATTCTTCCAATTTTTTAAATTGTTGCAGTTGTTTTTCGGTTAAATCCGGAAAATATTTTAAAATTTCATCCATAATTACTGCAAAAATAACGTTAAAAGATAAATTTATGCCAAAAATTGACAATTATTAGTTTTTTAAAATAAAATAGCCGTACTTTCGTTGATACAAAACAACATCAAATTAATTATTTTTTTATGAGTACCAATCAAGCTATTCGATTTTCAAGAGTAGACAAAGCAAAGTTTTTTAGAACTTTAAACCGAAGAATCAACAATTATTTTAAAGAAAACAACTTAAAAAAAACCGGAAATGCCAAATTGTATTTTAAGGCTTTTGTGATGTTTTCTTTATTATTTGCACCGCTAATTATTCTATTTACAATCAGTCTTCCGCTATGGGCACAAGCCTTAATGATGGTTGTTGTAGGAATAGGAATGGCAGGTGTAGGAATGAACGTCATGCACGATGCCAACCACGAAGTTTTTTCTAGCAAAAAATGGGTCAATAAATTAATGGGAAGTTCCATTTATATCCTTGCCGGAAACGATTTTAACTGGAAAGTGCAACACAATGTACTACATCATACTTATACTAACATTGTAGGTCATGATGAAGATATCGATGCAGGAAGAATTATTCGTTTTTCCAAACATTCTAAATGGATGAAATTGCATAAATACCAAAAATATTATGCGTTCTTTTTATACGGATTGCTTACTGTAAATTGGGCAATTACTACAGATTTTAAACAGACTTATAATTATCTAAAACGAAATTTATCGTATGGTAAAATGCCAAAACCGGCAACGCAATGGACTAAATTAATCATTGGTAAAATAGTTTATTATGCACTTTGGATTGCATTACCAATATATTTTGGGTATACTTGGTGGCAAGTTTTAATTGGTTTTTTAATTATGCATTATACCGCAGGAATTATTTTAAGTGTCGTTTTCCAATTGGCACATGTGATGCCAAATACCGATATGCCTTTACCCGATGAAAACGGAGAAATTAAAAACACTTGGGCAATTCATCAATTACACACTACATCTAATTTTGCGCCAAATAATAAGATTGTAGAGTTTTATACAGGAGGTTTAAACCACCAAGTAGAACATCATTTATTTACACAAATTAGTCATATTCATTATAAAGAAATCGCAAAATTTGTTAAAGAAACGGCACAAGAATTTAAGCTGCCTTATCACGAATATAATACCATGTGGGAAGCAGTAAAAGAACATTATAGACAATTAAAAGTTTTAGGTCAAAAACCACAAATGGCTTAATAGAGTTTATAGCAAATCAAAAAAAACCAATGAATTTTTCATTGGTTTTTTTATGTAGTTTAGATTCTTTAATAAGAAACTAATTCCTTACTTTAGCATTTTGAAATTTCTATCAGATGAAAAATTTACTATCCAACAGAATTAATCGCTTACCGGTTTCACAAACTTTGGCAATGGCAGCAAAAGCAAGAGAGCTTAAAGCGCAAGGCAAAGATATTATTAGTTTAAGTTTAGGCGAGCCGGATTTTAACACACCGGATTTTATTAAGGAAGCCGCGATAAAAGCGATACAAGAAAATTATAATTCGTATACTCCGGTAAATGGTTATTTAGATTTGCGAGAGGCTGTCTGTAGAAAATTTAAAAGAGATAACGGTTTAGAATACAACCCTAATCAAATAGTGGTTTCTACAGGAGCAAAACAATCTTTAGCAAATGTAGCGATGGTGCTTTTAAATCCAGGAGATGAGGTGTTATTACCTGCGCCATTTTGGGTAAGTTATGAAGCAATGGTAAATTTAGCTGAGGCCGTTCCTGTAAAAATAGAAACCTCTATTGAAAGTGATTTTAAAATTACACCAGAGCAATTAGAAGAAGCAATTACGCCAAAAACCAAATTAATATTTTTCAATTCACCTAACAATCCAAGTGGTTCGGTGTATTCCGAACAAGAATATAGAGCTTTAGCAGCAATTTTAGAGAAATACCCAAATATTTTTGTTATTTCAGATGAAATATACGAACACATCTTATTTGGAGGTAAAAATTTTAGTTTTGCACGAATAGAAAGTATGTATGACCGTACGATAACTGTAAATGGTGTAAGTAAATCTTTTGCCATGACAGGATGGCGAATAGGATATATTGGTGCGCCTGAATGGATTGCTAAAGCCTGTACCAAATTTCAAGGACAGATAACTTCCGGAGCTAATTGTATTGCACAAAGAGCAACAATAGCAGCTTTAGATGCTCCTGTTTCTAAAATTAAATACATGGTAGATGAATTTAAAATCCGTAGAGATTTAGTATTGCAATTACTCTCTGAAGTTAAAGGGTTTAACCTAAATATTCCTGAAGGAGCTTTTTATGTTTTTCCGGATATTTCTTACTATTTCGGAAAGATTATTAAAGGAGTAAAAATCAATAATGCTACTGATTTTTCGTTGTTTTTATTAGAAAAAGCCAATGTTGCTACTGTTACAGGAGATGCTTTTGGGCAACCAAATTGTATTCGTTTATCCTACGCTACATCACAAGACTTGCTTAAAGAAGCCATTAAACGAATTAAAGATGTATTAGCCCTTGTACGTCCCTGATATAGGTTGACCACAAAAATCAACTTATATGAAAGCAAATTTACAAAAAATCAGAAAAAAAAGAGTTTACGCTGAAGGTTTTAAAAAGGAAATAGTTTCTATTTTTGAGTCCGGAAAATTAAGTGTTTTACAATTAGAAAAATTGTACAATGTTAATAACACATTAATTTATAGATGGATTTATAAATATTCTAAATTTAATGAAATAGGCTCAAGAGTAGTAGAAATGAAAAC
>Ga0256832_1003701_pt1 | contig 10373 bp, 11 predicted proteins | sample 134614metaG_FD_190534 | JGI IMG/M metagenome (GOLD analysis project Ga0256832, IMG submission 190534) | Hydrothermal vent microbial communities from Lau Basin, Pacific Ocean - 134-614 | ecosystem: Environmental > Aquatic > Marine > Hydrothermal vents | place: Pacific Ocean: Lau Basin | collected...
TAACTTGCTGATAGGAAATATAAACATCAGCAACAACACTAAAGTAAGATGAACAAGTAATGGAAAATCACCTGGCAGGGGCTGCCAGTTAAAGTGAATCAAACCTCTGAAAAATGCCTTGACCATCACAATATCGGTATGAGAAACAAATTGCATCATCAAGCCCGAGAAAGCGATTAATATCAGCAAGCCAAGCATTGCGCGGTCGGATGGTGCAGTCACATATCGAACCCGGTCTATAAAAATACGTCTTGCCAACAAGCCCAACAAGGCGAGGATAAATACAAAACCAATATATTTTCCATAGGGTTGAATAAAATCAACAACTCCCCATACCGGATCAAGTACATAACGGAAATGCCTGATCACTATAATCAGCATACTGTAATGAAACATGATGCTTAAAATCCACAGTAACTTGTCAGACCTAAAGAGGCTCTTGAATAACAAGACTTCCATCATCATGCGAATCACAACACCACCCCGCGTAACAGGTGCCGGAGTTGTAGGAATTTTAAGTGGGGCTGGAGTTTTCCAGTAAATACGTATCTTATTGGCAACTCCCAGCACGATAACAAAGGTAGCTGCCCAAAATAAAACCGCATAAATAACGCCGATGACCATTTGCACTCCTAATAATTCATCTCTTTCATAAAATTACAGAAATTGCCAAACGCTTCTATAAGTTTTTGAAAGAAATCTCGGAGTATTCAATACTCCGAAAAATCTTTAATCCAGTTTATAAGCTATAACTTAAACACAACCGGTTGGTTTTGGCAGACCAGCATACTTACATGCCTGCTTGCCAGGACCATATGGGAACAAAGAATAAAGATACTTTGAATTACCCTTGTCTTTACCAAGACGCTTACCAACAGCCTTGGTTAAAACGCGTACTGCCGGAGCGATTTGATACTCTTCATAATACTCACGCAGGAAGTTAATAATATCCCAGTGCTCATCTGTTAATTCCACATCTTCTTCAGCAGCTAATGCTTTAGCAACTTCAGGTGTCCACGAACTCAGGTCTACCAGATAACCTTCTTCGTCTAATTCAATTGATTGTCCATCTACTTCGAGTGCCATGTGACTCTCCTATTAAAAAAAGTATTAAAAAATTTAGCTAAATCGTATTGCACTACAGTCCACAGACCAGGTAGTACACTACAGGCTATAGCCAGCTCTGTGTCGTCTCATTTTCTACGGTCAAGTCGACAAAACCTGCATAATCAACAGACTTTATACCGTCAATCATACGATCTTCACTCAAACCACGCGCAGCATAGTCACCGCCTAAAACGTAAACTGACTTGTCAGCCATCGCCGCCTTAAGCTCATCCGAGAATGATGTATTATCCATTGCAGCTACCGCCGCATCTTCGATCATCAGAATCGAATCACCTGCTTTTGCATGATTCAAACAACTTCTAAAAGACACCCTTTCAAACGGTGACTTGTTTACAATATGTAGCATTGCCATTTCAGTATTCTCCGTTGAATAAGTGCTAAAAACTTAAGATCACTTCTTGATCAGCCAAAACATCTGTCATTTCGGAACGATCCACAAGTATGATAGAAGGTTTCTCTGCCCAATCATCATCCTCGTCCTCCCAGACCAGATCCATCAGATCATCTGGTGTCAGACCACGTTCTTCCAAAGACTCTTTCTCAACATAAAGCTTCTTGATTTCATAATCACCCAAGGCTTTATATGTACTTGAAAAATTCTTCTGACCAATGCCATCAGTATTTTGACCTTTAGTGATTTGGTAAACACCGTCATCAATAAAAGCTAACGAGACATCCTGTTCAAATGCAGCAGAAATCAATACAACCTCTAAAGACTCAAGTGCATAAACCGTTCCATAAGGCGCCTTGCGATTAACAAACATGAATTTTTTTGTAGCCATTTTATTAATCTCCCCTAGTCGCCAAACACTATAGTACGATCTGATTGAATACCACCTTCAATCAACTGACCCAGACCAGAGATACGGAAGCCTTCAATAATATTGTTTGCATCCAGACCCTGACGTTCTGCCTCTGAAGCATCCATAATGCCACGACGCTGTGCTGCCGCAATGCAAAGAACCAGATCAAGATCATGTTTTTTGGAAAGCTCTGACCATTCTTTTTGCAGCAAACGGTCATCAGCAGGCGGCACACTTAAACGCGTACCATTATTTACGCCATCATGGTAAAAGAACACACGAAAAATCTCATGTCCTTGTGCCAGAACAGCTCGCGCAAACTGCAAGGCTGAATCAGAAGACTGATGCTGATACGGCCCTTCGTTAATCATAATAGTGAATTTCATTTTATCTATTCCTATTGCCCTGTCTACAAGTCACTTAGAAGCGAATATGTGTTGATGAGTTCAGGTTAGCACGCGCTCCACGCCAGTTATCAATGTGATACTTGGTGAAAGGCAATCCTGTAACCTCAAAGAAACGTGGCCATCCGATACGCTCAACCCACTCGTTTATACGCTCCCAGTCACGCGCACCTTCCTTGTAGCATTGCAGGATCTTCTTGACGACGGCTGTTGCTTCAGGCCAACGTGGTGGATTATTTGGAATACCCGCAGCAACCAGACGCTGGAATGTAGGCTTGCCTCGAGCATTTGAATGATTACCACCAATCCAGATCGCAAGCTGGGTAAACTCGTGGTCATTAATCTGCATAGGAGGGCATGGAGGATAACACGCACCACAACAAATACATTTTTTCTCGTCAACTTCCAGTGAAGGCTGACCATCAACCATTGCAGGGCGAATCGCAGCTACAGGACAACGCGCAACCACTGAAGGACGCTCACAAACATTACCAACAAGTGTATGATCTATCTTGGGTGGCTTGGTGTGTTGTACGTTAATCGCAATATCACCCTGACCGCCACAGTTGATCTGGCAACATGATGTTGTGATATGAACACGGTTAGGCATATTCCAGTTAGTAAACTCGTCGTACAGTGCATCCATCATTGACTTAACAACACCTGAGGCATCAGTACCCGGAATATCACAATGCAACCAGCCCTGTGTGTGCGAGATAGAGGCTACCGAGTTGCGTGTACCGCCTACCGCATAGCCTTTATCCTTAAGCGCATCAACAAGAGGCTGAACTTTATCTTCTTTATCCGTATAAAACTCGATATTACTACGGATGGTAAAACGCACATAACCGTCAGCATACTCGTCTGCTATATCCATCAGTTCACGCAATGTAAAGACATCAAGGATACGCTGGGTACCTGCTTTAACAGTCCATATTTTATCGCCGTTTTTAGCGACATGAACCATGACACCTGGAACAATATCTTCATGGTACGCCCAAAGACCAAAGTTACGACGCATGGTTGGGTGCATATATTGAAAGCCGTCAGGACAACCTGATTCAATCGGCTCACGCATTTCTGGTGCTGCCATAATTAGCTCCTAAAAATTTGTTACTTAAACAAGGTGGTTAGCCCGCCACCTTGCTTGATTAATTATAAATTACAAAAGACCTTAAACAGAATTAACTGGCCGCTGCTGCCTTTTCTTCACGCTTACGATTAAACCACTCTTCAGCAGCTTCGTCCCAACCATCAGTACGCACATACGATACGTTACGTGGTTGCGAGATCATGTTTGGATCAGGATCAATTCCAATGCCTTCCAGATAATTAACCAGACCAATACGCTCGATCATCTCACCTGTACGCTCATGCTCAAGACCGTTCTCAGCCCAGAAATCAATCATTTCTTCAGCCAGCTCAACAAGCTTTTCATAATCCTCAGGTGTTTCAAGCTTCATGAATGGCACAAGAACTGTACCCATCAAGTCACCAATTTTCAGTGTACGTTTACCACCAACAAGTATGGTTACACCTTTATCATCACCAGGGCTAATTGCCTTTGGTACCACGTTCATACAATGCATTGAACGCACACAGTTGCTTTCATCACAGATCAGGGAGTTATCATCACCCAAAGCCAGTGAGTTTGAAGTACAACGTGATATCACGTTATCCATCACATAATCGACACCCTTCTCTTCAACAAAGGCTTTCCATGCTTCCTGATCAACCTTTTTGTGATCTCTCCAGGTTCCGATTACTGCAAAATCGGCACGCTCAATCGCATTCTGACAATCATTAGGACAACCAGACACTTTAAACTTGAACTTGTAAGGAAGCGCAGGACGATGCACATCATCCGTAAAGTTGTTAACCAGGTGACGGTGAATCGCGTGTTCATTACAGTTTGAATGCTCACAGCGCGCAGCACCGACACATGACATTGCGGTACGCACACAAGGACCGGCACCACCCAGATCCCAGCCATAATCATTGATTTCATCAAAGAAGTGCTGGAAGCTATCATTATCAGCTCCGATAAACATGATGTTACCAGTCTGACCATGGAAAGTTTGCAGACCTGAACCATACTTCTCCCAGCTATCAGCCAGTTGGCGCATCATATCTGTCGTATAGTAGTTACCAGGTGAAGGCTGAACACGTAATGTATGGAATTCTTTAGACTCAGGGAAAGAATCACCAACCTCCGAGAAACGCGGAATGATACCGCCTCCGTATCCAAAAACAGAGATCGTTCCACCTTTCCAGTAACCCATCTTGGTTTCGTAGGAGTGCTCAAGCTGCCCCATTAAACCATTGATTACATTATTAATACGCGAATCGGGGTGATTATCACGCAAATCCTTAAAGCCAGTAATAAAACTCGGCCATGGACCATCTTCCAGAACATCTAGCATTGGCGTTGGGTACTTCTTGATATCAGCCATTAGTGCCTCCTAATAAATTCAATTGTCGGCAGAGTGATTAATATACTTCTGCCCCTTCAAGTTCAAAATTGTCTTTTAGTCTTGCTCGCAAACAAGCAAAATTTCGAATGCCCGTAGTCTAGTTGTAATGCAACAAATTAAGAATCTCACCCATGGGATGTTATCGAAAATATAACCTATCCCTTAGTGGATACACTATTTCCAGACAGGTTCTTAATTCTCTTCACAACAAACAACAGCAGCAACGATAATATAGAATATTCAAATACGCTTTGCTAAACTCCCCAATTTACGAACCAGTATTCAAAAGGTAATCACATGCTTTCTCTCAGCGAACTTCTGTTAAAGGAAGGCGATGCTATTTCAAGCTTTCAGGAACTCAAGGAAACGATTCAAAAGACTGCTGTCACAACTGGTGAACTCTATTTTCAGGTCGATATCGAACCACCCGCCTATCCAGACAGACCGGCAGACTGGCATGAGCAACTTAATCTGGCTTTTGAAAGTGCCAGATAACAAGCCTGAAAAATATATAAAAAAGGGGGGGATGGGTAGCAGAAGACAGAAGACAGAAGACAGCAACGTAGCCCGTATGAAGCCCCGCGGAATACGGGTAGCGGAATGGCACCTTGGTTAAACAACGGTTAAACAACATTCCCGTGTTTCGTTCCTCAACACAGACTACAAAAATATATAAAAAACAGGGGGGATGGGTTATCAATATAAACTGTTTGTAATTTTCCCATAAATGGCGATAAAACCAGGAGATACTATGTTTTGGCAAGAAGATGAAGATAAAAGCCTTCCTTATCAGGCACCTGAGGATGTTGTCGATCTGAGTTTTGCGATCAAATGCAAGTCGCTACCTGTTGATCACGCCTGGGCGCTTTCTGAAGAGATTCTAAAGCATCTCCCCTGGATGGAAAACCATGAGGTAGCTGGCATACATCAAATCCATGTAGCCGAAAGCAATAATGGCTGGCTCAGACCTGATGACGAAGACGCACTGCTCTATCCATCACGACGCACGCGGATGAGCTTGCGTTTGCCCATTGAAAAAGTGCCTGATGCCGAAAAATTAACAGGACTGGTACTGGACATTAGTGGACACCCGCTTGAAATCAAAAGCTCATCCAAAAAAGTTTTTAGTAATTCAGGCGTTATCTTTTCCCGCTATGTTTTGAGCGATAGCGAAGAAGATGAAAACAGCTTTTTAAGCAGGATGGCTGCCGAAATAAAAAATAAAACCGGTCACAAGGTCAAAAAAATGCTTTGTGGCAAAAGTCATACAATAAAAACGCCAGAGAAAATTCTACACACAAAACATTTAATGATTGCCGACCTGGACAACGACACTTCAATAAAAATACAACAACTGGGACTGGGTACAGGCAGGCATCTGGGCTGCGGAATTTTTTTACCCCACAAGGGAATAAAATCTTTAAATGCCAGCGAATAGAAGCTGTCCGGCAAAACGACCTGGTGCCTAATCTGCAAACAACCGTCTATCAAGAAATCCTTTCACTCTATCCTCTACAAAAGGTAGAGTTAGCATATAAAAAATGGCGGTGGGTTAAACCTGTTATTTTTCTTAATACGAGGCTGGATTAGCACAGCGTAATCCAACACAGTGCCACAGTCTTGTCGGCTTACGCTCAGGCTAACCTGACCTGCAAAACACAGGTTTGACCCACCACCTGAAGAATTTAGCTAAAATCATCCTGAATCTGCAAGAATCATTACGGAAGACCAACAGAACTCAGGAGAATAATTACAATAACAACTTGAAAAAAATACAGGTAGAAAAATGCCATATATCAATACAGTATTAATTGCTGATGATTCAAATACCCAGCTCACGCACCTGAAAAGCATTCTGGAAACTGCCGGGTATAAAACAATTTCGGCAAATTCCGGGAACCAGGCCATACAATTATCCGAAGAAAACAAGCCTGATGTCATTATGCTGGATATTGTTATGGATGACGGGGATGGCTATAAAGCGTGCCGCTCAATCAAAAAAAACCCAAAGCTTTCAAATATCCCCGTTATTATGGTTTCAAGCAAATCAAATAGCGTTGACAAACAATGGGCAAAACAGCTTGGAGCGACAGATTATATTGAAAAACCCTATAAAGAAAGCGATATTCTGAACACACTTGCAATCTTGTAATATCAGACTGCGCCACATTAGAAGCCTGCCCGAGGATATGAGTTCAGCTTTTACGCATAGGCTCACTACTCCTGGGCAGGCTCCCGGAACAGGTTTCAAAATAATAAAAATAACAAAGGGAGTACAAAGTGCTTCAATCATTTGAGAAAACATTATTTTCAAAACAACAGAATATAAAAACTGATAATGCAAAAACAAAAATTGAGGTATCCGTAGCCGCAAAAGAAGCGTCTGTTGATACAGATAGCCGTTTTTTTTATGCTGTTGGCGATTATAAGGTACTGCTCGAACAAACCATCAAGGCGGAAAATTTATCACAGTTAAAAATTTACAAATTACCGCATTCACCTGAATGGTGTAGTGGTTTGATAAATGTGCGGGGGATCATTGTACCCGTTGTCAATATGCACATTATTCTCCAGACAGGAGGGCAGGCATCTAAAAAAAGCAAGCTGTTACTGCTTCAGCATCAGCATATTGCACCCATTGCACTGCAAATTGATGAGCTTCCAGTAATGATAAATTTTAACGAATACTCAAAAGATGTAATGAAAAATATGCCCGAATGGTCAAATACAATATTTAAAAACCAGTCAAATTTTATTTACGAAATTGATCATGTGACTTTGCTAAATCAGCTTAAAAATTCCTGATCAGGCGAAACCAAGAGCTTATTAAGCTGCTGTAAAAGCAGTATGTTACGCTTCATATTCACATTCAATTTATATAATTAAAACAACAATAAAAAAATAATAAAAACAAACAGGCAGCACCGATGTTAAATAAATTATCACTCAACTTACGAATGCTCATATTGATTGTATTGCCAACCATTGTATTAATTTTTACAAGTTATATTGCTTACAATGTCATCACAAAAAATACTCAGGCACTACAACAGTTTGAATCATCATTTGAAATAGCGAACGCTGCCAGTGAAATCAATCACTCAATCACTACAGACTACACCCAGCTTCTTGCAAACATAAATTCAGGAAAAATTAACTGGCAGTCTGCACAAAAAAGAAGTAGCGATGGCTCAAACAAGATAAAACAGAACTTCCTGAAGTTTAAGCAGTTACTGGCAACACTGTCACCAACAACCCAGCTTAAACAACTTCAGCAAATAAAGCAGCAGCAAAAGCGTTTAATCACATCTTATGACAATCTCAGAAGAATATTCTCTTCTCCCGAAAGCACAAACAGCAGGGAAAGACTGAATAGATATGTGCAGGAAAAAATGTATCCACTGGCTAATACATTAACGTCTTCAATGCAGCAGCTTGGCAATCAAAAATATCTGGAAAGCGAGAAATTAACCTCAAATATTATCAATACATCCACCCAGACAATGCAACAGGGGCTGGTTTATATTCTTGCCGGTATCGTCATTAGCCTGATAGCAGGTCTTTTAATCATGCGATCAGTCACCAGACCAACCAAAAATGTCACAGATATCGCCCGCAGAATATCTCAGGGTGAATTTGATGCGCGAGTTAAAGTGATTGGTAATGATGAATTTTCTGAACTTAGCAGAGCATTCAACCAGCTTCTTGACGAACGCGCAAAAACTCTGGAGCACACAGAAAAAGATCATCAAAAGTTAAACCAGTCTGTTTTTAAACTGCTTCAGGCAGTAGCAGAACTCAGTGAGAGAAACCTTACCATTCGCGCTGAAGTGACCGAAGATGCCACAGGTCCGGTTGCCGATGCCATTAATTTACTTGCTGAAGAAACAGCCTCTACATTGGCTCAGGTCAGGGATGTTGCCGCCAGGGTAAACCAAACCTCCCAAAACGTAAACAACCATCTAATATCCGTCAATAAACTGGCAATGAAAGAACAGGAGCAGGCAATAGAAACGGCAGAGCAGATGGACAGGATGCTACAGCGTCTGGATGCCATCGCCAATTCGGCATCAGAAACCAATGTCATGGCTGATAACACCAAAATATCGACTCAAAAAGCACACGAATCCGTATCAGGAACACTTGCCGGCATGTCTGAAATTCGTGAAACGGTGCAGGAGACAGGTCGTCGCATCAAGCAACTGGGCGAGCGTTCACAGGAGATTTCACATGTTATCGAAATCATCAATAACATTGCGGAACGAACCACAGTGCTTGCATTAAATGCCAGTATGCAGGCTGTAGCCGCAGGTGAAGCAGGACGTGGCTTCTCTGTCATTGCCGAAGAAATCCAGAGACTTGCAGAAAGCTCACGCGATTCAACCGGGCAAATCTCTACCCTGGTGCGTAATATCCAGCAGGAAACCAACACAACCATCGCAACCATGGACAAAACAATTGAACAGGTAGTTAATGGCTCTACTCGTGCCGAAGATGCGGCGCAACAAATGAAAGAAGTGCTAAAAACAACCACACAATTAATTCAGTCCGTTGACCTCATCGCCTCAGCTTCTCGTGAGCAGGTAAGCATCAGTAAAAACCTGAAGCAAAAGGCACAGAGCATTCTAAAGTCTACACAGTCTACCGGAAAAGAGCTGCTTTCACTCACAGGACTAAGTCGCAATATGGCTGAATACGCCCAACAACTTGTACATTCAGTCAACGTATTCAAGATTGATGTTGATATTGACAAAAAAGAAGCAAAACAAGTTGAAACAGCAGAAGCCAAGAGCATCTAATTTTGGGAAGAAGCAATGAAACAGAATAACAAGAATGACAACAGCAAAGTAGCGCTAATAAACACACTCGATAATATTGCTTTAAATTTGGCAAATCTTGACCTGTCTGCCGATTATAATAATATTCTTGGGGTTACCATAAAGATACTCAAACATATTGAACATCTGGCACAAAAACTGGAAATCCCCAGCCTGCGCGCACTAACACACTGGATGCTGTTAAACACAGAGGAAACCGACAGCAATTCAGAAATCATTAAAGAACTATGTATCTCAGGTAGCTACCATAGGTGGATTGAAATACTTTCGCTGGCATTACAAAATCCCGACAAATTATTACTTGATGAATTGCAGAACAGCTTAAGCCAGCCTCGCTGGAGTATTAAACCTTCCAAAATTTTACTAAACGACCTTTTAGAGTGGCTCAAGACAACGAGCAGCAGCGATGCACAAGAAAGCAATATAGCACAAGCAGAACAAATCAAACCGCCAGAGGATAATTCAAAATCAGTTCTTCCAGACTATGAGGAAGAAGCACATCCGCATATCTACAAAGAAATTGAACTTGATGTATTGCAGAAAAATTATTGTGCCACGCCGGATGCTGGCTTCACCAAAAAAAGCAAACCAGACACACATTATCAGCCTCAGAATCAGCCTCAGACAAAACAGACAGAGTTGCAGCAGAAACACAGTTACTACAAGGAAATTGATCCTGAAAACCGCTTGCCAAAGGCTCAAACAGAAAACGAAAATGACTCTCAA
>Ga0256832_1003702_pt1 | contig 10370 bp, 7 predicted proteins | sample 134614metaG_FD_190534 | JGI IMG/M metagenome (GOLD analysis project Ga0256832, IMG submission 190534) | Hydrothermal vent microbial communities from Lau Basin, Pacific Ocean - 134-614 | ecosystem: Environmental > Aquatic > Marine > Hydrothermal vents | place: Pacific Ocean: Lau Basin | collected...
CTGTTTTTGGTAATGCTGGCACTTTGGTGGTATTTAGAGTGGGTGTGGAAGACGCAGAGACAATCGCTAAAGAATTAGCCCCGGTTTTTAGCGCCCATGATGTTATCAACATTGAAAAATATACAGCTTATGTCAAACTGTTAATTGACAATACTGCCAGCCGTCCTTTCAACATGAAAACCCTGCCGCCCTTGCCTCGCAATCCAGAATTAGCGGAAAAATACAAACAATTATCGCGACTAAAATATGGCCGCCCTCGCTCTGAGGTAGAAAGGGAAATTTTAGAAAGAACCAAACTTGGTGATTCTTCTACCAAAAAATCATTGCCGACAGAGGCTAGTTTATAAAAATTAAAAATTAATAAAAATAAAATATGTCAGAACAAGAAAACAACAACCAAATAAATGAATTAAAAAAAATAATCAGTCGCATGCAACTACTGCTGGATGAGGCAAAAGTGATTTTGAGCGGTGAAAATAAGTTCACTTCAGTTGATTTTAGACAAGTTGCCCAACAAAAAGGCAGTGAAACTGATACCCCACAAGGCAGGATAATTGAGGGCGTATTTGACGGACAAAGAATGATTGGGCCAGATGGCAAGCAATATACAGTTCCGCCCAACTATGCTTCCAAATCAAAATTGGTTGAAGGGGATATGCTCAAGTTAACAATCGGCCCAGACGGGACATTTTTGTATAAACAAATTGGCCCAGTAGAAAGAAAGAGGATAGTGGGAACTCTTACTTATGACGATATTGAAAAGCAATATTACGGACAAACAGATTCTAGGCGTTACAAACTGATTACAGCAGCCGTTACTTATTTTAAGGGAGAAGAAGGTGATGAAGTAATAATGCTTGTACCGCGTGATGAGTCGTCAACTTGGGCGGCTGTAGAAAATATTATAAAGAAAATCCCCCAAACATCTTCTAGTGCTACTGCGGTTAAGCCGATTGAAAAACAAGCAAGCGCTGCTAGTAATGATGTTTCTTTGTTCCAACAGGCCGGCAAGGAAACACCGGGCGAGCAATCAATGAATAACGCTCAACCAATTGAAGATCAAGTAGGCCAAAACAGCCAAAATAACGATGAGAATGGTTTTATTAACTTATAGAAAATGTCTGACACTATTTATCGCAAATATAGGCCGACTAAATTTTCTGAAATAGTTGACGAAAACCATGTCAAGATTACCCTACAAAGGGCGGTTGCTCAAAATAAAATCGCCCATGCTTATTTATTTACTGGACCACGGGGAGTTGGTAAAACTACCACAGCTAGAATCCTAGCCAAGGCAGTTAATTGTCTCAATCCGCAGTCGGGCGAGCCTTGCAATCAATGTGATGTTTGTCAACGGATAAATCAAGGCAACTTTTTGGATTTGGTTGAGCTTGACGCCGCTTCGCGTAGGCGTATTGATGAAATCAGGGAATTCAAAGAACTAATCAAATACCCGCCCAATCAAGCTAAATATAAAGTGTTTATTATAGACGAGGTTCATATGCTCACTGATGTTTCTTTTAATGCATTGCTAAAAACAATTGAAGAACCGCCTGCTTATACTATTTTTATTTTATGCACAACCGAAGTGCACAAAGTTCCTTCTACTATCATTTCTCGTTGCCAAAGATTTGATTTTAAAAAAATACCAATAAAAGATATTGTGGGTAATTTAGCCGCCATTGCCAAACAAGAACAAATAAAAATAGCTGATGAAGTCTTGTATACAATCGCTAAGCGCTCAGATGGTTGTTTGCGAGACGCTCAAAGTTTGCTGGGGCAGATATTAGTTTTATCTGAAGGAAAACAAGAAATAACAGCAGGGGATATCGGTTCAGTTATTCCTCAAACAGACGCCCATTTGCTCAAGGAATTGTGGCAGGGGATTGTAAACAAAGATAAAAAAAGGCTATTGGAATTGATAGCCAGCGCTTATGAAAGCGGGTTGTCAATTGAGTTGTTGATGGATAATTTGATTGAATTTATTCATTTGTTGTTGGTTTATAAAATCAATAACCGGGTTGATGAAATAAAAGTGTTATTACCAGAAAATGATTTTGATGATATTATCAAATCATTACAACTGGTTGATGTAACTTTTGTGAAACGCGTGCTTGATATTTTATTAAAATACAAAGAGGTTGTGTCATTGTCTCCTTTGAGCCAACTACCTTTAGAATTGGCATTAATTGAAATCGCAACAAGCGACAACAAAGGAAAAGATGATTTTGATTTCCCTTTCTCAACTTCAACTGGCAATACTGACGGCACTACAGCTGCAGACCAAACAAAAAACACTAACTCACAAAAAGACAATGCTGAAAGCAGCAAACAAAGTACAACCACTAAAATAACTATAGATGTTTGGACAGAACTGGTAAATCAGATAAAGGATTCTAACTTTTCGTTGGCTGGATTGCTTAAGCAAGCAACTATTGTGAGTCAAGATAATGGTTGTTTGACCCTTGCGGTTAAACACCAAATCCACCAAGAAATAATTGCCAAAAAGAAAAATTTAGACATTATAAAAAGCCACTTGAAAAATAATTTGGGCTATGATATAAAAATAGATGTTGTTGTTGATAAAAATGTTAAATCTATAACAGAAAAGTTAGCGGGAGCAAGCGAGCATACTGAAGAGAAAACTGCAAAGAATAAAAATAAAAATGAACAAGTTGAGCTTATTGATGATGTTGATCAAATTATATCTGCTTTTGGCGGTAAAGTAGTAGAAAGCGGAGTTATTGAAGAATAATTTAAAATATATTGATCGGGGGTCGTCTAATGGTAGGACGCCAGGTTCTGGCCCTGGTAATCTAGGTTCGAATCCTAGCCCCCGAGCCAATCACAATAAAAACGGGAAAATCCCGTTATTTTTTTATTTTAAACTTAAAATATAATAATATTGCTAGGGTTAAAAATTGAGCTTGACAACTTGAGCTGTTTTTGTTAAGGTATCTAATTAACTATAATTTTATAATTTTTTAACTATTAATCTTAATTTTAATAATTAAAATATTATTATGTTTTATAGGCATATTTTAAATAAAGCAACTTTGGTCGCAGTGATTGCAACTGTGGGTATTGTTATTTTGGGTATGTCACAGTCAGTTATTGCCACCCAAAGTGATGATAATGGTTATTGTGAGATGCAATTAACCAAACAAGTTGATTCTTCAACTGCTAGCCCTGGCCAAGAATTAAACTATACAATAACTCTGACCAATACTGGTACTGGTTATTGTACTGGCGGGGGAGTCAAATTAAAAGATATTTTTTCCGATTTGGTTACCCCAATTGATGATTCTGCCACTCCTGAACCCAAAAAGAAGAAAAGTGGGTATTGGGAGTGGAATTTTGGCGAGGTAAAACCAGGTTCAGTAAAACAAGTAACACTGACCGCTCAAATAGATAGCGATGCTGCTTGTGGTAGTGTTGTGGTTAATAAAGCCTGTGCTTGGTCTAAAGAGTATAAAAAATACGGAATCAAAGATCCGGATTTAGGCAAAGGGTGGATTTGTACCACAGTTGAAACAACCGTTGAATGTAATAATCCCGCTCCAGAGTGCGGTAATGGCATCCTTGAAGCAGGAGAACAGTGTGATGATGGCAATTTAGTAAGTGGAGATGGATGCAATGCAAGCTGTGAAATAGAAAAAGTGCCAATGTGTCCAGTTTCCACTGATATACTGTTAGTCATTGACCGTTCAGCTAGCATGGCTGATGATTCTTATTGCCAAGAAAATCCTGCTTTGGATAAGGCCCAGTGCGAAGCTAATGGTTATACCTGGAAAGTTGAACCAATGGACTCAGTAAAAACTGCTGCTAAGTATTTTGTTGATATTTTAGATAATAACAAAGATCAAGTTGGTGTTGTCTCTTTTGCCACAACTGCTTCTTTGGATCAAAATTTAACTAGCAACTTTACCGCAGTTAAAACGGCTATTGATGCAATGACCCCGTATGGCTGGACTAATATTGGTGAGGGGTTAGACTTGGCAAGGGGTGAGCTTGATAATAATAGACGCAATGAAGCTTTTCCTGTGATTATTTTACTGACTGATGGCATCCCTAATGTTGATGAAAATGGCAATGTAAATGATGAAAATGGTGGTTCTGCTTACGCTTTAGCTGCTGCTCAAGCAGCCAAAGATTCTGGTTATACTATCTTCACTATTGGTTTAGGGTCATCTACCAATCCTGATTTGTTAAAACAACTAGCCTCAAGCCCTGATAATTATTTCAGCGCTCCAAGTGTTGCTGATTTAAGCAAAATTTACAATCAAATCGCTTTTGATATATGCGAATATGGGTCAATTGGCGGTTGTAAATACAACGATCTCAACAACAATAGTTCTATTGACGCAGGCGAACCAACTGTTGACGGCTGGCCCATTGAAATCAGCGGCGGCAACTTGCCATCTCCTCTCACAATTGAAACTGTTAATGGTTGTTATCAATTTTTTGGTTTAGAAGCAGGCACTTATACGGTCAAAGAAAAAGACGGGGGTAAATTGTACGAACAAACCTATCCAGTCAGCCCAAGTGAATACACAGTTAATCTGAATTGGGGAGAGGAAATAACTAATTTGGATTTTGCCAACTATTTTCCAGTTTGCGGTAATGGTCAACTTGACGATAATTACGGCGAACAATGCGATGATGGCAATCTAACAGATGGCGATGGCTGTAGTTCTACTTGCCAGCTAGAGTTAGGGGTGATTGCAGGTTGCAAATATAATGACGCAAACAATAACGGAGTTATTGATCAAGATGAGTCAACTTTGTCTGGTTGGAAAATTGTTTTAACCAAGCCAGACGGTACTGAAGTTGAAACAAATACAGGCCAAGACGGTTGCTATGAATTTACCAACCTTGAGCCAGGCCAGTATAATGTAAGGGAATTGCAAATCAGCGGCTGGAGCCAAACTTATCCTGATTTTGGCAGTTATGATATTGATTTGTCTTATGGACAAAAAAGTTTGAATAATGATTTTGCCAATTACCAAGAAGAGCCAGCTCCTTATTGCGGTGATGGAATTAAAAATGGCAATGAAGAATGCGATGGCACCGACGGAGTAGGAGATGGACAGAGTTGTAGTTTGGAATGCACTTTAGTAGAAGAACCGCCAGTTTGCAGCGGTGATTGCGGCGGCGGTGGCGGTGGGCCAGTAAAACCAATCTTGTCCATAACTAAAACTCCAAATAAAACCTTGGTAAATCCAGGTGAAATTGTTGATTACACAATTACCATTTCAAACCAAGGCAATGGCACTGGTTATGATTTGACATTAATTGACACCCTGCCAAATGATTATTTAACTTATTACTCCACTTCTACCTTTTCTACCTCAACGACCAAAGAATGGTATTTGGGGGATATCAAAGTTGGTGAAACAAAAACAGTTAAATATCAAGTGCTATTTTCCACCACCACCCCAAGCGGAAAATATACTAATACAGCAGTGGCTAGTGTCAGCAATGGCGATTCAGTGGAAACTCAAGCTACTGTGGAAGTAAGGTTGCCGCAAGTGTTGGGAGAAGAATATGAATCGTTGTTGTCTTTAGTAAAAGCTGCCAACATGTCATTTACCAATCCAGGCAATACAGTTACTTATTCACTAGTTGTTACAAATACCAGTTCAGATGAAACTGCTGTCAATGTAACTTTAGTTGATAGGTTGCCAAAAGGCTTCACTTTTGTTGACAATCAAACAGATGTTAATTCTTGGGTGATAGGAGATTTGGCTCCAGGTGAAAGCAAAAAAGTTGAATACGAGGTATTGGTTGGCGAAAAAGTAACAGCTGGTCAATATGAAAATCTAGCGGTAGCTAGAGCTGATAACGCTCCCGAAGTTTTTGCTAGGGCATCAGTTGAAGTTAGAGATATTAGCGTCCTGGGTTTTGAATTACCTGACACAAATGGCGGTGAAAAGGCTTTAGGGGCTTTGCTAGCTGGAATTATGTTGGTAATTGGAGCCTTCTTTATTTCTCGTCGCCAAAAAATAGAAGATATAATATAATTTATTCATGATAGATTTTGTTAGTCCAAAATCATTACTGTGGAGGCGTAGACAAATATATCTTAGTTTATCCTTGTTAATATTTGCCATTGGGGCGTACTTATTGTACGCCTCAATGTGGCCTCTTGTTTTTAAGGCTTCAGCTACTGCTGACTTGCCTCAAATTTTACCTGCCAATCCTACGCCTCCCCCTGAAATATTAAACCAATTTCGTTTGCCTAAGAATGATACCGTGGTAAGGATAGTGACCCCTCCGGCAGAGGAAAAGCAAAATACCAGCTCAAACAAGCAAAGTAAGGCAGAAGTTAAAGCCGTAACCATAAAGAAGACCGTAAAAGAAAAACGCCTTCCCAATAAAAATTGGATTAAAATACCAAAAATGGGAGTTGATACGGAGATTTTAGAGGGTAAAGTAGAAGAAATGTTGTGGAAAGGGGTAGTGAGAATGTCAGTTGGTTCCACTCCAGACCAAGGAGGCAATACTATTATTACAGCCCATCGCTACTTGTATCGCCCGCCTGATCCACGCACATTCTTTTTATTGGATAAGTTAAAGCCAGGAGATATTATCACTATTTACTGGCAAAACAAAGAATATAAATATAAAGTTAGAGAGAGTAAAGTAGTTGACCCAGACCAAATTGAAATATTATACAACACTCCCAACGCTCAATTAACTCTTTTTTCTTGCACGCCTCTTTTTACTTCATTGCAGAGATTGGTTGTGATTGCCGACCTGATTGAGTAATTGGTTTTTTGGCTTCCGCTATAAGTGTCAGGCCAATTGGCATAAATTTAATTTTGGCTTCAATCTGCAATATTTTTCTAATAAATAAATTTATCACTTTATTTGATAAATTGTTGTTATCAAAACGAGCTGGGCCCTTTAACTCAGTTTGCAAAACTTTTTCACTAACAAAATAGGGGATAACGCCAAGAAAATTCCAATATCGTATTTTAATATCCGCAAACCCTGCTTTTATTAGCTTATTTTTTAATGATTTTTTTGTATAACGACGAAAATGCCCTAATCTTTTATCTCTAATTCCATATAATTGAGGATGCGCGGGCACAGAAATAAATACACGTCCATTTGGTTTTAAATTTAAATAAAAGTGATCAAGGGCGCTATCATCATCAGATAGATGCTCAATAACATCGCATGCTATAATTGCATCCACCGGTTGGTCCAATTGGAATTTTTGCGCGTCAATTTTTAATACTTCAACTTGTTTATTATCTGCTGTTTTATCTTTTATAGATTTGACTAGATAATCAGAAACATCACTTAGATATATTTTTTTGAATTTATCTTTTATATATTCGTACATCAAAGTATTACCACTACCAACATCAAGAACAGAATCGCCGTTAAGGTTGATCATAGAAAACAAGACAGCTCTTCTGTAATCAACAGAGTAATCTTTGTTAATATATTTTTCTAAAAATGTTAGCATACTATAATAGTAACAGATATTTAATTTTAATAAAATATAGGATTATCTATCAAGTTTTGATATACTTATTTTAGCGAATATATTCAATATGAGAACAACAAAACCACAAGACATAACTTTCAACCCAAATTATCGTTCTAGATTTTTGCGCTTAACCGAGGCTCAACAATATCGCCTGCTTGAGATATTGCCCGGTTTTTTGGTTTGGACAACTTTTATAGCGGCAATTGTTGTTTCGTTTGTCCGCCCCCTGTGGGCTATTTATTTTATCATAGTATTTGATTTGTACTGGTTGATTAGGATATTATATCTGCTAATTTATATGCTTCATTCTTGGAGCGTTTACAAGAAAGAAATAAAAATAAACTGGTTTTTAAAATTGAAAAATGATTATCCCGATTGGCACAATTACTACCATTTGATTTTTTTACCCACCTACAAAGAACCATTTGAAGTGATTGATAAAACTTTTTCCTCTTTGGTTGAGTCCAATTATGACCACAAAAAAATGGTTGTAATTTTGGCAGGGGAAGAACGTGATAAAGATAATTTCTTGCAAATCGCCAATAAAATCAAGGGGAAATACTCAAACATATTTTATGATTTGTTAATAACAATCCACCCTAAGAACCTGCCTGATGAAATTCCAGGAAAAGGTTCAAATCTAAATTGGGCCGGTCATAAGGCCAAGGAGTATGTTGACCAAAGGAGATGGGATTATGATAAAATAATTGTCTCAGCTTTTGATATTGACACCCGTCCCCACCCCCAATACTTTGCTTATTTGACCCACAAATATTTAACTGTTGACAAACCAACTCACACCAGTTATCAGCCGCTGGCTATTTACAATAACAACATTTGGGAAACACCAGCTCCGATTAGGATAATTGCTTATTCTACTACTTTCTGGCTTCTTACTGATTTGGCCAGACCAGAGAGATTATTTACTTTTTCTTCCCATTCTATGAGCTTTTCTATGTTGGTAAAAGTTGGATTTTGGCAAAAAGATATTGTTACAGAAGATTCACGTATATTTCTGCAAGGTTTTTGCCATTTTAATGGCGATTATAGAGTGGAGCCGATGTATATCCCCGTATACATGAATACAGTTTATACCCAAGGCTTATGGAAAGGGTTTGTTGACCAATACAAGCAAATGAGGCGTTGGGCTTGGGGGGTAGAAAATTTTCCTTATCAAGCTTGGTTTTTTCTCAAAGTAAAAAATTTACCCTTTAAAAAAGGACTGCATTATTTATGGAATCAGCTGGAAGGGGTTTATTCCTGGGCAACAGCTCCTATTATCATAACCTTACTCGGTTATCTGCCTTTGCGAGTGAGTGAAAGTATTGACAAAACAACTGTTATTGCTCAAAACGCTCCTTTAATTTTGGAAAAAATCATGACTTTCGCTATGATTGGCTTGGTTTTTTCAGCTATATTAACGACAAGATTAATGCCGCCTTTGCCACCCCATAAAAGCAAATTTAATTACCTTACAGTAGTATTGCAGTGGATAATGTTCCCAGTCGGTATGATAATTTTTGGTTCAATTCCAGCTACTGATGCCCAAACTAGGCTAATGTTAGGTAAATATCTAGGATTTTGGGTGAGTAATAAAAAATAATATTATTGCTTTATATTTTGTATCCCGTTGATTAACTCAACCACTGTCATTCTTTTTTTATTGGGCAATTGCAATTCTTTAATAGATAAAGGCGATGTGCCAGTCCCAATCAATAAGGTTTTATCATCACGGTTTAACTGGAAATATCCAGGAGTTAGAGGGGAGGCATTGACGATTTTTGCCCGATATATTTTGATAATATTTTCATGTTGATTTTTTTGGTAAAAGGGGCTGTCTTTGCTATAACGAGTCCAGGCTCCTGGCCAGATATCATAGGCTCTGATTTTATTCATAATATTTTCAGCTGAATCATGCCAATCTATTTCAGCGTCACCTTTTGATATTTTTTGGCAAAAAGTGGCCAGCCTTTCATCTTGCGGCTTGGGAGTTATCTTTCCCTCTAAATACAAAGGTAAAATATTAATTAGGAGCTCAGCCCCTAAATTAAATAATTTAACGGTTAGAGTAGAAGCGTAGTCATTGTCTGAGATAAAAGTTTGCCGTTGAGTTAAGATTGGTCCATGATCTAATTTTTCATCTAACAACATAATAGATACGCCCGTGATTTTATCTCCAGACAGTAAAGCTGACTGAATAGGTGAAGCCCCTCGCCAACGAGGCAATAAGGAAGGATGGATATTTATAATGCCATAAGGAAATGATTGGATTAATTGCAGTGGAATAATTTTGCCATAGGCAACTACTACGCCTACATCGGCTTGATAGTCCTTAATTTGCTTAATAACATCATTTGTTAATTTATTTGGTTGAATAACAGGTATTTTTTTTGTTAGGGCAAATTCTTTAACCGGCGGAGGCGTTAATTTTCTCCCTCTGCCAGCAGGTTTGTCAGGGGAGGTGACAATAAGAGATATATGATAATTGTTGTTTAGAAGCGCCTGGAGAGTAGGCAGGGCTAGCTCAGGCGTGCCAAAAAAAATCACTTTAACTGACATCTAGTTGTTTGATTAGATCTTTTCCTTGGGTTATATCCTTGGCTTTGTCAATAATTAAAATTCCATTGAGATGGTCAAATTCATGTTGGATTACTTTAGCTAGTAAACCGCCTGCTTTTTTAATTTTGCGCTGACCTTTTTCATTGAGATAAGTTATAATAACTTTTTCTGGTCTTTCTACAACTGCACTAATACCAGGCAATGACAAACATCCCTCCTCTAGGGGTGTGTGCTTATTGGAACGCCAAATGATAGCTGGGTTGATAAATGTTTCAATGCGGTCTTTATCAATTTGAGCTATAAATAT
>Ga0256832_1003703_pt1 | contig 10365 bp, 13 predicted proteins | sample 134614metaG_FD_190534 | JGI IMG/M metagenome (GOLD analysis project Ga0256832, IMG submission 190534) | Hydrothermal vent microbial communities from Lau Basin, Pacific Ocean - 134-614 | ecosystem: Environmental > Aquatic > Marine > Hydrothermal vents | place: Pacific Ocean: Lau Basin | collected...
GGCTCGGGCGGGGCCCTCGCCATCGCCGTGGGCAACCGCGTGCTCATCATGGAGAACGCCTGGTACTCGGTCATCAGCCCCGAGTCCTGCGCCGCCATCCTCTGGCGCGACGCCGCCCAGGCGGAGCAGGCGGCCGACGCCCTCAAGCTGACCGCGCACGACCTGCGGGAGCTGGGGGTGGTCGACCGGGTGATCCCGGAGCCGGGCGGCGGAGCGCACCGCCACCCCGAGCGCGCCATGCAGGCCCTGGCGGAGGCGCTGGCCGAGGAGCTCGCGGAGCTCGAGCGGCTCACGCCCGAAGAGCTGCTCGAGGACCGCTACCGCCGCTTCCGCCAGATGGGCGCGGTCCGGGAAGCCTAAACGCCGCAAGAGAGAAAAATTAAAGTTTATTACACCTCGTTTACATCTTCTCGTTAGGGCGCAGGGTAGGCTGAAGGCGGAGGTGAAGCATATGCGCAGATGGCTATTCCTGCTGCTTTGGTCGCTGGCCGGGGCGGCGATGGCCCAGGCGACGATCTCGCCCCAGGGCATCATCGTCAACCCCACCCCGGGCGACCTCACCGTCACCGTCTGGGTGGACAAGGACCCGGGACGCAGCGGCAACGCCGTATACAAGATTGGTGAGCCTATCCGTATCGGCGTCGAGGTGAACCGCGACGCCTACGTCTACCTGTTCAACGTCAACGCCGACGGCAGCGTCGACCTGATTCTGCCGAACGCCTACGACCGCAACAACCGCCTGCGCGCCGGCGAGACCCGCACCTACCCGCCCAAGGGGGCGCGCTACGAGTTCACCATCACCGGACCCGAAGGCGAGAACTACGTGCTGGCGCTGGCCTCGCTGCGGCCGCTCTCGCTGGGCGAGCTCGCCGACGTGAAGAGCGGGCGCGTGAACCTGAGGGGGCTGCGCAACCTGTCGCAGACCCTCTCGATCATCGTGCGTCCCGTGCCCAACCGCGAGTGGGCGACCGACGCGATCCGCTACTACGTGGGTCGCCGCGCGCCGCCGCCGCCGGCGACGGGCACGCTGGCGGTCGAGTCCAGCCCCGGCGGCGCCAAGGTGTTCATCGACGGCGCCTACCGCGGGCGCACGCCGCTGGCGCTCGAGCTGCGGCCGGGCATGCACGACGTGGAGCTGCGCCTCGAGGGGTACGAACCCTACCGCGCCCGCGTCCAGGTGCGCGCCGGCCAGACCACCCGCCTCAGCCCGCGGCTGGTGCGGACGGTACGGACCGGAACGCTGTCCGTCGACTCCTCGCCGCAGGGGGCCCAGGTGTACGTCGACGGCGACCCGGTCGGCCGCACTCCGGTCCAGCTGGCGCTGGACGAGGGCATGCACGACGTGGAGCTGCGCCTCGAGGGGTACGAGCCCTACCGCGCCCGCGTCCAGGTGCGCGCCGGCCAGACCACCCGCCTCAGCCCGCGCCTCGTCGCGGTGGTGCGCACCGGGACCCTCGAGGTCACCTCCACCCCCGACGGCGCCGAGGTCTACGTGGACGGCGCCTACCGCGGGCGCACACGGCTCCTGATGGAGCTCGACGCCGGGATGCACGACGTCGAGGTTCGCATGGACGGCTACACGAGCTACCGGGCCCGGGTCCGCGTCGACCCCGGCGCGACCACGCGGGTCTACGCCCGCCTGACCGCGGCGAAGGCGACGCTTGACCTCAGCGTCAACGTCGACGCCCAGGTCTTCCTCGACGGCTACTTCCTGGGCAAGACCAAGAACGGCCGGCTGGTCGCCAAGGTCTCGCCGGGCAGCCGCGAGCTCGTCGTCCTCGCTCCCGGGTACCACGTCTACGTGGAGACGGTCCGCCTCGAGGCGGGAGGCTACCACAAGTTCGTGGTGCGGCTGCAGCGCATCCGCTGACCCTCCGCGCCTTCGCCCCGCCGCGCAGGCCGCGCGGCGGGGTGTTATCGTAGGCTTTGTGGACGCAATCGTGCTCGCGGGCGGTTCGCCCGAAGACCCCCTGGCGGCCCGGTACGGGGTGCCGAGCAAGACCCTGGCGCCCGTGCGCGGGCGGCCGATGGTGGAGTTCACGCTCGAGGCCCTGAAGGCCACCCCGGAGGTGGACCGCATCGTCTACGTGGGGCCCGTGCCCGCGCAGGGGCTGGTACCCGCCCCCGACGCGGTGCTGCCCGATCAGGGCAGCCTGCTGGCCAACCTGGAGTCGGGGCTGGCCGAGGCCCGAAGCGCGCGGGTGATCGTCGCCAGCGGCGACAACCCCTTCATCACGCCGGAGGCCGTGCGGGACCTGCTCGAGCGCGCCCCGGAGGCCGCGCTCGTCTACCCGATCGTCCCCAAGGCCGCGGTCGAGGCCCGCTGGCCGGGCATGCGCCGCACCTACGCCCGGCTGCGCGACGGCGTCTTCACCGGGGGGAACCTGATCCTGCTCGACAAGGCCCTCTTCGAGCGGGCGCTGCCGATGGCGCGCAAGATCGTCGCCCTGCGCAAGAAGCCGCTGGCGCTCGCCGGAACCGTGGGCTGGGGGGTGCTGCTCAAGCTGCTCCTGGGCCGGCTCACCATCGCCGACGTGGAGCGGCGGGCCGAGCAGTTGTTCGGGATGCCGATGCGGGCGCTCGTCACGAACCACGCCGAGGTGGGCGTGGACGCCGACAGCGAAGAGGACATCCGCTGGTTCGAGGGGGAGGATGCGCGTGCGAACGGTTCGTGAACTGCGCTGGGCGGGAGCCATCGCCTACCTCGCGGCGCTGGCCGCGGGGCTGCTGGCGGCCTTCGTGCTGCACGCCCTGTTCAAGGGGCAGGGGCGTTTCGGCTGGGAGGGCTTCAACGTATGGGGCGTGCTCGAGGGGATCGCCTTCGTCTTCGCCTTCACCTTCGGCCTCTGGGCGGCCAAACGCGCCGTCCGCGTCCCCTGCACCACCCTGCTCACCGCGGGCCTGGTGGCCCCGCCTTCGGCGGGCAAGGTGGCGCGGCCGCTGCCCACGATCGAGCAGGTGGAGTCGTTCGAGGGGCGCCTGGCCGTGCTCACCGAGGCCGGCGAGCCCCAGGGCGTCCTCGGGCTCGAAGACCACATGGTTCCCTGGGAGCAGGCGCCGGTGGTGCCCGCCGACGTCGCCGTGAGCGAGCTCTCGGCCCTCTTCTGGAAGAGCCCCGTCGTCTTCGTGGTCCAGAACGGCGAGGTCCTGGGCGTGATCACCCGCGAGCGCTTCTTTCAGCTGATGGGCTTCGGCCGCCTCACGGTTTAGGGCTATCCGTCACGGGCCATCGTTTACAATAGACCCAGGCGCGCCCGCGGTGGGCCGCCGAAAGGAGGTGCGGTATGGCCCATATCATCTGTGAACCCTGTGTTGGCGTCAAAGACAAGGCCTGCGTCGAGGTCTGCCCCGTCGAGTGCATTTACGAGGCGCCTGCCGAGTACGACATGCTGTACATCCACCCCGAGGAATGCATCGACTGCGGCGCCTGTGTTCCCGCCTGCCCGGTCTCGGCCATCTTCCCCGAGGAAGACGTGCCCGAGCAGTGGAAGAGCTACATCGACCTGAACTACAAACTGGCCGGCTTGAAGTAGTCGCCAATGCAGGAAGACCGCCCCGCGTGCGCGCGGGGCGGCCCGTTTGGCAAGCGCGCGTTCAGACCAGGTTGATGGGGGTGAACTCCGCGCCGACCAGCTCCGCGGGGTTGGCCCCGATGAACTGCGCCCCCGCGGCGTAGACGCTGCGGAAGTCGACCTTCACCGGCAGGTCGCCCTTGTCGAGGGCTTCCTCGGCGAGGTTGGGCTCGCCGCCGTAGACGCCGCCCTGGACGGCGCCGCCGGTGACGAACATCACCCCGCCCTTGCCGTGGTCGGTGCCGGCCGAGGCGTTCTGCTTGGCGCGGCGGCCGAACTCGCTGAAGACCATGACCATCACGTCGTTCCACTTGCCCTGAAGGATCATCTCCTGGCGGAAGGCCGCGAGCGCCTCGGAGAGACCCGCGAGCAGGTTGGCCTGAGCGCCCTGCACCCCGCCCTGGCCCGAGTGGGTGTCGAAGCCGCCCGAGGAGGCGTAGTAGACCTGGGAGGGGAAGTCGTACTTGATCAGGCGGGCGATGTCGCGGAAGCGGCGGCCGTAGCTGCTGTTGGGGAAGGTGGTGGCCGGGGCGAACTCGCCGGCCTGGGCGCCGCGCACCTTGTCCACGCTGCGCAGCATGTGGTCCATGGCGCGGCGGACCTCCTCGGCGGTGCCGCTGCGGACCTGCTGGATCTGGCGCTGCAGCTCGCTTTGCAGCTGCTGCTCCCAGTCGCTGCTGCCCAGGCCGAAGCCGCCGATGCTCTCGATGCTCAGCCCCGAGGTGTGCACGCCGCGCAGCGCCCGGGGCAGGGTGGAGCCGAAGTTGGTCGCGCAGAAGGGGTCGTTCTGCTCGTCGATGAAGCCCCCGAGCCAGCCGGTCTTGTTGGGGCGTTCGGGGTCCCCGGTGTTCCAGATGGCGGTGGAGACGAAGTGGCTGCGGTTGTGGTTGGGGTAGCCCACCTGGCTGATCAGGGCCAGCTGGCCGTTGTTCCAGAGGTCGTCCACCATGGGCTGCATGGCGGGGTGCAGCCCCAGGGTCATGCCCGGGGCGCCCAGGTCGAGGACGTTCGCGGCCGGGATGGCGATGTCGGGGCGGTAGGCCGCGTACTCGGGCTGGTTGTAGGGGATCAGGGTGTTGACCGCGTCGTTGCCCCCGAAGAGGTGGTAGAGCACCAGGATCTTTCCGTTGCCCCCCGCGGCCAGGGCGGTGCGGCTGAACAGCGAGGGCACCATCCCGGTGGCGGCGAGCGTAAACAGGCTGCGTTTGATGAAGCTGCGGCGGTTCATGTTCCCTCCTAGAGCAGCTGCGCCTCGGGCGCAACCAGGCTGAGCGGGTTGACGGCTCCGTCCATGAAGACCGAGTAGTCGATGGGTCCCGGCGGGGGTCCGCTGTCGGGGGGCTGGGTGGCGAAGTCGATGAACTTGAGGCGCTGCAGCAGCGAGGCGTCGGGGAGCCAGTCGGTGTTGGCGAGCGGCCAGCCCGAGACGTCGGGCGGGTTGTAGGGGTCCTGGTCGAGGCGCGCCCGCAGCCAGTAGGAGAGGTCGCTGTCCATGGGCACTTCACGCTTGCCGGCGGCGTAGAGGAGGCCGACGGCGTACTCGAGCGGGCTCTTGACCAGCGCGTTGCGGGTCTCCTCGGCGTAGAAGTCGGGGTGCATGAAGAGCCACTTGAGGAAGTCGCGCACGGTGCCGCCCTTGAGCACGTCGGCGCCGACGTTGACCATCTCCTGGGTGGGCTCGGGGTGGAAGAAGTACCTGAGGAGCTTGCCGGCGATGAAGCGGTAGGTCTGGTCCTTGGCGAGGAGGATGTCGAGGACCTCGTAGCCCTCGAAGAGCGGGTTGAAGGTGTTGTGTACCCGCTGGCCGAGGATGGTCTTGGGTTCGAAGTCGTGCACCTCGCCGTAGAAGAGGAAGTAGTGGTGACCGTCCTCGTAGCTGACGCGCCAGCCGGTGAAGGCGCGGGCGATCTCCTGGATGTCCTTCTCGGTGTAGTGCCCCTCGCCCAGGGTGAACAGCTCCATCAGCTCCCGGGCCCAGTTCTCGTTGGGATGCTCCTTGGTGCTGTCGTCGTTGTCGAGGTAGATGAGCATCGCCGGGTCCTCGGCGATCATGTAGAGGAGGTCGCGGAAGGAGGAGAGGCCGAGCTCGCGCAGCTTGTTGATCTTGTGGTAGGTGTTCCAGGCGCCGGTCTTGGAGGCTTCGGTGGTGAAGTGACCGTGCCAGAAGAGGGTCAGGCGTTCGGCCAGGGGCGTCTGGGTGGTGAGCCAGTGATTGACCCACTCGTGCACGTAGTTGGCGTCGTCGAAGTAGGCGGGCTCCTGTTCGGTGGGCAGGTCGGGGGTGTCGAGCACGGCGTCCACCGCGCGCTCGAGCCCCATCGAAGCCAGGTTGTCGGCCTCGTCGGCGTTGCCGCGGGCGGCGGCGCGGCGCAGCAGGTGCGTGGCCTCGTAGCGCCCGAAGGGGCCGCGGTACTTGGCGCGGGCCCCCAGGCGGCCGCAGGCGGTCAGCGTGCCGCCCACGAGGAGCAGGGCGAGCGCGGACTTCCAGGCGGAGCCGCTGGGGCGGTAGGGCGCCGTCGCGGGGAAGGCACCCGTGGTCGGAGCCGATCCGGAAGCTTCAGGCGAAGATTCCGGAAGGGGAGGGTTTAGGGTGCGGTTTTTGTCCATGACCCATGGTAGCAACCGCCGCGGAAAAAGTTGTAAAAAAATGCAAGGAATATACCCGGTGTAACGAAGGCTACTTTTTCCGATGGAAAAGCCACAAGGCCAGCACCGCCCCCGCCACGTCGGCGGTCCAGTCGCCCAGGCTGGCGTCGCGGCCCGGCACGAACGACTGGTGCCACTCGTCGCTGAGGCCGTAGAGCGCGGCCGCGGCGAGCGCCGCGACGGGGGCCAGTCCGCCGGCGCGCAGCAGCCCCGCGAGCACCGCGTAGGTGACCAGGTGGGCCAGCTTGTCCCAGGGCGGCGGCAGGCCGACGCTGCTGCCGGGCTGGCTGGAGGCGGCGAAGATCAGCGCCGCCCAGGCGAGGGCGAGCAGCAGGAAGACCCGGTTCAAGCCCCCGCCTCGACGAACTCGACGAGGACGCCGCCGTACCAGCGCGGGTGCACGAAGGCCACCCGGTGCCCGCCGAAGCCGCGGCGCGGCTTTTCGTCGATGAGCGGGGCGCCCGCGGCCGCGAGCTCGGCCAGCGTGCGCTCCAGGTCGGGGGTGGCGAAGGCCAGGTGGTGCAGGCCGGGTCCGCGGCGCTCCAGGAAGCGGCCCACGGGGGTTTCGGGGCCCAGCGGGACGAGCAGTTCGAGGCGGTGGCCGCCGCTTTCCAGCATGTAGGCGTGGACGCCCTGCTGCGGCAGCTCTTCCTCGGCTTCGAGCGTGTAGCCGAGCGCCCGGTAGCGCTCGAGCATGGCCTCCGGTTCCGGGGTGGCGATGCCTACGTGGTGCAGGTCCATGCCCTCATTCTGCCCGACCGCGGCCCGCGGCGGCGCGGGCTTCCATCGCCTCCCGCACCTTGCGGCGCCGGCGCGTCCGGGTCTCGGCGCGCCGGGCCTCGGTTACGTAGCGCAGCCACTCCGCCTGGTGCGAGGGGGCCAGCGCGCGCCAGGCGGCGAGCGCGGCGGGGTGCGCCGCCAGCTCCGCTTCCAGCCGGGCGCGTTCGCCTTGTTCCACTAGTCGGCTCCCGCCCGGCTCAAGGCCTCCGGCTGCGGCGCCGCACCGTCGGGGTCGACGCTGACGAGGTAACCCTGCATGAGCAGCTCCATCGAGGTGGGCAGGGCGACGGCCAGGTAGCGCAGAAAGCGTTCTTCGTCGAGGTGGTCGTACCGCTTGCGGGCCTCGAGCACCCAGCGGCGCACGGCTTCGGGGAGGCGGGTCTCCCGGTCGAGAGCGGTCGACAGCGGGCCGGTGTACTCGATCTGGCGGCTGTAGCGGTTGCGTACGTAGAGGGTGCCCCGGTTCATCGTCCTCCTCAGCCTACCCCCCGGCGGCGGCGCGCCGCGGGAAATCTGCACCTTTTCCGGAAGGCTCAGCCCCGCTCCTTGTCGGGGTTCTGGTTGTAGCGGTCGCTCTCCCCCGGCGGGATCGTCAGAAAACGCCATTCGGGACCCTTCAGGTGCCGCCCCAGCAGCACGATCTGGCCCACGTGGTAGGCCAGGTGCGCCAGCGACCGCGCCAGCGCCTCCTCCACGCGGAAGCTCACGCCGCGGATCGTGACCCGCCGCGCGCGGTCCTCCTCGCCGAGCGCCAGCGCCTCCCGCTCCAGGATCGCCCACGCCTCGCGCCAGGCGCGCTCCAGCTCGTCCCGGCTCGATCCGGAGGCGTCGAACTCGGCCTCGCGCTCGCGCCAGGGCTTCTCGCCGTCCTCGCTGAGGAAGTTCGTGAAGCGGGAGCGCAGGTTGCCCGCGAGGTGCTTCCAAAGGTCGGCCACCGCGTTCTCCCCGGGGCCCAGGCGGGCGAACAGCGCTTCGTCGTCGAGCTGGGCCACCGCCTCCTCGAGCATGCGTCGGTACCGCCGGAATTCCTGTGCGTAGGGTTCCATGGCTGCCTCCTTAGGGCGGGGACCGGAGCCGCCGGCGGATCCGGTCCCAGGTCTCCAGCGCGGGCTTGGGCCGCCCCTTTTCGTCGGCCAGGCCCATGCGGACGAAAAGCTCCAGGGTCTGCAGGTCGCGGTCGCTGCCGACCGCCTCCCGGTAGGCGTCCAGGTCCAGGTCGTTGTAGAGCAGGTAGATCCAGAACTCGAGCCTCGGGCCCAGCTGGTCGGCGATGGCGTCGAGGTAGGCCGTCTGGTTCCGGTCGGAACCGGGGTGGCGCGGCGTTCCGCGGGAGGCGCAGCCGCCTTCGCCCACCGCGAGCGGTCGGGTGGTGCGCCGGGCGAGCGGCGCGTAGTACCCCGCGCCCGGGGGTCGGCCGCCAAGCCAGAGGCAGGGGTAGGAGGAGATCACCCAGAGGTCGAGCCGGGGCTCGAAGGCCTCGATCAGGCTCCAGTCGGGGCCTCCGGGGGCGGCGCGCAGCTCGTCCCACTGGAAGGTGGCGAAGACGCGGGTGGCGGGCGAGGCGCGCTTGACCGCGGCGTAGGTTTCCAGGTAGAGCGAGACCAGGTGGGGCGCGTCCTCCGGGTGGGCGGTCATGTAGGTGTTGACCTCGGAGCCCAGGCCCAGGTAGCGGGGGCGGTAGCTGCGCGCGATCCGCACGGCGAAGTTGCGGAACGCCCGGCGGATGCGCGGATCCGCGAAGCTGGGCTTCCCCCAGGCCGCGGGCACGCCCTGGAAGGCGCGGCGGTCGAGGCCGTTGAGGGCGTCGACCACGAAGATGGGCTCGAGCCCCTGCGCGCGGCTCAACCGCACCAGGTTGTCCAGGTCGGCGAAGCGGCGCGACGCGGCCTCGGGGCCCTGCTCGAACGCCTCCCAGGGGACGTTGCGCTGAAGCAGCACGGCGTCGGCGTGGCGGCCGATGCCGCGCAGGGTGGCGAGCAGGCTGGACCACTCGATGCGGGCGGGGGAGGGGAAGAAGCCCATCCAGGGGCCGCTTGCGGTCTGCGCCAGGATCGGGTGGGCCAGCAGCGCCGCCAGCAGCAGCACGATGCGGCGCAGCCCCTGCCCGCGGGCGGGGGCGTTCCCCTGCGGTGGCCTGGCTGCCTGCACGTCGCGGCCCTCCCTCCCCGAGGCCGCCGGCCGGATTTTCCCCAACGCCGGTCGCGGTCGGCTCGTTCCCATCCTACCGCCCGGCCCCCAGGGGCGGCGGAATCCAAAAAACAAAGGCGCCCGCAGGCGCCTTTGGTCGGTTGCGGGTTCAGGCTAGTAGCCCGCGGACTCCACCACGGTCACGTTCGCGGCCGAGGGGCCCTTGGGGCCGTCTTCCACTTCGAACTCCACGACGTCGCCTTCGTTGAGGGTGCGGAAACCCGAGGAGTTGATGGCGCTGAAGTGCACGAACACATCGCTGCCACCTTCGCGCTCAATGAAACCGTAGCCTTTTTCCGCGTTGAACCACTTCACTTTACCTTTTTCCATTACTGCTCCTTTACTCCTGCCCTTTCGGGCAACGCACGGGGGCTGGGCGATGAGACTTACCAATTTGGCCACCACAGCTTTCCCGCAGCGCGCTTCATTGTAGCACAGATGTTCGCCGCCGCATTTGCGGGGGATGTGAAAAGCCCCCCGCGGCCGGCCGCGGGGGGCGGGGAACGGGCCGTTCAGCCCTTGGCCACGAGGTTGACGAGCTTTCCGGGAACGTAGATCTCCTTGACGAGCTGCTTGCCCTCGAGGTGGCGGCGGACGTTTTCGTGCGCCTTGGCCCGGGCGAGCGCCTCGTCCTTGTCGATGTCGGCGGGCACCTCCAGGCGGGCGCGCACCTTGCCGTTCACCTGCACCACGAGGGTGATCGTGTCGGCGGCCAGGGCGGCCTCGTCGTAGGTCGGCCAGCGGGCGTCGAAGACCGAGTTCTCGCTGAAGCGGTGCCACAGCTCCTCGGCGAGGTGGGGGGCGAAGGGGGCGAGGAGCTGCAGGTAGCCCAGCACCGCGTTCTTGTAGACCGCGTTCACCTCGCGCTCCTTGCGGAAGTCGTAGAGCGCGTTGAGCATCTCCATGAGCGCGGCGATGGCGGTGTTGAAGCGCAGGCCCTCGACGTCCTCGGTCACCTTCTTGATCGTCTGGTTGAGCTTGCGGTAGAGGGTCTTGTCCGCGCCCTCCAGCCGGGCGGGGTCGAAGGCCTCGGGGGCCTGGCGCAGGGCCTCCTCGTCCTCGACCACCCGCCGCCAGACGCGGTTCAAAAACCGCCAGGCGCCCTGCACGCCCTCCTCGGTCCAGACCATCTCCTTCTCCGGCGGGGCGGCGAAGAGGATGGTCACGCGGGCGATGTCGG
>Ga0256832_1003704_pt1 | contig 10365 bp, 9 predicted proteins | sample 134614metaG_FD_190534 | JGI IMG/M metagenome (GOLD analysis project Ga0256832, IMG submission 190534) | Hydrothermal vent microbial communities from Lau Basin, Pacific Ocean - 134-614 | ecosystem: Environmental > Aquatic > Marine > Hydrothermal vents | place: Pacific Ocean: Lau Basin | collected...
TCTCTCTTTTACCTATTATTCTCTTTCCCACTTTTGGTGTACTTGATGTTGCTCATGTGACTCCTAACTACTCTAAATCAATTATTTTTCTATTTTTGGGTGGTTTTATGTTGGCAATAGCCATTGAAAAGGTGAAGCTTCATCTCTATTTTTCTGCTAAGCTCTTGAGCTTCTTTCCTAAAACCGTTTTAGGTATTTTATATGCTTTGGCAATTACTTCTGCACTTCTAAGCTCTATTCTTTCGAATACGACCATTACGCTTATGTTAATGCCTATAGCTCTCTATTTAAGTGATAATCTGAAATTAAAAATTCGTTTTTTATTAGCAACAGCCTATGGTGCAAGTGTAGGAGGAATTTTAACTCCAATAGGCACAGCTCCAAATCTTATTTTATTAGGTTTCTTAGAAGATAAACATCTTCCTGTACTCTCTTTTGGAGAGTGGATTTATATGATGCTTCCTGTTGTAGCGATTATGCTAACTATAATTCCTTGGTTGCTCTCGTTTGGTTTAAAAGATGAATCGGTGGAGGGAATAGGGGACGAGAAAGTACCTGTTTTAGAAAAAAATCAAAAAAGACTTTATGGTATTGTTATTCTTTTATCATTTGTATTAATTGCCAATACTTTTTCTAAACAGTTATTGGGCTTTGCATTAGATGAAAAATTGGTGCTATTAGGTTTTGGACTTTTAATGTTTTTTCCAAAAATAGGTTTTTTAACTTGGGAAGATACTCGAAATATGCCTTATGAGATTATTATGCTTTTTGGTGCAGGATTCTCTATTGCTACAGCATTTTCATCAACAGGATTAGCAGCTGATATTGCTCATAAACTTACTTTTATATCCTCTATGCCTCTCTTTTGGATGTTCTTGTTTGTTGCATTTTTTGTTGCTTTCTCTACGGAAGTCACTTCAAATACAGCTCTGACTTCTATTGCAATTCCTATCTTCTATGAGTTTGCAAAAGATATGCCTACTAATGAGGGGACACTGTTACTTATGACAGCTACTGTGGCAGCCTCTTATGCCTTTATGTTGCCTATTGCAACACCTCCAAATGCGATTGTAATGAGTTCACGAGTCATTCCTATAGCCCAAATGGCAAAGGTTGGGTTTAAAGCAAATCTTATAGGGATTGTAGTTTTAGCGAGTGTAGCTTATTTTTTATGGAGAGTTATGTTGTAGAACTGTAGGGGCGACCTCTGTGTCTGCCCCATATTTATTAAACGTCGTAAACACTCTCTTTATTAAATTTCATAGCAAGTAGGGCATAGAAGAGTACTCTATATTTACTTCTATTAGAAGTTCCTAACTGTTCACAAACCTCTTTAATTGCTGAATCTAATTCTTCATCACTATTGGTAAGTCCTAATTTTTTCTTTAAAAAGTTATTTTTAACTGTCTCTAACTCTTTAGGTTGTCCACAGGCTACCGTAGCTGTATCTTTGTTATAAAGTACTGGTCCTAGACCAATAGCAACTTTAGAGATTAAGTTATCAGAGATAGATAGGTTTAGTTTTTTTGCTTCGGCAACCATTGCCTCAATTACGTCATCACGTTTACTCATATATTATCCTTATAATATTAAATTTTAAACATTTAATTATACCATATGAACATTAGATGTAAAAAATTTATTTTTTTATGTTATAATATATTAAATTTATGTTAGGAGAAATCAAAATGAATCATTGTGTAGTAGGGGATGTTCATGGGGAGTATCAAGCATTATTAAATTTAATTGCTAAGACACCTTTGAACTCTACACTGATTTTTGTTGGTGACCTAGTTGATAGAGGAGCAGAGAGTGCAAGAGTTGTTCAGTTGATACGTCAACATAAATTAGCCTGTGTCCGAGGAAATCATGAAGAGATGATGATTGAATTTGGAAGTCAATTTATTGAAAATATTAAAAATAATAGACCTATTGCACAAGATAATATTTGGTTAAATCATGGTGGAGTAGAAACATTACTCTCTTATGGATTAATTTCAATTAAAAATAATGAAATGATTCCTCATCCATTTATAAAAGATTTTATTTTTCAATTTGAAGATGATATTGAGTGGATGAAACGTCTTCCTCTCTATATAGAACTTGAAGAGAAGCACTCTTCAGGTCGTAGAGTGGTTATATCTCATTCAGCTATTGCAGGAGTTTGGGAGTTAAGAGATGAGCCTGAAAGTTTTAATAATTTTAAAAATACAGTACTTTGGGGACGAACAAAACCAGTCGACTCTGCACCCATTTTTAATATTTTTGGACATACTCCACAAAGGTTTACTCCTGATACTCACCATCACTATGTCAATATTGATACAGGTGCTTATAAAAAAGGGGAGAAAGGTTTTGGACTTTTATCGGCCTATTGTATAGAGAGTGGTGAAATTTTTTCATCTACAGATGTCTCTTATGCAAAGGTTAGTTAATGATAGTTTCAATAGAGTACAATATTCCTGAATTAGAGAATATGAAAAAATATCCAAAAGAGTTATACTCTATAGGTAACTTATCACTTTTGCAAAGACGTAAAATCTCTATTGTTGGAACAAGAAGACCATCGGTTTATACAAAACAGTATACCCAACTTTTAGTTCAAGAATTAGTAAAACGGGGCATTACTCTTGTCTCTGGTGCTGCAATGGGTGTTGATGCTATAGTCCATATGTCAGCAGGATGGGAAAACAGTATAGCTGTTGTTGCTAATGGTTTAGATATACGTTACCCCTCAATTAATAGACATTTAATTGAATCTATAGAGAAAGAGGGGTTAGTCCTCAGTCAATTTTCACAAGGTACAAAGGCTACACCATGGTCTTTTGTTGTTCGGAATGAATTAGTTGTAGCACTTGGTGAAGTACTTATTGTTACTGAAGCAGATGAAAACTCTGGTTCTATGCGTTCTGTTGAATTTGCACTTAAAATGGGTAAAGAGGTTTACGTACTACCTCACCGTTTAGGAGAGAGTAAAGGAACAAATAGATTATTGGCTGATGGCTTAGCTAAACCAATTAATGATATATTACAGTTTGCAAATGAATTTGGTATTGAACCTAAAAATAGTCATGAAAAAGATGAATTCTTCTATTTTTGCCAAACAATGCCAACACTTGATGAGGCAGTGGCAAAGTTCAGTGACAGAGTCTATGAGGCAGAATTGGAGGGGTTAATTCAAGTAGAAAATGGATTAGTTCGTTTGGTCTAAAGCACCCTCTAATGGCGTTGGTGAGACTTCTCTTCCATTATACTCAAAATATAGGTCATTGTTTTTAAAATTAACATGAGTTTTTGTTTTAATAAATTTCATCTCATTTCCCTGTAGTTCAATATCTTCAATAGTACCTGAGTGACTCTTTATCCAAACAGGGAATTGACTTGTATTTAGTACCCAAAAGTCTGTATAGTCTATTTTGTCTTCATTTTGAACTCTTACCCCATGATTTCTATTACTAGCAATTCCTTTAAGTAGAAAAATATCATGATAGAAATCATCAGGGTCAGATTCGTTAAGTAAATCACCTCTACCATTCCTTGATACAAAAGCAATAATATCAATATTGTCAGCAGTTTTTTCATTGATTAGAGTATAGAGCTTTTTTTTGTCTTTTATATTCTCCATGCCAGGGAAAGAGTAATAAGCATTTATATGCCCTTTTAGAATCATATTTTGAAAGTTATCAAAATATAGATACTCATCTCTAATTTTTTTATCTCTTATCATGGTTGAAATCTTATTTCCTAGGGTTTGACTATGCTTTGAGACATTTTTATGTAAAATTGGCTCAATATGTTTATCGTTCAATAGACCAAGATATGATAAAAAATCATTTAATTTATCTCCTACATAGTTGAAAAATCTACTAATAGGATTATTCTTTCCAAAAACTCTTTCAATAAGGGTTAAAAAATAGGAGAGAGCAAAGACTTCTAAAATTGGTGCAAACCATGAAGTTGTCATCCATGTAAAGATTTGGGTAGATATTGCCCAAAGTGCTTTAAAGAAGCCAATAACAAAAACTTTTAGTTCAACAAATACAGCTAGATGAACAAGTACTCCAGTAATTGACATTATCCATACTCCAATACCTAGAGGTAAGACAACTATAATAAAATTTTTAATTTTTGTCTTAAAATTAATAGCATTGTAGTATTGAAAAAGTTCTCTAAAAGGCTTTTTTAGGTGTTTAAAGATATGTTTCTCTAGCCATTTTGATAACCAATTATCTATAAACCAACGTTTTATTCCCAAAAGAAGTGCTTGAAATATGGTTAAGCCCTTTAGAAAATGGATAAATTTTAATTTACTTATAAGCCAAAGTGAGAGTAGTGAAGATTTAAAGACAAGTACAACAGCAACCATGTATCCCATAATAAAATCATAGGATACAGGGTGAATTTTAGAAAGAAGAGCCATAAATAGTACAGGTACTATAATGGCAATTAGTGCTTTGTATCGACGTTTCATTACTCTCTATTCTGACTCCACAACATCAGTAGCATAAACACCAGTAATTGTTTTCCAAATAATAGAGGCATTAATTCCAATCCATATAATAATACCAACAGAGATAGTTCCTGTCCAACCCATATGTGTTGCATTTGAAAAGTCTAAGATACCATATTGATTAAGACCCCAAATAAAAGCTAAGATAATTAAAATAGTAGCTATAGCTCCTGCCATACCAATTGATTGTAAGATAGATTTAAAAGCTAAAATCCAAAGACCAATCATAATTAATATTGCAAAAGGGGTAAACCCTGATAAAAGATTTTCAGAATTTGTCAAATAGTGAATAAAGTGATGACCTAGTGGATTCCATGTTCCAATTGCAAGTGCCAGTGAAAGCAAAAGTGTAACCCACCATCGTAAGTGGCTCTCTGTTTTACCTTTTTTTGTTGTGTTTGTTTTCGTAAGTAAAGACATCTATAATTTCCTTAATTTATGATATGATTTTAATTCGGATTATTATATCAAATCAAAAAGAAAAAGGAGATTTTTATGAAAAAAATATTTTTATTAGTTGTACGTTGGGGACCAATAGTATGGGGAATATATAAAAAACTTAGAAGAAAGTAGGTTTCTTCTAAAATTTATATAATGGATTTAATGTCACGATTTAGTTCTCTACTTGAGACTTCACCTCTATAACTAAATTCAGTTACGCCATCTTTAATAACCATTATAAATGGTAAAACACCAGTCCAGCCATAGGTATTTTGAACATTATATTGTAGATTAGTAGCTGTTTCTCCTGAGATAACAGGGTATTTAATGTGGTGTCTTCTAATAAAAGCTTTTGCTTGGAAAGGTGACATCTTACCTTCAACTTGAATAGCTATAATCTCTAGTTTATTACCATATTTACGACGTAGACTATTCATAATTGGTATCTCTTTAATACAGTGTGAACAGTTTTTTCCAAACATCTCCAAGATAATGATTTTGTTTTTAAATTGAGGAAAGATATATCCGTTTTTTCTTTCGATAATAGTAATCGGTTTTCCTTGGAAACTTTTTAGTTTATGAATCTCTCCTATTGATGTAACAATTTTAGGTTTAAGCTCTGTAGGTTTTATTTTCCCTTTGTTACAAGCACTAACAGTATTGATATCATCTGAACACTCAGTAGCTATATTTTCAAAACTAGGTGTAGTTATTTTAGATGTAGGTGAGATTACCTTAGGACTCTTTGTTAGTTTTGGACTCTCTTCAAAAAGTCCAAAAACACAACCACTATTGAAGAGTAGTATAGAGGAGAGTATAGATAGTTTTATTAGTGCATGTCTTTTCATTGTTTCCCTTTTTTAAGTTGATGTACACGTTAATTTTTAGTCATTTAAGTCTTTAATAAGTTGTTCTAGCTCACTTTTCCCAATAAGTCCTGCTTGAACACTTTCGACTTCACCATCTTTATTGATTGCAATTAGAAGAGGAAGTGGTATCCCATTTGAGTATCCAGCTCGGTTAGCGATATAAGTAACAAAATCATTATGGTCATATCCTGCTATAACATTATAGTTCATCTTATGTTGAGCAACAAACTCTTTTACACTCTCTTTTGGATAGAGTTGTGCTTCTATTGCAACAATCTCTAAATCATTTTTATGTTCATTGGTAAGCTCAATAAGTTCGGGAATCTCTTTTAAACAAGGTGGACACCTATGCCCAAAAAGGGTTAGAAGTATAGCTTTTCCTTTAAATTCGTGAAAATCTAATCCCTCTTTTGTCTCTGAAACAGTTAATTTTTTATCATTAATAGTTGTAAGAGTGAAAGAGATAGGCTCATTAGCATAGGTTGTGGTAAGTAAAAGAGTAATTATTAAAAGTAGTTTTTTCATGTTTATCCTTTGAAATTAATTTAATTTTTTGAAAGGTTCTATTATAGCGTATATATTATGTATTTATTGTGTAATTTTGAAGTTTATAAGAATTAGAGAACTGATATTATTAAATAAAGAGAAATTATTTATTCTCTTTATAATTGGTTTATGGGCTTATGTATGAGATGAACTTCTATTTCTACTCCCATTTCTATTCTCTCGATTTCCTCTTCCACTACGTCTCTCTCCACCTCTGCGGTTGCCACCACGTCCACGGTTTCCACCACGACTTCGGTTTCTTCCACGTCCACGACTACTATTTCTGTCCCCACCTTTCCAGTTTTTTGCTCTCTCAATAAGTGCTTTAACCTCCTCTGTTCCAAGACCAATAATATCTTTACCTTTTACATCAATCTCCTCTTGAACAATGGTTGCCAAAAGGTGAGCAATGGTTACAATATCAAGGTCATGTTGGAGTGTTTTTACCATCTCTTTGGCTGAAGATGTAATGGTAGTATTGACAATTTTAGATAAAAGGTCACTATCTTTACGACTCTGTACCTCTTGACGTGTTGGAATAACATCTGAGACCATTACTGTTCCCACATCTTTTTCAATTCGTTTAATGGTTCTAAGCTCATTTGGAGATACTAAAGTAATAGCTTCTCCTTTATTTCCTGCACGACCTGTACGCCCAATTCTATGCACATAAGATTCAGAATCAAAAGGGATATGGTAGTTAAATACATGAGTAACATCATTTACATCAAGACCACGAGCAGCAACATCAGTAGCAATGAAAATCTCAACCAACCCCTGTTTAAATGCACGAATGGTATGCTCTCTTTGCTTCTGCTCCATGTCCCCATGAAGAGCTGCAACTTTGAACCCTTGTGCTGTCATATATGATGAGAGTCTATCTACCTCTTTCTTCATTCTACAGAAGATAATACATTTTTTTGGATTTTTATAGTCAATCAATCTTAACAGAGCATCATCTCGTTCGTAATCAGCTACCACATAGAAGATTTGTTCAATGTCGGTATTGGTTCTTTCACTTTTAGTAATAGTAACTGATTTTGGATTATTTAGAATTTGCTCAGCTAAAATCTTAATCTGTTTAGGCATAGTCGCTGAAAACATCAGTGTTTGACGCTCTTTTGGTAAAAAAGTAAAGATATTTTTAATCTCATCTAAAAATCCCATATCGAGCATCTCATCAGCTTCATCTAAAATAACAAATGATGGGTTTAGTTTGATTTTTTTGGACATTAAAAGGTCTTGAAGTCGTCCAGGGGTAGCAACAATAATATTGGCTTGTTTGATTCTATCAATCTGTTTGTTATAGGCTGTGCCTCCATAAACGGTAGCTGTTTTAAGTCCTGCTGTTTTTCCAAAACGGAAAAGCTCATCTGAAACCTGCATCGCAAGTTCACGTGTAGGTACAATAACCAGTGCTTCAACACCTTTGTCTCCACTCATCTGTTGAATAACTGGTAGACCAAATGCTGCTGTTTTACCTGTTCCTGTCTGTGCTTGACCAATAAGGTCATGCCCCTCTAATATAAGGGGAATTGCTTTCTCTTGAACGGGGCTTGGCTCTGTAAATCCAGCATCTTCAATTGCTTGGTTAAGGGTCTCTTTGAAATTAAATTCGTTAAATGTCATAAATGTCTTCTTTATAGTAGTTTTTTTAGGGTATTGTATTGTGTTTATTGAAAATGAAAATAGTTGACTAATAAATAGTATTCATAGTTAATAAATGGCGTTTTTTAACCCCAATTTTTGCAACTGATACCAAATAGTCACACAATTTAAGTGTAATATTACGATGCTTAGTGCTTAGGGCATTAATTTAAAGCCCTAAAAATAAGAGATTTTGATATACTCTTGCAGAAATTTTGCGAATTATAGCCAAATAAACTAAAAATAGATAGTAAAAATTACTATTTAGATAGGAGAAACTTATGAATGTAAAAAAAATTAGTCTGATAGCCCTCTTTTTTTTAGGGGGATGTAGCTTAAATGCTGGTGATAGTAAAAAAGTGAGTAGTGCAGAGGTTCAAATGGTTCAGGAGCAAGTATTTATAGCTCCTAAGAAGAGTTTAGATAAGAAAATAGGCTCTATGCTTATGGTCGGTTTTATGGGAACTTCAGCCCCACAAAATTCACAAATTTGTCGAGATATTAAAAAGTATAATCTTGCAGGAGTTATTCTATTTGACATGAATCCTATTAATCATAAAGAGGCTAAAAATATCTCAAACAAAGCACAAGTTGCTAAGCTTACCCAAGAGTTACAAGCTTGTTCAAAAGATGGAAAACTTCTGATTGCTGTTGACCAAGAGGGTGGCAAAGTGCAACGTTTAAAATCGAAGTATGGTTTCTATGGTAAATTTCCAAAGGCTAAAGATGTAATTAGATACTCAGATGCTAAAGTAAAGCAATACTATGCAAAGATGGGAGCAGAGCTTAGTTCTGTAGGTATCAACTACAATCTAGCTCCTGATGTAGATTTAGCACTTAATAAAAGAAACCATGTTATTTATAAATTAGGTCGCTCATTTGGAGCCAACCCAAAACAGGTGGTGCATTATGCATCAATCTTTATGGACGCAATGCATGACAATGGTGTCCTAACTTCACTAAAACACTTCCCAGGTCATGGTTCATCTCTCGGCGATACCCATAAAGGTTTTGTAGATGTTACTAAACTATGGAAACCAATAGAGCTTGAACCTTATCGAATGTTAGCAAAAACACAAACGATTGATACTGTTATGGTAGCTCACGTCTTTAACAAAAATCTTGATAGTAGATATCCTGCAACCCTCTCAAAAAAGATAGTTAATGGAAAACTAAGAGGTGAATTTGGATTTAATGGTGTTGTTATTACCGATGATTTACAGATGGGAGCCATTAACAAAAAATATGGTCTAAAAAATACCCTAAAATTAGCCATCAATGCAGGAGATGACATCTTACTCTTTGGAAACCAACTCTCTGTTAAGAGTATGGTTAAGACCTCAACTTTGGTCAATACCATTAAGAAACTTATTCAGAGTGGTGAGGTGAAGTTGAGTGATATTGAGGCTTCTAATGAGCGTGTTGAGAGATTAAAAGCAAAATTATAGTTTTCTTCGTACAAGGGTGTTGTGTTTCACAACACCCTTAAAACAAGTTTATGTCTCAACCACCAACTTCTCCTCCTCATAAACCCCAAGCTCTTTAGCATCAATCAAAATAGAGCGACTTACTTTAAGTTTTGACTCAATAATCACCTCTTGGAGCTTAGATTTAATATTTAGTTGAAGAGGGTGTCTTCCTGGGTATCTTTGGGCTAGACAATATAGCTCCTCTATCATCTTCTCATCAGGGAGTAGATTCATTGCTAAGACGACTGGTTCAGCGACTGGTTCAGGGGTGTGTTTTTGCTCTTTTTTTACTTTGACCTTCTCTTTTTTTGCCTCTTTAAGCGACTCAATCTTTAAGATATTCATACGTGTAAAGTCACCATCTTTAGTAATCTTTACTTTAAAGGCGATTGGTTTACTTAGGTCAAAATCCTCCTCTAATTCTATCAGTCGGTTCTCAAAAAGCATCAACTCTATGTTTCCATGCAAGTCCATAATATTAGCGATTCCAAACTTGTTACCCTTTTTAGAGATACGGGTGTTTATCTCCTCTATTTTTCCAATAAATAGAGCCTGTGAGCCATCGGCTAGGTCATCTATCTCTGAACTTAGGGTATAGTTTATTTGGTCTAGTTGTTCACGATATTTGTCAAGTGGGTGACCTGAAACGTAGAAACCTAAAGACTCTTTTTCTAGTGCAAGGAGGTCAAGCAAATCATACTCTGGCATCTCTTTAATATCGACAGAGACAGTGGTCATCTCCTCTACATCTCCAAATAGTGAACCAACAGCCTGTTTTTTAGCCATCATAGCCTTTCCTGCTGCATCAACAATCTCTTCAATTTGGCTAATAATGGCACAACGTGAGAGACCAAAATCATCAAACGCACCTGCTTTTGCTAAT
>Ga0256832_1003705_pt1 | contig 10365 bp, 8 predicted proteins | sample 134614metaG_FD_190534 | JGI IMG/M metagenome (GOLD analysis project Ga0256832, IMG submission 190534) | Hydrothermal vent microbial communities from Lau Basin, Pacific Ocean - 134-614 | ecosystem: Environmental > Aquatic > Marine > Hydrothermal vents | place: Pacific Ocean: Lau Basin | collected...
CGAGAGGTTTGGTCTGTCCTCTCCCCTCTTTTTTGATGCGTTCAATCACGGGTTTGAGGTAGTTTGCGATCATCTCCTCTTGGGTTTTGAGAAACTCGGCGATTTCGAGACGGATCTGCAGACCATATTTTGGATTGATCCAGTTAAAGAGCATATATGATAGCGCCTTGTAGCGATACCCCTCTTTGCCGATCAGCAGCGCCGCATCTTCACCGGTAAACTCTATGAGAAGCGTCTCTTTGTCGTAGGGGCACACCTTGACCTTGTCGAGGCGAAAGCACATATTGCCGAACATATCGTTGAGTGCCGCTTCCACTTCCTGCGCAATGGCCTCGAGATCTCTTTCTTGCTTATAGAAGTTGTCGAAAATCTCCTTCTCCTCTTCGTCCACTTTGATATCGGGAAGGTTTTCGGGGATTTCGGGAGCGCTCTCCTCGCTTTTGCAGCGCACGAGGATGATGGCATTTTTTTTGCCTATGCCCAAAAGTCCTTTGGAGGGATATTGCAGCACTTTGATATCGAGTTCGGTGATGGAACACTCCAGCTCCTCGGAGGCCTTGGTGTAGGCCTCTTCGAGGGTGGCCGCTTCTATTTTGATAGGATCTTTCATCACTTTTCCTTCGTTGCTATTTTACGGGCTTCGAAGATCTTATTGACGATGAGCTGCTGGATGATAGAGAGGATGTTGTTGACGAACCAGTAGAGCGTCAAACCTGCCGGGAATGTCAGGAAGAAGAATGTAAATACGATCGGCAGCCACTCGAAAATCTTCTTCTGCGTCGGATCGGTAATGGTGTTTGGCGTGATCTTTTGGTGCAGATACATCGTCGCACCCATCAAGATCGGCAAGACAAAGTATGGATCTTTTTGGCTCAGATCCGTAATCCACAAGATCCAAGGCGCACCCTTGAGCTCGATGGCGTTGAGGAGCACGCGATAGATCGCGAAAAAGACGGGGATCTGCAAAAGCATCGGCAGACATCCGCCCATGGGGTTGACGTTGTGCTTTTTATAAAGCTGCATCATGTGGGCATTGAGCTTTTGGGGATCGCCTTTGTATTTTTGTTGGATCTCCTTGATTTTGGGAGCGAGATCTTTGAGCTTTTGCATAGAGAGCATACCCTTGAGGGTGAGCGGGAAGAGCACGATACGGATCAGTATCGTCAAAATCACGATCGCCCAGCCCCAGTTACCGACCCAGTGGTAGATCGCCAGCAGTATCTTGAACATCGGCTTGGCGATGAAGGTGAAAAATCCATACTCGATGACGTCCGTAAGCTCCGGATGGATGCTTTTGAGCAGTTCATACTCCTTGGGGCCCACGTAGCCGCCGAGGCGGAGATCCTTGGCACCTTGGACGAAAAGGACGGGATTTTCTTCGCTATCTTTCGTCACTACCACATCCATCCCATCTGTGAGATTATAGAAAAAGGTGGCGTAGTAGCGATCGAACGCCGCTGCGATGCGCGCTTTGTGGAAGGTTTCGGTGCCTTTCGCGTCACCATCTTCGATGATGGTGATGGTGCCGTCAGCCTCTTTTATGAGAGCGCCGTGGACGGTATAGCCATCTACGCGCACATTGGGGCGATATCCGGGCGAGATGAAATATTTGTGTCCGTTGGCCACCTCCACACGCACATCGTAGTGTCCGTCTGGATAGACGGTGATCTTTTTCGTGACTTTCTCGTCACCCAGATCTTGTGTCAAAGTGATTGTCTGCTTTCCACGCAGCTCCACTACTTCCGCGCCGCTGTAGCTGTAGGGAGTCTTGAAGGCTCTCTCGTTAAGAGCAGCGTCACTAAAGCGTACTTCCAAAGGCTTTGGCAACTTATCCTTGGCAAAGAGCTCTATCTGCTTGCCCTCGGTGTCGGTATATTTCTTCTCTTCCAAAATCACCTGAGAGATGCGTCCCAGCTTGTCTATAAAGAGTTCGAAGCGCGGTGATTTGATGGTGACGAGCACGGAGTTGTCGAATGTGCTGCTGCTTTGGGCGCCCACACTCTTCGCGTTTGCAGATGGTGCGGCCTGTGTATCTGGAGTGGTCTTGGCAGCGGGTGCTTGATACGTAGCAGAGCTATTGGTCTCTGCGACCTGAGAGGGTTTTGGCATGAAGAAGTAGTCGTATACCATCAAGATGACCAGTGAAAGTATCATCGCCAAGGTAAGGCGCTGGCCGTTGCTCATTTTTTCAAACATCCTGAACCTTTGTAAAGCTTTTTATGAGATAGTAGCGATTCTTTCCCTTGGGCACATACCAATAGCGCACGTCGATTTTTTTGTAAGCCACGTCGCTAAAATGCTTGTGCACCACAGGATAGTCTATGCCCCCGGGAAACAACTGATTGCATCGCAAGATCCGCAAAATCGTCGCCGCCAACGCAAACCCCAGAGAGTCCTTTTCGATGCGCCACCTGGCATACTCCGAGCAGGTGGGATAGTAGCGGCAGCTTCCATGCGAAAGCAGCGAAAAGATACGCTGATACACTCCCAAGAGTGCCAGCAAAATCTTTCTAATCGTCGCGACCATTGCGTAGACTCTTCAAAATCGCAGCCAATCGCCGCTTCATCGAAGCGTAGTCGCTCTCCAAGATCTTCGGCTTGGCGACGAATACGTAATTTCCGGATCCAAGTAGTTCGATATTGTCCAAAAGCAACGCTCTGAGCAGTCGCTTCGCTCTGTTGCGCCGGACGGATTTGCCAAGCTTCTTGCTCGCGACAAATCCTACGCGCGTTTCGGGGCCTTTGCGATAAAAGATGACGAAATACGGCGAGTGGAAACTCTTGCCGTTTTTGTAGACGCGATCAAACTCCCGTTTGGTCTTGAGAGTTTGAACACCTTTTATACTGCCAATCTTTTTCTGCCTTTTGCTCTACGAGCATTGATCACTTTGCGACCGTTCTTGGTCTTCATGCGTGCGCGAAAACCGTGTGTTCTTTTGCGGCGTGTATTGTGCGGTTGGTAGGTTCTTTTCATCCTAGCTTCCCTTTCGATAAATTTTTGGAAGCCTAGTTTACTAAAATCAAGCTTAAAGAGCCATTAGAAGCGGGGAGATTGCGAAGATGCGAGAGCGAAGCGAGGAGACGCTTCGCTTAGGAGATGGAGACTTTCTGGCCGTTGACGTAGACCACCACTTGGTCGCCTTCTGCGTCGAACTTGACGCTGTCACCCTCTTTGACCTTGTCGGCAAGTATCAGTTCGGCGAGGGTGTCTTCGACGATCTCATAGAGCGCACGTTTGAGCGGTCTCGCTCCATAAACCGGATCGAAACCGGCCTTGGCCACCAGTTTCTTGGCACTTTGGGTCAGCTCGATCTTGATATCGCGCTCTTTGAGTTTTTCTTGGATGCGCGCAAACATAATATCCACGATCTTGACGATCTCTTGCTCGCCAAGAGGATTGAATATCACGATATCGTCCAAGCGGTTGAGGAACTCAGGCTTGAAGTAGCGCTTGAGCTCGTCCTTGACCGCCTTTTCTCTATCTTCTGGATCTTTGAACTCCATGATCTTGTCACTGGCGATGTTGCTGGTCATGATGATGATGGTGTTGCGAAAATCGACCGTTACACCTTTGTTGTCTGTAAGGCGTCCATCATCGAGCACCTGCAACAAGATATTAAATACATCCGGATGCGCCTTTTCGATCTCATCGAAAAGCACTACGCTATAGGGCTTGCGACGCACAGCTTCGGTCAGCTGTCCACCCTCTTCGTAGCCCACGTATCCTGGAGGCGCACCCACGAGGCGGCTGACCGCATGTTTTTCCATATATTCGCTCATATCGATGCGTATGAGCGCCTTTTCGGTATCGAACAAAAATCTCGCCAATGTCTTGGCCGTCTCTGTTTTACCCACACCTGTGGGCCCCAAGAACATGAAGCTTCCGATGGGTCTATTGACATCAGACAGCCCCGCTTTGTTGCGTTTGATCGCACGTGCCACGGCTCTGATGGCGGCATCTTGACCCACCACATATTTTTTGAGTTCATCTTCGACGTGCAAGATCTTCTCTTTTTCGCTCTGGAGCATCTTGGTGACAGGAATGCCCGTCCATTTGCTCACAATCTTGGCGATCATCTCTTCATCCACCGCGTTTTTAAGGAGCGTTCCCGCCTCTTGCATACGGTTCCACTGCTCGTTGAGCTCTTCGAGCTTTTTCTCGAGCTGTGGAATCTGACCATACTCGATCTCGGCCGCTTTGTTGTAGTCGCCCTCGCGTTTGGCCTTTTCTGCTTCGGCTTTGAGGCGTTCGATCTTTTCCTTGATCTCGGCGATCTCTTTGAAGATCTTTTTTTCAGTCTCAAATTGCGATTCGAGCTGGCGTTTCTTCTCTTCGAGATCCGCAAGCTCCTTTTCTATCTCTTTGAGACGCTCTTCGTTCTTCTTGCTCTGCTCCATCAAGAGCGCCTCTTTTTCTACGAGCAGTTGCTGGATCTCGCGTTTGACTTTAGAGAGCTCAAAAGGCTCCGATTCGATCTGCATCTTGAGCTCTGCTGCCGCTTCGTCGATCAGGTCGATCGCTTTGTCGGGCAAGTAGCGATCGGTGATGTAGCGGCTCGAGAGCTTCACGGCAGCCACCAAAGCGCTATCGAGGATCTGCACGTTGTGGTGCGCTTCGAGGCGCTCTCTGAGCCCTCGTAGGATCTGGAGCGCTTCGTTGATAGTGGGCTCTTCCACTTTGACCGGTTGGAAACGGCGCTGCAGTGCCGCATCTTTTTCGAAATATTTTCTATACTCTTTGAGCGTCGTCGCACCGATGGTGTGCAATTCACCCCGAGCGAGGGCAGGCTTGAGGATGTTGGCCGCATCCATACTTCCCTCACTCGCGCCCGCACCCACGATGGTGTGGATCTCGTCGATAAAGAGGATGATGTTGCCTGCGTTTTTCACTTCGTCGATCACCGCTTTGAGGCGATCTTCGAACTCACCGCGATACTTCGCACCCGCTACGAGACTCGTCATATCGAGCGCAATGACGCGTTTGTTCTGCAAGCTCAAGGGCACCTCGCGATTGACGATGCGCTGTGCCAGACCCTCAACGATCGCCGTCTTACCTACACCCGGTTCACCCAGCAAAATGGGGTTGTTCTTGGTTTTACGTATCAGGATCTGCATCACGCGATGGATCTCTTCATCGCGTCCGATCACGGGATCGAGCTCACCCTCGGCAGCTTTTTTAGTAAGATCGATTCCATATTTTTCCAAAGCCTCCAGTGTCTCGTCTGCCGTTTGGGACTCGATTTTTTTACCGCCGCGCATCGCTTCGAGCGTCTTTTTGAGCTCGAACAGATCCACATACTTGCCGAGCACCTCTTTGAATACGGGATGATCGGTGTTGGCTTCGATCCAAGTATCTACGGCTAGATACTGGTCTCCGTTTTTGACCATGAGACCTTCTGCTTTTTGCAAGCTCTCGGCCAAGCCGCGTGAGATCTTGATATTCTCTTTCGTTATAGAAGAGACTTTCGGCAATCTATCGGCGGCACTCTTGGCCTCGAGCTCGATCGCAGCCTTGTCCACACCCATCTTGTTGAGCGCTTGATTGAGCACGGAGCCGGTGTCGGTGAGCAGCGCCCAGAGCATATGGGCCACGTCCACTTCAGGGTTTTTGTTGTGCAATGCCAGGCTTACCGCACTATCGAGCGTCTCGGTCATCTTGTGGGTGAGCTTTTCAAATATGTTACTCATGCCCTCTCCTTTTGACTTGGTTGTTTCTTTATTATATAATTTTAGTCTCTTTGGCGCAAGTCTCTTTACTAGACTCGCTCATTCGACTGCCAAAATCTTAACACATTCCTATAAAATCTTCTGATACTTAAGTAGCACAAAGCGCATTTAGCCAAGTTTTAGTAAAGCTTTCTTATAATATTAAGCAAATTTTGAGACCTCACAGGATGTGCAGATATGAAAAAAATCAAACCCTTTTTCGTAGGTGTGGCCACCGCGCTGGCGCTCAGCGGCGTAAGTGCCATCTACGCGAAAAACACGACCGATAGCAACATCACCTCCAAACTCCAATCCATCGCCAAATTTACCAAAGTGGTCAACACGGTCGAGCGCTACTACGTAGATCCGCTTACCATCGAACAGATCATCGACAAAGCGATAGCGGGGCTCATGAGCAATCTCGACGCCCACTCTGCCTATCTCGATAAAAAGCAGTATAAAGAGCTCGAGATCGAGACCAAAGGAGAGTTCGGCGGGCTCGGTATCACCGTAGGGATGCGTGACGGAGCGCTGACGGTCATCGCACCGCTGGAGGGCACGCCTGCCGACAAGGCCGGGCTCAAAGCGGGTGACATCATCCTCAAGATCAACGACAAGTCCACCCTAGACATGACTCTCGATGAAGCGGTCAATCTCATGCGAGGCAAGCCCGGCACCAAAATCACTCTCACCATCTTTCGCAAAGGGACCGCGAAACCCTTCAAAGTCACCATCACGCGCGCTATCATCAAGGTCAAATCTGTCTACGCCAAGCATATCATCGACGACGACATCTTGTATCTACGCATCACCAACTTCGACCAAAAAGTGGTCAAGGATGTCAAAAAGATCTTGGGGCGCAACAAAAAGCTCAAAGGCATCGTGATAGATCTGCGCAACAACCCGGGAGGTCTGCTCGATCAAGCAGTGGGACTATCCGACCTTTTCATCGATAAGGGTGTGATAGTGAGCCAAAAGGGGCGCGTCAAGAGTGAAAATCGCGTCTACTACGCCCACAAAGCCGGCACCTATGCCGATATTCCTCTCGTAGTCCTGGTCAACGGCGGGAGTGCGAGCGCCAGCGAGATCGTCAGCGGTGCGCTGCAAGATCACCATCGTGCAGTGATCGTAGGGCAAAAGACCTTCGGCAAGGGAAGCGTGCAGGTGATACTGCCTCTTACCAAAGAAGAGGCGATCAAGCTTACCATCGCCCGCTACTATCTCCCAAGTGGGCGCACCATACAGGCAAAAGGGATCACACCCGACATCGTGGTCTATCCCGGTAAAGTGCAAAAAGTGGAAGATGAGTTCGCCATCAAAGAAGCCGAACTCAAAGCACATTTGCGCAGCGAACTGGAAAAGGTGGAAGGCAAAAAAGCCAAGAAGAAAAAAGAGAATAAAAACCTCATAGACGAAAACAAACTCTACGACGACGCTCAGCTCAAAGAGGGATACGATATCCTTCGAGCACTCATCATCGCAAAGGAGAGAAATTGAAAAAACAGAAGCTCCTCTACGAAGGAAAGGCGAAAAAGATCTGGACCACGGAAGATGACAACCTCTATATCGCGGAGTTCAAGGACGACTTGACGGCTTTCGATGCCCAAAAGAAGAGTCAAGCCGAGGGCAAAGGCGCGCTCAACTGCAAGATCAGCGCCAACCTCTTCAAGCTTCTCGAAGAGCACGGCATCAAGACACACTTCGTCGAGTGTATCAGCGACAACGAAATGGTGATCAAAAAAGCCGACATGATCATGATCGAGGTGGTGGTGCGCAATATCGCTACCGGGTCTCTTACAAGACGCCTGGGCATTCCCGACGGCACCGTGCTCCCTTTCGCACTCGTGGAGTTTTACTACAAAAACGACGAGCTGCACGATCCCCTCATCAACGACGAGCACGCACTCATCCTGGATCTGGTAGAACATGAGAGCGAACTGGAAGAGCTCAAGCGTCTGGGACGCGAGATCAACGTGGTGCTCAAGAGCTTTTTCGACAAAGCCAACCTCAACCTGGTGGATTTCAAGGTGGAGTTCGGCAAGGATAGCGAGGGCAACATCATCCTCGCCGATGAGATCAGTCCCGACAGCTGCCGGTTCTGGGACAAAACCAGCGGCGAAAAACTGGACAAAGACCTCTTTCGCCACGACCTTGGCGATGTGAAAGTCGCCTATGAAGAAGTTCTCAACCGTATAGCAAAGGTGATGCAATGAAAGCGATCGTCAATATCTATCTCAAAGAGGGCGTCCTCGATCCTCAAGGAAAAGCGGTCAAACACGCTCTTGGCTCTTTGGGCTTCAAAGATGTGGAAGATGTGCGCGTAGGCAAACAGATCGTCCTCACTCTCAAAGATGGGCTGAACGCGGAAGAGGCCAAAAAAGAGGTGGAGCAGATGTGCGAAAAGCTCCTGGCTAACACGGTCATCGAAGATTACGATATCGAGATCGTCCAATGAAAGTAGCCGTCATCCGCTTTCCCGGCACCAACTGCGAATTCGACACGCAGTATGCGTTTGAGCGTATCGGTGCGAAGACAGAGCTCGTATGGCACAAAGAGACCTCGCTCCCGGATGGCATCGATCTCGTGGTGCTGCCTGGTGGATTTAGCTACGGTGACTATCTGCGAAGCGGTGCGATAGCGCGCTTCAGCCCCGTGATGCAAGCGGTCAAAGCCTTCGCCGAGCGTGGCGGCTATGTGCTAGGAATCTGCAACGGCTTTCAGATCCTGCTCGAATCCCACCTCTTGCCGGGGGCCATGAAGCGCAACGACAACCTCCACTTCGTCTCCAAATTTCAATACATCAAAGTCCTGAGCAACGACAACAAATTTCTCTCACGATTACAAAAAGGCGATATTCTCAACATCCCCATCGCGCACGCAGAGGGGAACTACTTCGTCGATAGCGACACTTTGACAAAGATGTACGACAACGGCCAGATGATCTTGCAATACTGCAACGCCGAGGGCTACTACGACAATCCCAACGGCAGCGTCGATGCGATCGCAGGCATATGCAACGCATCCAAGAACGTCTTCGGCCTCATGCCGCATCCCGAGCGCGCCTGTGAGCGGATCCTTGGCAGCGACGACGGCATCAAAATGATCGAAGGATTTATGCATTAAACGGCTAGCGCTACTTTGGCTCATTTTCGCACTTGGAGCCTATGCAGGCTCCGTGCTGCTCGAGTGGGGCAATCTCCCGCGCCTTGTCTACAAAGGCCAGATAATGGGGGTCACACTCAAATTCGTCGCTCCCGGGCAGAGCAACATCCAGCCACGTTTCATAGGCGGCAGCGACGTGAAGCTTCGCTACCTCGACCCCCACACCTCGCACGACGACCTCTACGGCTACAAAAAGATCTATTTCAAAATCACGGGCGAGCACCCTCGCTTGCCGGATGCGATCGTCGCCGATACACGACTCCCCGGCGTGCCGCTCGTTTTCCAACCGCTCCATCCCCCTAGTGATTACAGCGGCGTCGTAGCCAAAAAGCTCGAACTTTTGCAGCACAAAGAGGTGCAGTTCAACAAAGAGCTCAATCTCGTGGTCATGAAAATACGCGGCGAAATGGCCAATCTCGAGGATTTTCGCGTGCCCTTCGCCAAAAAGCAGCATATCAAGGATATCAACGACTCTTTTCCTACGATGACGATCCTCTACTACGCCTTTATCCCCTCCTCCATCACCAAACTGCGCGTAAGCTACTTCGATAGCTCCTTGCGCGAATTCAAGAGCATCTTTTTCGATATCGTGGTGCGGGACCAGACCGTCAGCACCCAGTCCGACATCAATCCCAACGAAGACAAAAACAAGATCATCAAAATCGCAGTCGTCCTGACACTCTCGCTTTTACTTCTATTATGGGGGATATGGAAGCGCTCCTGGATAGCGGTGCTGGCAGCTTTGGCAGGTATGCTCTTTGGGGGATATCTGGCGCTGCCGATGAAAAAGGTGTGTGTGCGTGGCGGGAGCAAAATCTACATCCTCCCCACCAAAAACAGCACCGTTTTTGAAATCAACCCCACCGACAAGGTCTATATCAAGCTCAACGAAACCAACGACTACATCAAGATCAAAATCGACGATCAAAAGGTAGGATGGGTCAAAGATGAAGATCTTTGCCAAAATTAGAGGATTGTATGCCGCCATCGTCATCATCGTTATGGTGACGCTCAATATCTTCGCCTTTTTGCTCTTTCCTAAAAAACACTACAAAAAGATCAAAATATTCTTTACCCGCCTCATCCTCGCACTCCTTGGCATCCGCCTCGTCACCGAGGGCACAGTGGATAGTGAAGCGAAGATGATCATCATGAATCACTCAAGCTTCATAGACATTCCCGTCATTGAGGCCACCTATCCCTACGATCTTGTTTGGATTGCCAAAAAGGAGCTCTTCGATACGCCCTTTTTCGGGCTGTTGCTCAAACTCCCCGACAATATACGCCTCGATCGTGAAGATCGCAAATCTTTGGTGCACCTACTCAAAGAGTCGAAACAAAAGAGCAAAAACAAAACCATCGCCATCTTTCCCGAAGGCACCCGCGCCCGCGGTGACAAGCTGCTGCCTTTCAAGCCGGGAGCCAAAATCATCGCAGACAAGCTCCATCTCAAAGTCCAGCCCGTGGTGATAGTGTGCGCACGAGCGAGGTTCGATA
>Ga0256832_1003706_pt1 | contig 10364 bp, 8 predicted proteins | sample 134614metaG_FD_190534 | JGI IMG/M metagenome (GOLD analysis project Ga0256832, IMG submission 190534) | Hydrothermal vent microbial communities from Lau Basin, Pacific Ocean - 134-614 | ecosystem: Environmental > Aquatic > Marine > Hydrothermal vents | place: Pacific Ocean: Lau Basin | collected...
CATACTATCCAATATATCACTCGCACCGGACTCTGTTCCTATACTTATAATATAACCCTCGGCTTTCTCTACTTTATCCCACAAAAACTTAATATCATCTGTTTTTATTCTACTATTATTTTCAGGATAAATAATAGTAGTACAGTAAGGCAAATCAGGATTATAATCATAGAGATTTGTCTCCCACATTCCTCTACCGAAACTAGCCGCTCTCAATTTACCAAATTGAGGGTTGATTTCCAATTCGCCGATTCTGACCGGAGGTAGTCCTTCATTATAAGGTATCCAATCGCTCATAGTGTTATCCGTATAAAAAACACCAATAAAAGTGCCGAGGTAAATACTTTCCAAACTATTGTTTTGTATAGCGATTGATGTTTTGGGAACATTAGGCAAAGTCCCGTTTATTTTTTTCCAAGAGGAGCCCCCATCCAAACTTTTCAAGACATCGTATCCGGATACTGCATATACCAAATCTTGATTCTTGTAGCTGGCGGCCATATCTCTTATAAAATAGTTATTTGGATTATTTATAGCTGTCCAATTGGAGCCTCCGTTTTTTGTTCTGTACAATTTTCTCCGGGTTCCTGCATAAACTATATCCGGATTAGAGGGAGAAATCTCAACAACATTTATTGTTTCACTATTCTCAAGTATCCCTGAGACTTTAGACCAATTTTCTCCTTTATTGACTGATTTCCACATACTCTCAAACCCTACATAAAGAATATCCGGGTTTTGTGGATTTATAGCCAAAGGTGTCACCCAAGCTCCTTTCTCATTCGTGGTATTTTTATCAATCATAGCATGGAAGCTACTTCCTCTATTGATAGATTTATAAATATTTCCCAATTGCCAACTGGCGTACATAATATCGGGATTTCTGGGATCAATACCACAATCCATACCGTCACCTCCCAGCACTCTTCTCCACTTCCCTCCGTTCAAAAGGTGAGTACCATTATCTTGAGATCCGGCGATAATTAAGTGCTCTACTGTTGTAGATGCTCCCATTTTGTAATATTGTGTTATGGACAAATTATCGTTAAGCGCTTTCCAATACTCCCCTTTATTATTTGATTTGTAAATACCGCCGTCACAACCTACAAATAGATTGAGAGTCCCGGGCTGAAAACCGATATAATGATGATCTACGTGAAATTTATCATTATTGTTGGGATTGGACCAATTGACAGATTGAACCCAAGTGTTGCCACCGTCATTCGATCTATATAATCTTACTCCACCTGCAAATAATTCATCGGAATTATCAGGAGAAACGGTAAATGTCCAGTCATACCACGATTGTGAGCCCAATTGAGGAGGGTCTTCAACTTGTACTTTAGCAAATGAATTACCACTATCTGTGGACTTGTACAAGCCTTCAAAATCTTGTCCATCCCAACCATCTTTATCAATTGCGGCCGATAAAAAAACAAGTTCGGGATTTGATTGTGTAACTGCAATAGCTGCTCTTGTTACATCTTCTGACATAGCTCCAATTTTCAACTCCTTGAAATTATCCCCTCCATTTCCGGAACGATAAAAAGTCAATTTTTCATTGCTGCCCGGTTTATTAGTTGCATATATCACATTAAAATCTCCCGGCTTATGTACCATCTGTTGGATAAATACACCAGATAATATTTGAGTCCAATTGGCGCCTCCGTCAACAGTCTTATAGATACCTCTATTGGATGAAGCATACAATTGATTCCCGTCTTGAGGATTAATCAACAATTCTGTGATACGATAATCGTTAGGAAAATTCGTATCATTCCAAGTTTTACCACCATCTGTTGATTTGAATATACCATACGTATGTGTATCTCCTGCTTCCCTATCGCCTGTTGCAACATAGATTATATCCGGATTGTCATAATCCACTTCTATATCCGAAATTCCCATCATACGATAATCGTCACTTATAGCAGTCCAGGATTTACCTGCATCTGTGGACTTCCACAAACCACCGGCAGGAGATCCAAGCCAAAGGGTTTTGATATCATGGGGATCATAGCCCACAACATTGACACGACCGATACCGTAGTGAGACACAAATCCAAACGGACCAAGTTGCTTCCAATCAGATTCACCGGAACGAAAATGATTATTCTCCAAATCTTGTTTATAGCGAACATATTCCCTTGCTACTTTTTCGTAATCAAAATATCCATTTTTATCAACAATAGCTTCCATCCAATACTCCCATCTTTTAAAAAGCTTGAATTCATCCTCATCTACAAAAGACAAGTCCGCCCATTTTTCATAGAACTTTTTTTGGACTTCTTGTAAGCTATATTCAGGGTTGGAGATCATTTGAGTCCATGCAATATCTCTATCTATGGATTTTTTTTGATTTTGACCAAATGAATAATTGAATAAATATAGAGAAACGAATAGAGTCAAAAATACTTTTTTTATCATGCTTGAGTTTTTAATAGAAAATAATTTGCCAAAAGTAATAAAGAAACCCAATAAACCAAGTATTCCACAAGGCATAAATTCCCTCATCATACTAACAACGACAAAAAACACTAAATGTATTTAAGAAAAGACCAAAACTTTTTAGATTTATTGTAATTAAGGTTGATTTCATTGGCATAAGCCTCCTTTTCAAAGGAGATATTGATATATGCATCATACCTTGTTCCAAATTGAATCCACCTGAATATAAACTCTAAAAAATACCAAATATAAAACGGGATTATCAGCATTTCGATCTGTTGTCTAATATGTATCATCTCGTGATTAATCAAAACCTTGTCATCTTTTGATTTGATATCAGATACAAAAATAAAAGGAAATATAGTAATTGCCCTTGCAAAATTGAAAGTGATGATCTTAACAAGAATTCTATTCGAAATAATTATCATGTCTTTGTCAAAAGCTTTTGTTTATTATCGTAAGTGATATATTTAAACTCACACCAAATGGTCAAACTCATCTTAGAAAAACGAAATGCACCTTATTAAAAACCCGAAATTGTGTATAATTATTTTAACAAATAAGATTGTATTCGCTGTTTTTGTCTTAAAATGCTATTTTTACATCTGTTTTTGTGGGGAAATGGACATTTTAAAGATTTTTACTAAAATAATTAATTAGTGTACTCTAACTCATACTTTTTTTTAAAATACAATTAATAATGAGAATACATTTTTTGATACACGAAGAATTTGAACAACCGGCGGCTATCGAAACTTGGGCTTTAGGTCAAAAACACAATTTGTCTTATACACGGTTTTACTTAGGAGAAAAACTACCAAAAAATGATATTGATTTTGATTTTTTGATAATTATGGGTGGACCGCAATCTCCAAGCACAAGTCGCGAAGAATGCCCGCATTTTGACGGCAAAAAGGAAATAGCTTTTATAAAAAATACAATCGAAAATGGTAAATTTGTATTAGGGGTTTGTCTGGGTGCGCAACTTATTTCCGAGGCATTAGGCGCAAAAACACAGCAGAGCCCCCATAGAGAAATAGGGTTTTTTGAGATTAAATTCACCGCGAAGGGAAGAGAGGATTCTTTGACAAGTGTATTTCCTCAAAAACTAAAGGCAGGGCATTGGCATTCCGATATGCCGGGATTGCCAAAAAATGCGAGCGTATTAGCCATAAGCAAGGGCTGTCCAAGACAAATAATCAGATACAGTAAAAATGTATATGGTTTTATGTGTCATTTGGAATTTACGCACAAGGCAATAGAAGCGATGATAGAGAACAACCCGAAAGACTTAAAATTTGATGAAACAGAAAAATTTATTCAGAGCGAAAGGGATTTAAGGGCTTTTGAAACGGATAGGATGAATGATTATTTATTTGATTTTTTAAATAAATTGCAAGAAAGATATAATAAAGAATTGTAATGCAAGCTCTTTTCTTTATATTTGCACAACATAAAAAAATTAGATCGTGACGAAACTTCACCGATATATAGAGAGTTTGATTTTTGCTTCTGAAAACTCTATTTCCAAGGACGAAATAGAGTATGTAGTCAATAAATCATTTGAAACCGTATTGAAACGCGATGAATTGGATAAAGTTTTAGAGGCATTGGTTGACAAATACAAATCTGATGAATACAGTTTTGAGATAGTTGAGATATCCAACGGATTTTCTTTTATGACAAAAGGAGCTTACCATAAAATAGTCGGTGAATACCTCAAAGCACTCACTACAAAAAGGTTGTCGAAAGCCGCTTTGGAAACACTTGCTATTGTGGCTTACAAACAGCCCATTTCCAAACCGGAAATGGAACAGATAAGGGGGGTAAATTGTGACTATACTGTCCAAAAACTACTTGACAAAGGATTGATAGAAATCCAAGGGAGAGATAATGGTCCGGGTAGAGCATTGATTTATCAGACATCAAAAAAATTCATGGATTATTTTGGAATGAAAAGCATGAAAGATTTACCGGGGCTAAAAGATTTTGAAAAACAAGAGAATACGGTTGGAATTTTTGAAGAGGAGTAATATTCCCAAGGTAAATGCCGTTAGCTAATTGGTGAATGTAAGAAACATACACTAAATAAAATCAGAAATATGAACAATATAAAAATAGCAATATTAAGCTCAATAGCTACAATTCTAATTGTGTTTTTAATATCAAGCACTAAAACAATAGATACTGTTAATCTCGTGTCAAGCATTGAACCCTTACCACAAGTAGTCAAAGCACCGATTAAAAAGAGAAGCTATACTTTTGCAGGAGAGAGAATACCTATTGAGGACAATGATATTTGGGAAAGATTGGATAGAGAATTAATGGTTAATTCATATTATCACTCTTCAACCATACAAAATATAAAATTGGCTAACAGGTTTTTTCCTGTTATCGAAAAAATACTAAAGAAAAATCACATCCCTGATGACTTTAAATACCTCGCTGTTGCGGAAAGCGGACTGAGAAATGTCGTCTCTCCTGCAGGTGCTTCAGGCTATTGGCAATTTATGAAATCTGTAGGAAAAGAGAACGGTCTTGAGATATATGACGAAGTAGATGAAAGGTACGATATCGAGAAAGCTACCGAAGCTGCTTGCAAATATCTAAACAAGCTAAAATCCAAATACGGCTCTTGGACTTCAGCTGCCGCAGCATATAATCTAGGCGCAAGAAAATACTCTCAAGCATTATCAAGAGAAAAAGAGAATAATTATTTTAATCTCAATCTCAATGAAGAGACGATGAGATACCTGTACCGAATCACTGCATTGAAAGAGATTATCTCAAATCCAAATGATTACGGATTCTATATTGATGAAAATGAAAAATATCCACCTTTGAAAAACTATTTTACTGTAAAGATTACAAAATCAATAGCTAATCTGGGGGATTTTGCTCATCAACACGGCATTACTTACCGCATACTGAAGAGATACAATCCATGGTTGAGATCATATAAGCTCACCGTAAAAAATAACATCTATTTTATTAAGATTCCCAGAGGTTAATATAATACTCAAAAACTAAGAACTCTCTTAGTACCTATCACCTTATAAAATCTATTCAAAATAAAAATAAGGTTCAACAAAAATGAGGCATGGGCTGAGTTGAGGGTTGAGCTTATAAAAATAAAAAAATTAAAAAAATTGTAAGGAATTATAATTTACAACGACTACAATTGTGTTCGAACGAATAAACAAATAAATTGATATAAAATTAAAGAATTATTAAAAATGAAAAATCAAATGAAAGAAATGTGTAAAAGACTAACAGGAAAATTGGAATCTTTGAGAGATTTACCTTTACTGTTTATGAGACTTGTTTTAGCATATGGATTCTACAAACCTGCTATGATGAAATGGAAAGATATAGATGGTATTGCCGCTTGGTTTGATGGAATGGGAATGCCTTTTCCGACATTGAATGCCTATATGGCGACACTTACAGAGACAGCCGGTTTCATTCTACTTTTTTTAGGATTTGCTACAAGATTAATATCAATACCTCTTATCATCGTAATGATAGTTGCTATTGTGACCGTACATGGGTTTCAACATTTTGACGCCGGAGAAAACGGTTTTGAAATACCATTATACTATATGATTATGCTGTTTACATTATTCGTTTACGGCCCGGGAAAATTCAGTTTACAACACTTAATATCAAAAAAAGATTAACTTATTATTTTACTAAATTAAAAAACAATTAAATTTAAAAATCATGAAAAAAACAATTTTATTTTTTAGTCTTCTTCTTATAGGAGCAATGGTAATGTTTGGATTTCAAAAAGCAGAAACAACAAACATCAATACAAACAAAGAAATTAATATACAAAAACAAAGCATCGACGACAATATTGCAACTTTTAGAATGATAAGCCACAATATTGCAGAAGACAAATGCGGTGGCGGTAAATGCGGTGGATCTAAAGCAAAAAAAGCTAAAACCACGGATAGTAAATGCGGCGCAGGTAAATGTGGTGCAGGTAAATGCGGTGCAGGTAAATGCGGTGACGGCAAGGCTGAGGGAAAAAAGAAAAACTTTATGGACAAAGACACTAACGGCGACGGCAAAGTTTCAATGAGTGAATTCAAAGCCGCTGCTCTAAAAGCTTTTCCTAAAAAAGACAAAAACAATGACGGTAAAGTGACCGCTGACGAATGTCCTAAATTTGATGACTTTAATACAGATGGAAATAGCTTTCTGTCCAAAGATGAGTTTATGAGAGGTCATGCCAAAATGTTCAAAAAATTAGATAAGAATAATGATGGATTTATAAGTGCTTCTGAAGCAAAAGACGCTCACAAATGTGGAGATGGAAAATGTGGTGAGGGAAAATGTGGCGCCGGAAAATGTGGAGATGGTAAAGCAAAGAAAGATAGTAAATGCGGTGCAGGAAAATGTGGTGGATAAATAGATTTTGTTAAGTTTTAGTTAGTTTTGGGCTTTGCTTCACGGCAAGGCTCTTTTTTTTGCTATTAGACCATTTATCTATCAATACCAGAAGAGCAAGATTGAAATAAAATATTGTACCTACTTTTATCGATTCGATCATATCATTAATCATTAAAATCAAATAGATTCCGAGGAAAGACAGCATTACAGACATCAATATGTGCTTCAATTCATCATCTTCCAATCTGTGATAAAGCCTCTCCCCATATATCAATGAGTAAAAAACCAAAGAAATAAATATCAACAAACCTATTAACCCCTGTTCAACAAAGGTCATCAGATAATACGAATGAATACCGGATTTCTCAGGATTATCACTTACATATGTTTCAAACGACTTTAAAGTATAGGGCTTGTAATTGAAGTAAAAAGTACCCGGACCATACCCCATCAAAGGTTTTTCCTTTATCATCTGATAGCCTGCAACCCATCTATATCCCCTTTCCACAGTGGATAAATCAGTCCCTTTATAGGTCGCATTAACGATATCATCAAAATCATCATAGGTGATTGTTTTTTCAAAATCGGGTGAATAATTCAAATAATTGTCCTGTTTTAATAAAAAATAAAACACTAATGCAATTCCTGTCACTCCTATGATCAAAACCGGCTTCAAAACTCTTAGCTTTATGACAAAATAAAATCCAATCATTGCAAAAACAGCCACATAAGCAGCTCTTGTGAAAGATAAAAATATTCCAGCTAAAAACAGTATTATCCCAAAATATACAAGATACTTCACAACTCCTCTTTTGTACCAATAAGTCATCAAAAGCATATAAGGAAAAGCAATCGTAAGCAATGATGCATAATTGACATGATTCCTAAAAAAAGGTTGAAGTGCTTTATTTACGGTCGAAAAATCAAACGAAGTCTTGGAATGCTCAATTATGGCATAAATTACCGTAACCCCCGTGACAAGCAATAAATTCCTTAACACAATTTTTAAATTATCTTTTGTCAACACCAATACCGTTAGAAAATACATCGGGATAATATACCAAAATTTTGCTGCAAAAAACTTAACAGAAACATTAGGGAAATTAGAAAACAACACGGTAAATAGTATCCAAGCCAAATGAATGTATATCAATATCGTGATCTTATTGTTCAATATCGACATATCAATCGATGCAAATTTTGATGCCGTAAACAAAATTGTAAGCCCTGTCAATAACAATAAAATCAATTCGCCCGGCAAGTCAATTCCTGTCCCATTAGGCAAATAATACTCAATAGTCATTGGTAATACTAAAAAGAAAATATAGTATAACCATCGCACATCTCTAATAACGAAAAAGACAGATACAAAAAGCAAAGGGATAAGCCAAATATAAACTGTTTCTGTAAAAATACCCAAGAGAACGAATACCAAAAGGAATGCAATCGCTGATGAAAAAAAAAGATTAGATTTTGGTTTAAAAAAATCCATATGCTTAGTACTAATTCCAGTCGATTTTTTTATTTTCCTCCATTATAACTACAATCAAAATACTAAATAAGAGTGTCAATATAAATGCTCCAAGTACATAAAGTGAACGCACAGGTCTATACTTCCTCAATGGCATTTTTGCCTCCTCCACAATATGCAATACCTTTGGATTAGCTTCCAACATCGATTTTAGTTGATTTAGTTTGACATTATCTATCGCAAGTTGTTTAGCCAATTGATTTTTTTGATTCACCAACATACCTACATTCATCGAGGCGGAATTAAAGACTATAGCCAAGGAATCCAAATCATGAAGCTTTGAAATATTACCTGCGATATTAGCTTTTAAGAAACTAATAGAATCCCTTTTGATACCGCGCATGTTTTTTATCAAACTGAGTTTTGACTGCATAAATGCAAGATTCCCCTTTGTTTGTGTTATTTCTTTAGCCAAACTTTCACCTTGTGTTTCGATATCAAAAATAGAATATCTATCCTTTATTCTTTTGATACTGTCTATCAATACTTTTAACTGTTGATTTTTAGCTTTAACTTTTTTACTATAAGAATCCATCTGTGATTGTTGAATGGATTTAACTATGCCGCTCAACTCACTCTGTATCATATCTCTGGCTGAATTGGCTATATCTGCCACCAATTTTCTATCCTTATCTTCAATAGACAGTTCAATCGCATCCCTTTCGTTTTTTTTCACTACAAATAGCTTTGAAAGCTTTTTATTTATTTTATACTCACTTAATTTCTCCGTACTGTCAATATCATAATGATTGTATAGATCAAATTTATCCACCAGTTTCTTCCTAATCACACCTGAATTAGCAACCGTCAACACACGATCGATATCATCCTTGTTTCCATAATACTTCTTTTGAATTACATTTCCACCAATCGGATCCGGTTTTATCAAATCGGTACTCGCTGCATAAAATGTCGTAATAGCCTTATAGTAGTTAGGCATCATCAGCATCACAATTGCAGTTATGACGGAAACTAAAAATGTAGCAATTAATATTTTTTTTCTGCGTTTATAAATCAATTTAATTATATCTACTAATGTCGTTTTTTGATCCATAGTTTGTAATATTTGGTTGGGTTTTGGTCTTTATATTTAACAACTTCTATTATAAACTTTATTTTTAAAAAAATATTTCTATAATTTGAAAATAAACTACCTACATATTGTTTTTTTATTATTCAATATTTTTTTTGTACAAAATGCCACTTTTGCACAGCAAAAAAATATGTCAAAACACAAAAGAATAATTGTAAACTCAGCAGTCCTCATCAAAGACAGCCTTACGATTATTCCCTCATCAATCGATATTTTTACCAAAGATAGCTTAATTTTCAATAAAGATGAATATTTTGTAAATAATACAAAAGTCGTCTTAAAACAAAAATCATTTCAAAAACATCTGAATGATACCATTTTTATCAAATACAAAACCCTTGCTCTAAATCTAGGTAAGTATTATTACCATCAGAATTCATTTGCACTCAAACAATCCGAAAAAGCAATTTACATAGGTTATGACTTGACAGCAAGGGATAAAAGTATTCCTATTGTACCCTCAACTCTTGATTATGACGGTAGTTTCTCCAGAGGATTTTCCATAGGAAACAAACAAAACCTTGTACTAAACTCCAGCTTAAATCTCCAAATGAATGGAAATATAGGTAGTGGAATCAAACTAAAAGCTGCCATATCCGATGCGAATATACCGATTCAACCCGAGGGTTCTACACAGAGATTGAATGAATTTGACAAAGTATTTATCGAGATAAGCAAAGACCGGCACTCTCTTATAGCCGGGGATTTTGAATTGAGAAACCCCAAAGGATATTTTTCAAGATACAGCAAAAAACTCAAAGGATTAAAATACTCCAACCAATTAGAATTAAAAAATGATAAAACTATAAAAAACAGTGTCAGTTTTGCTATTTCCAAAGGAAAATTTTCAAGACATACACTAAAAGTAACAAATGGAAATCAAGGTCCCTATAA
>Ga0256832_1003707_pt1 | contig 10364 bp, 12 predicted proteins | sample 134614metaG_FD_190534 | JGI IMG/M metagenome (GOLD analysis project Ga0256832, IMG submission 190534) | Hydrothermal vent microbial communities from Lau Basin, Pacific Ocean - 134-614 | ecosystem: Environmental > Aquatic > Marine > Hydrothermal vents | place: Pacific Ocean: Lau Basin | collected...
CGCAGTGCTGTCGGTCGCCATGGTAGCGCCGGTGTAGGTGATGTATTCGACCGGACGCCGGATGCGCAGGGACGAACCGATCTTCGCACCTTCCTGAGCGAAAGAGTTGTCATACTGGCGGTTGATGGTGCCCACAAAGGACAGCTTTTGGTGCAGGATACGCAGGGCTTCCCGCGTAATCATGCTGGGGGTAAGCAGAGTGTTTGCCATTTTCGGTTACCTCGATAGAAGTCAGTTACTCAACTGCTCCCACCGCTTACGCATCCACTCGTCAATGTCGCTCACCTTATCAAGATCAGTAGCAGGCTGCGCTGAGCCGCTAACCGTCTTGGGCGGCGGTGCCGTTTGTTGCGCTGCAGCGGGAGCTGCGCCACCTTTGCCACTGAACTTGGCTTCGATGTACGCAATCCGCTTGACAGCTTCGACCGGAGGCACGCCCGCGAGATCGAATACCTCTTGCGGGTTGTTGGCGAGGTAATAGGCCACGTCAGCCATCTTGTCCGACGACAGCACTGCCTCGAAAGCCGCAGGATTGACTTCCTGCAGGCTGGGCAGGCTGGGGTCCATCACCTTCTCTACGAAGTCAGGGTACTTTTCCTGAGCAGCTTGCACCTTTTGGGCCAGTTCGGCCTGTTGGCGCAGCGCCTCTTGCTGTAGCCGTTGCTGTTCGATCTGCTGAAGCGCCACCTCTTGAGCCTTGGCAGCGCGCGCGTCAGCCCACTCCTTCATCGCTGCGGTGTAGGCTTCCTCGTCATAACCGAACTGTTCCGGCGTCGGCATCGGCGGCAGCCCGTCCTCGGGAATGTTGATCTTGGAGTCAGGCTGCACTTGGCGTTCCAACTCCGCGAGACGCTGCTCCAGGGCCTGTGCCCGACGCATCGCCTCGTATTTTTCCCGAGTCAGGCGGTCGATCCGCTGCTGGAATCCACCCTTCGACTTCTTGCCTTTCTCTCCTTCGTCGTTACTGCCATCTGCCCCCTCAGCGGAGTGCTGCCCTTCAGACGGCTGTACTCCTTCTTCGGGGTGCTGAGTTTCGAGGTTGGCCGATCCCTCATCTGCCGGATTATCCGACACAATAGTTGCGGCCTCTGCAGGTTCACCAACCTGTTGGTTCATAGCGTGGTCCTCCACGGATATACGCCCGACGAATTAAGAGGCGTCGGTTTCCTCTACTTCCCGACCTTCTTCCTCACCTGCAGGCATTTCAGGAATGTCAAGATCAGGTGTCTGCTGATATTTTAGCTCCATTTCAGCGATTTTTGCTACAAAGTCTTGATACTGCTCCAAATATTTACGTTCGATCTCCCGCTCCTTGAGCAACAGCTCTTTTTCTTTGTCTGCCAGTTTGGTTTGCGCAACATTCAGCGCCGTCTGCAACTGCTGTACAACCTCCGTCAATTGCTGTACCTGTTGCTGATTCTGCTGGATAATGGCTGCGATTTGCGGATTCTCACCTTGCAACACTTCCGGCGGCACAACAGCTCTGAACCGCTTGGCCAGCTCCTCGGATTCCGGTAGATCAAGATTGCGCGCGATAATGTCGCCCACAAGCTCGCCAGCATCCGGACGAATCTTCAAGAACTCAAGTAGCGTTTCTACTGTTTCCTCACGTTGGGTCGTATAGCTCGGCCCAACATCCACCACGACGTTGTAACGCCCAACATCCGGTTCATAGACAACAGGCTTGCCGGTTTCGTCAGTAGTTTGCTGGCCAATCGGCACCGTTTGCTCCTGGCCGTCAATACCAAGAATCTTGACTATACGCCCACTGCGATAAATCTGTGGGATCAACTCCACCAGCACACGACCGCTATACCGCATGGCCTTGGCCAAGTTATCCATGTAGTGGAAGTTGGAAATATCCGACTCTACTTTGCGCCGACTGATGGCCAGCCCACTGATCTCGTTGCTGGGTGCACCCAAGGCCGCATCATGTATGCCGGTTATGGACTTCAGCTCCTCGCTGGCCGCCTCCGCTTCAGCGATAAGGCCAGGGCTAGCATCCGGCCCCGGCTGCCGTTGCGGCATGACGTTGCCGTCATACTCCAAATATGGATAGTTCTTTACGTTGGCATACTTCCATTTAGGGTCGCTGAAAGCACCACGCGGGCCGATAAACGGGGCGCGAGGCGCCAACGCAACACGCTCCGCAGAAGCCGAACGCATGTAGTTGTATTGCCGCTGGCTGTCGATCAAATCATGCACCATACCCTTGTACAGCGACCGCCCTTCCTTGAGTTCTTCAACGCCAACCACACGGATAATCGGGATGTGTTGTCCAGGCCAAACAGTCTCATCCAATACCTCTTGTGCCGTTAGCAGATATTGGCGCACAACGCGGCGGCTCATTTTCCGTGTCTGCACCGCTTCGTCGAACGCACCAAACAGAACCCGCCCATCCGGCATTAGCGAAAGGTCAACCTGCTCCTCCTCTACGGTCCAATACTCGGCCACACGCACGGCATCCTTCCTGTACCAATTACGACCAGGGGAGCCATCACCGCCTTGCCATTCGGCCTCGGCGTTAGGGTAGCGCGTCTCGAACTGGTTTTTAGGTATCCAAGTCTCTACCAGGGCGAAGCGCATGTCAGAAGCATCTTGCTCTTCTGCATACGGGTCGATATAGACAGAAAACGGATCACGTATGCGTTTGATGCGGACAACCTGATCGAACGTCTGCCCTTCGTCGTATTCAGTGATAATCCGCCAATAGCCGATGCCGATCTTCACGGCGCATTCTGCAGCCCAATCGTAGGCCGACTCCGCGTTACTATCCTGCTCGATGGCACGGATCATGCCAGTGAGCATATTGGCTGTCCGTGGATCGGCTTGCGAATCAACTGCCTTGACCTTGATGCCGGGGCGCATCTGGCGAATATCGTTCACTACTTGCCGTACGTATGCAGGTAGCTTATTGATGACAAGTGCAGGTCGGCAGTCCAGTTGTCGCTGCTTCAAGATAGATGCCGGCCATTGGTCGCCCGTGTAAAAATCAAGGTCGTCCTGCATCTGGCGGCGCTGCTCGTTGGTCGCTTCTTCTACCAATTTCATCCGCCAGACTGCTTGTTCAATCACCTTCATATCTTGCTTGTTCATAGCATCCACCCGCCCGCGTCTATCTGCGGCATCACATACACTTCAGCATCCTTCAGCTCCTGTGGGTTCGCCGGCGCCCTCGTAATGGCACCATACCTGAATGCATCTGCCGCATGACTTGTCCAATCATGTAGCGGCGTTTTGCGAAACACCCGCAGCTTTTCATCATAACTTGTTCTGTATTGCCGAAGCGCATCTAACCCTTTCTGAGTCTTTTCCCTGTCAAAATAGCACCTAGGCAACAGTTGGCGTACCGCGTTGATGCCGTCGATAACCTGCATGCGCGGCGCTACGTCGAATCTAATACCAAGAGACAGCGCTACTTCTTTACGCGACTTGCCAGAACCCAGCTCGCGTACCTCAATGTCATGCGGCGCCACATGCTGGCCGTACACGTATCCTTTCTCCTGCAATACCTTCACATAGTGCTCTAGGCCTACGCCATGGTTCTCATAGTAGTCAATGACGCGCGTCTCGAAAGGTCCATGCTGTACGAACCATATCGCTGTACTATCCGCCATACCTAGGTCCCACCATGTATGGACTTGCATGGCGCTATCGTATGGCACGTCTGTGATCCGCCCCTTCTCCTCCAGTTCGTCGATAATACTGGCGTAGTAGGCGCCTAGCACACCGCCTTCAAACGAACATAGGTACTCCTGCTTGAACAGCATTTCGCCGATGTCCGGCGTGTAGATGCTTTGGTACTCCGCCAGGGCAGCCTGGAGTTGGTCTTCAGTGAAAACGCCTGTATCGCGGGCACTGAGCCGTTCTGCATACCAGCCATCATGCCCTAACGCAAACTGATAGGTGTCCCATCCATGGTTCCTGCCGCGAGGGGTATAGATGAACAGTGCCCATCCTTCGTTCTCGTCCAGGATCGGACGCAAATAGCCCCAGGCTGCAGGGTCAGCGATGGCCCATTCTGAAAGCACAACGCCGGCGGGCGGCGAGCCTACCAGCGAGTTGTAGTTGTCCGAACCGACGACGTGCCACATGGAACCATTTTTCAGCTCTATGGTCATCGTCTGATTGTCGGTACGTTTCCGAAGCGCTGGCGGAAACGCCTCGTCTATACGACGCACGCCAGTATGCGGGTTCACTGCCTCCCATACGGCTTTCCTACCCTGAGCGTATTGGGGGAGCATGTGCCAATAGGTCGCCGGTCGTAGATGAGCAGCGACCGCGGTCCAGTGAAGCGCCAGATCATCCTTCCCAGCGCGTCGATGCCATACAGCAACCCCTCGCTTCCCGCCGTTCGCCAGATAGCGCCAGAGCGGGAGCTGGTACTTGCGTGGGCGCCAACCATTGGGGAGGTCGACCTTCACCGCTTGCGTTTCCTGGTACGGGCCTTGTCCGCCTTCATGAACTCCTTGGCCACCTTCTTCGGCGGGCACTTGCCTTTAGCCTTGGCGCGGCCTTTGGAGCTGGCGCACATGGCCATGAAGTTATGCTGTTTGCGAGTCTTACTGGGCATACGGTTGATCTACAAGTTTGTTGGGTGGAATTTGTGTCGCTTGCTTTGAATTGCGCCAACGCTGGGCCCCCAATCGCAGAACGGCTCTCCGTCTGCGCCGACGGGATTCGGATCAGTCCCCCACCACTTTACGCCGCCATTGATGGCCTCCTGCGCGGTCGGGGTGAAATCGCCGTTGCCAGGGTCAGATAGTTGTGGGTCGATATTCTGATCAGTCGCATCCGGCGTTACGCCGTATGTCGTGCCGTAGTAAATGTTCCCCTCGACTGCGGGCGTTGCATTGGGCACGATCGCCTTACCTGATTGCCCGACGAAGATGCTGTTGCGTACAGCGGCGGACCCACTGACGTTGACAATGCCATTGGTTCCTCCGACCAGCGTCCCGTGCACAAACTCACTGTTTGCTCCAGCGAGCTTATACGGCGCGCCTATGGTCGGGTTGTTCGCTACACACCCGATCAGACGCCCAGACGCGGACGACATCAGCACCTGTTGACTGTGCTGTTTCAGACCCCTGGCAACGGCGCCCGTCGCTTTGAATACAGCGCCGCCCAGCGTCATTCTCGGATTGGCTTCCGTCTGCATCACTACGTTGTCAATATCAACTGTTACAGCGTAGTTAGCCTTGGCGCCAAAGCGCATCTGCGTCGGCGTTTTCCCGTTTGCCTCGTCGTTCGTCCTAACGCCGATCATGTCGAGCGCCAGCACGTTATCGAGCCACACGGTGACACGCCCGCGTCCACCGTCAAGCACTTTGAGCCGCATCCGCACCTCGACATAGGTCCCTGCCGAAATCGTCTTTGCTCCACCGCTTGGCGATGCAGCAGATAGGTATCCGTGCGCCTTGTTGACCGTATCGTAGTAGTAATATTCGAGACGGCCGCCAGCACGGACCCTCAACTCGCAGTTCGATTGCCCGCCAGTAAACATCAGAGACAAATAATCGCCGCCGGTAGGAAGTGCGCTGATATAAAAATCTGCCTCTCCCCAATATTCTTTTCCGTCAGGCGATACCATATCGTTTCTGATGTACGCACCACTCGTCCCACTTGGGCAGACAATGCGCATACACTTGGTGCCTGTCTTTGGGTTCGTCGTGGACGCGGTGTCGATAGTCCCACTGCCAATAGTACCCGTGGTCCACGGCGCGGACAGACCGGACTCGAAATCCGCCGTCACCCGATCGGTTGCGGATTCCGCTGCGCCCGTGAACCCGTATTTACCCTGGCCGTCGATCTCCACGACCGACTGAAACCACGCGGCTTCGCCCCAATCAGATTCCATGATGAGCGGGGCCACTACAGCGAGGTCCGGGCTGTCGAGCAGCTCCTTCATCGGAGCCGAATATCCGTCACCAAGATCGCTCCCATTCACCGCATCAACACGGAATCCACGGAATGAGGCGGGTAGCACTTTGTAGGCATAACAGGCATAGGGTTTGATCCCACTATCTGACGCCGCAGAAAACCGAATGCCGGGATCGGAATACACCCCGTGCTTCTTTGCGCGATCCGTGAAATAGGTCCGACCTCGCGCGAACACGCCATCAGTACCAGGTTGTCCGTCGAGCAGCACCTGCCAGTTGAATCCGCCATCATCGGACGCCACGACACGGTAAAAGTCTCCCTCCTGATAGGCAACCCATACCAGACCACTATCGTCATCGTATTCTCCGTGCCATACAAAACCGTTGTTTGCCGGTACGGAGGTATTGATGTCCGGGTGATACACCGACACGACAGGGCCGCCCAACGTCTCAGCGAAATAGAGATCGCGGTCGGACGAATGATCCGAGCAGATCACGAGTCCATGTCGCATTGGGATGACGAGGGTGACCTGATCCAGCACGTTCCAGATAGACCAGGTATTACCGCCATCGGTCGAATACTGCATGTATTGGCCAGTCGAGTCGCCACCCGTGACAATGAGCGCATCCCGATAGTGATCGTAGATCACGGCGTGAGAATGCCGCGCATACGTCATCGCCAGATTCGCGGTGATGTCGGACCAGGACGCGCCACCATCCATCGATTTCAGCAGCTGGCCGCCATCCGCTGATCCCGTCGGGGCGGTGTCGTAGCTGGCCATGAACAGCACACCATCGGCGTCCTCCGCTATCGCGTGCGTGGTAGCAGTAGATGCCGGGAACGTATAGCAGACGGAGAATGCCTTACCCCCGTCAATGGATCGATAGACCTTGTTGGAGCCGGTGAACGAGGCGAAGATGTTGCCATGAGACGTAATGCAGATCATCTCTCCTGACCCCGGGGCAAGCCCGGTATAGGTTTCCGTCCACCCTTGCCCGTCGAAATAATTGATCTGCCCACTACGCCCGAGCGTGACGGCCTTGTCGTCGAATGCAATTCCGCACGCATCCTGGTGTAGATTCGCCCCGCCTACGACGCCCTTGTCGGTTCGCAGAATCTGCGCCACATTACACCCCCTGCACGATGTTCAGCAGAACGGTTGCCGTGTCACCCACATACGCAAGATGCGTCGCGCCATCTGGGATGCCGAGCGTGGTTTCCTCGCCGGCAGACACAACAATCCCATCCGCAGTATTCGCCTCGGCAGCCGACGCAGATTCCCCGAACGCCACCATGGCGAAATTCGTCGAATCGAGATTCTTGATGCGGACCTTTCCGGCTCCCGTCGCAATCGGCAGCGATTGCCCAGAGACATTCGTGGTTGCAGATTTGTTGCCGGAATAAGCCGACGGAGTGAAAGTAGATGCTTTCCCACCGACACCTAAAATTTTTCCTGCCCTTACTAAGCTCCCAATACTCATTTCTCTACCCCTCTATCACCCGAACGCTGGTCAATATGCTGGCTCACAATCTTCGCCACATGGTCAGTAATGGCGTTGTATCCGAACGCTAGGGCCAGCGCCAGCACCGTGCCGATCAACGTCCGCCTTACGATATTCCCGTTTTGCTTAGACCGCTCATACTCCCGTCGCAGATGCGCCCAATGGTCCGGCGTCAAACCGAACTCCTGATGGTACGCCTTGATCCCTTCTCGCACGCTCTCGCGTACAAGCAGCCTTAATACTTCTTCGTCATTCACTTGTATGCTCTCGCTCACAACGGCAAGCTCACAGATACGGCAGACTTGTGCGGTCAGTCCACTTATGGATGAATGACGGAGCACCATTCGCCCATAGCGTATTACCACTGCTATCGATACGCTGAATCCGCCATACCGGGTCGCCCTCAGCGGCGCCGGGTGCGGCCTCACCCACGTAGGTGTACCCACTGGCGGACTCTGCACGCACAGACAGCGGTGGCTCTGACAGGGTATTGGGGTTAATATACGGTGCAGTCATGTCGTCCTCACTTCTGGCGTTTGCGCCAGTACCACACGCCGGCTGCTACGGCGATTGCCAGCAGCACCCACGCAACGAAACTGCCAGGGTCGCCGGTTACCTGGATGTCGGTCAGTTCATTCATGCCGTCCTCCTTACCATTGGTCTAACAGGTCAGTCACACCTGTGGGGCCGTCGTCGGCCCCACGGGTGCGGCTCTCAGCCAGTACCTTGATCTTCTCGACCTCGGCCTTGTGCGCCGCCTCAGCGGTCTTGTTGGCGTGTCTGGACGCCACCCAGGCAGGGAACAGAGCCGCCAGTAGCGCTTCCATCCACTCAGGCACCTGGACGCCCTTGTACGCCATCCACGCGGCTGCAGCAGTCGCCAGGGCGCCGAGTACCGGGCGGAACAGGGGTATAGCCACGTCACGAGCGGCATACAGGAGCTTGACGAACGCATCCACGCGCGGCGTGGTCTTGGTGGACAGGATCAGGCGGGAGAATTCCAGGGTGTCGCGTTGAATCTGCGCCACAATTTCGGCGCGTTTGTCGGGGTCAGGGATCGCTTCGGAGATCAGGTCGATCAACTTGCCGCCGAAGTCGAATGCTGCCGTTACCGGGTCTAGCGTCATGGTGCCACCTCACGGAGTCGGTCGCTTGGGCTGAAATTCGACGTGGATATGGGTCTTCTCCATCACTACGTCGTATTCCGGCCCTAGTCGATCGCGCAGCGTCTGCACCACCTCAGTAGCCGGCCGATTGCGCGGCAGTCTCAGGTCTGCCGCCAGCCCTACGTAGTGCAGCGAGCCGGGCGAGTGAGTGGCGCCGGTGATCTCGGTCACAGTCAGTGACTCACCGGCGTCGCGGTACACGCCATCAGCCACCATGAGCGCCAGCAGAATCTCCGGCGCCGCGCCGCGGGGAGTCGCATTGTGCTTTAACTGCATGTCTGGCCTCATAAAAAAGCCCGCTATGGGTGAACCATAGCGGGCAATGCCCTGGCGGTCAATGGGGAGGAGGTGAGCCAGGGCTGTGCGGAGACACGCTTGCAGTTTACTCATCGAACGCGGTACGCACAACCACCTCCAGCGGGCCGCTATCGCCGCCGCCAACCTCAACAGCGCGCGTGTCGGGCACCAGTTTGTTCAGCAGTTTGAGATTGACACCCAGCGCCACCTCCAGCGCCTTGACCTGAGTAGCTGTCAGTTCGTCGTCTGGGTCCACGAGCCGTTGCAGCAGTTGCTCTATCGACACATCGAGGCGGCGGGCCGCCAGCCTGCGCAGAATCTCCGCACGGGTTTTGTCGCGCGCGGCCAGAGCAGCGGCGCGTTCCTGCGTGGTGACGGGCTTCGGATTGAGTATCTTCAGGTCGTTCATACAGGCCATTATAGGCGATTATCCGCATAGGTCAATATGCTGTGTTGTCCATCTATAGACATAGGTATGGGGTCTTGTGTCGGGGGGATAAAATCATGAAACGCGATTTTTCGTTCAGAATCAACAGTTTATACGTCGTAACTGAAAAACGAAAAATCTCAGACGCCACAACATCTTGGGTTTTTAACAATAATCGCCTAACTCTCTGTGAGAAAAATTTTTTGAAGTTAGTGCAGGATAAGCTATTGATTTTTAAGGAAAAAAGCATGGTTGATAATTTGAAATTCCACACAACGCTGGATGTATGGTAAGTCCTTGTCGCCAAAGGAAAAGCGCAAATTTTTATGATAATCTTTGTAGAGAAAAAGGTTAAAACTCGATATTACAGAAAAGTAAATAAGGCGCACCCCGATTGCGCTAATTTACTATTTTTTGAATATCATCGCCCTCTAATATGCTACCAAGAATCAACCACTTACTACCCCTTAACTCAAAAAATAAAATTTTAGTGATTTAGAGTAATATACTCTATGTCCACACACATAACCCAACCCATTCAGATAGGAGCATTTCAATGGATAGTTCCAAACCCCTGGCAAAGCGCTTGATCCGCTACCCTGGCACCGACTTGTGGTACGACCCGCGGGACCCGATGCGACGTAAATATCGCCGCCGCCCAGACGGCACGTTCTATCCCGCGGCTGCTGGCCGTGGCGGCAGCGCCTCCCGCAAGCGCACCATCGTGCGTGAGCGGCAACGAGCCGCCGTACGCACCCGTAACCTCAACCGACAAATCCAGCAGGAGATCGACGCAGACCCCTACGTTGAGATCGAGGCAACCCCAGACGGCACGTTGATTCGCCGCTGGTACTACGCTTCCCCACGCCTGCTGCTGCGGAGAGAGCGCTGGGGCAGCAGCCCGGCCTGCTGGCACCGCCTAGGACGCCGTGAGTCGCCCGCTGGCGATAGATTGGTCTGGACCCCTATAGACCCATTGGTTGGCCGGCAACTCGCCTCCAGCGCCGTTATGCGCCGTCTGGTGCCGGTAGAGGTCCAGCCGTGGCTGGCTGATCTCTACGCCAGCGAGCCAGCGCTGGCGAATAAGCCGCC
>Ga0256832_1003708_pt1 | contig 10363 bp, 6 predicted proteins | sample 134614metaG_FD_190534 | JGI IMG/M metagenome (GOLD analysis project Ga0256832, IMG submission 190534) | Hydrothermal vent microbial communities from Lau Basin, Pacific Ocean - 134-614 | ecosystem: Environmental > Aquatic > Marine > Hydrothermal vents | place: Pacific Ocean: Lau Basin | collected...
GCGGTTGGTGCTCATGGTGCTAGCTCAATAGACCTTTGGGTGCGGCCATTTGTTAGCCCAGATGACTATTGGAATGTACATTTAGATTGCCATAAAAAGATAAAAGAGGCTTTTGACGCTGCGGGCATTTCTATACCTTATCCACAGCGAGATGTTCATATTATTAACGGCAAAGCTAGTTTATAAAAATAAAGCTAGGGTTTTAAGCCCTAGCTTTTATCAATATCTTTAAATTATTTATTGGCAAGTTTTAGGATGTCTTTGAGGTGAATAGCTAACATTTACATGTCTTGCTATTAATTTATTAATATCAGACTTATCATTGCCACTAGCAAATGGATCTATATTTAAACAGTTTTGCTCGAGCGCCACATTATCACTAGCACCACTAAGCCCAGCATTATCAACTAATGCCACAATAGTAGCAATGTAATTATTATTCAAAGCTAATTTGTCTAAATTAGGCAAAACTTTAAGAGCATCAATATTACTAAATCTATTATGGTCAAGATAAAGAGACTGTAATTTTTTCAGGCTTGCAATTGGACTAATATTAGTTATTTTATTGTAACTAAGTATTAAAGTTTCTAAATTAACTGCATATTGCAGACCTTCCAAATTAGCTATTTTTTTAGAGTTTAAAGTATTGGCATTGTTATGGCTATCTAATTTAGTCAGGCTTTCTAAATTCGCACAGCTAATACTTCCAGATATTCCCAATTGCCCTTTGATAGCAATCCTCAAAAATAAATCTAGAATTACAACTGGGTCTACACAAGCTGAAAATCTAGCAGTTACATTTTTATTAGCATTCATGGTAACAATGCAAGTATCAACACCACTACAATCACCGCTCCAACCTACAAATCGTGAACCATCAGCAGCAGTAGCCTTTAGCTTCACGACAGTGCCATTAGGATAGTTTGCAGTACAACCCGCAGCAGTGCCACAATTTATTTCATCAGCTGGTGCAAAACTAGTTACCACACCACTTCCACTACCATCTTTAGTAACTGATAGCTTACGAACTACTTCAAATCTAGCTATTGCTAGTTTTGACTCAGTCATTGTTAGCGTACAAGTCTCCGATGTACCCGAACAAGCATTATCCCAGCCTATAAATCTAAAGCCATCATCAGGGCTTGCTGTTAGTGTTACAGAGCTTCCTTCAGAATATTCTTGATTACAATCCGTCGGACATTCAATGCCTTCTGGCAAACTTTTTACCGCCCCAAAACCAACAATTTTCACTTCTAAATTGTGCTTTGTCAAAGCCTTTTTATCAAACTTAGCAAATACGTTTTTTGCCGAATCCATCGTAACAATGCAATTTCCAAGACCACTGCAATCACCAGTCCAACCCACAAATTCTGAACCCAGATCAGCGCTAGCCGTTAGAATAACCGTAGTCCCTTCAAGAATATCTTTATCACAATGCACACCGCAGTCGATAAATGATTCAACAAAACCATCTTTTACTTTGCCCGTACCAGAACCAATTTTTTTAACAGTCAAAATATGCTTAACTTCAGTCTTTTTATCAAACAAGGCTTTAACTTGCTTATCTGCATCCATAGTAATATTACATATTGGGTCACTCCCAGTACAATCACCGGCCCAAGACACAAAATGTGAACCCGCATCTGGAATCGCAGTAAGAATTAGTACCGAACCAGCCCTCAAATTAGCCCTACACGTAGAAATAGAATGACAACCGTCTGCCTCCCCATTTACCCTAATATTACTAACTACCTGCCCCGAGGCACCATGAATAGCATTTGAAGTAAGCTCTATGTCAAAACTATCTGCCTTAGGCACCGCTTCTTTACAAGCTAATAGTGTTACTGACAGCAATATGATTAAACCCACAATAATAGCGTTTTTCTTCATTTTTTTCCTCCTTTATTATTCACTCAGCTGTTTAGCTTTTCTGAGATAATTAAATATACAAATCAGGTGCAAAAAAACTGTTAAATTTAGTGTTTATAGATTTTTAACAGCTTACAATTCAAGTCATTAGTTTATTAACAAGTATTATCGCATAGTTAGCTAAAATTTCAAATAAAAAGAGGATGAAGCTAGTTTTTATGGGGATTTAAAATAAGCCCTTGGCCATGCCCCCATCAACTAAAATAGTCTGAGCGGTTATATAAGCGGCTTGTTTTGAGGCCAAAAATACCGCAGCAGCGGCAACTTCTTCCGGCGTTGCAAGCCTTTTGGCTGGTATTGTTTGGCTAAAATCAGCCAGAGCTTTTTTATCGCTAAATAAATCCATAAGACGTTCTGTTGCTGTATAGCCCGGAGCCACATTGTTTACGGTGATACCATATTGGGCAATTTCTGTTGCCAAAGTCTTTGCAAAACCAGTGACTGCTGCCCGAAAGCTATTGGATAACGCCAAATTAGCAACTGGCTCTTTTACTGAAATACTAGTTATATTTATAATCCTACCCCAGCCACGTTCTTTCATTGCTGGAATGGCTTTGTTAGCTAGCCTAATATGAGGCATGAGTGTGAGTTCGTAGGCTTGTTTAGTTAAATTATCATCTAGGTCTTGGGCTCGAGCCTTAGGTGGTCCACCTGCGTTAATCACTAAAATATCGGGTTCACCAAAACCTTGCTTAGTTAGTTTAAATAGCTCATCAATTTCTGCCGCTTGGCTAACGTCAGCGGCAATTCCAAAAGCTTCAAAACCAACCATACGAATATCTTCTACTGCTTTGGATAAATTAGCTTGATTACGAGCTGACATAATTACCCTAACCCCTTCGGCTGCCAAAGACTTGGCAACAGCAAAACCAATTCCCTTAGACGCCCCGGTTACCAATGCGGTTTTTTTCACTATTTGTAAATCCATGACCTATTTTAACCCTATGGCTAAGCTATAGAGTAATTTATTACAAGTGTATAGAATAATAATTTATATAGTCAGAATTATGAAGAGAAAGTTTATTTTGGCCCTAGCTTTGCTATTATTGGGCTTACCAGCCTGCACGTTACTACCTCCTAGCCTCAAACCTTTTATTTTTGTCAATAAAAGCCATATTGGTCTAAATGAAAATAAAAGCTTAAGTCAAATCCTAATCAGAAACCAAGGTGAGAATGGTTCAGTTTTAGAATGGTCGTTAGTTTCAGGGAGAAATATAATTGCCAATATCTCATCAGGAAAAATAAAAGCTGGTGAAAAAGCTGAGGTAAATATCAGGGTTTCACAAGTTGCTATCAATGCTAAGCAAGCTTTTGTTGAAGAAATTCGAATCAGCTCTAATGATAGCTCCAAGATTGTTCGTATTTTTTATAAGCCTAGCGGTTCTATTAGTGGATTAAAAACCTGTGGTAGCACTGAGCTAGCTAATAATATAAAAAGCCAACAAAAAGCAAGCAACAAAGCCTATGTTGCCGATGAGCTTTTAATTAAATTTAAAGCTACCGAGGGCTTAGGTAGCCAAGCGAATATCAATACAGCTAGCCTAGACTTTGGTCTTTTGGCCTTAACTGATTTTACTGATAAACGCCCTAGCTTAGTTAAAATACCTAATAGTAAAGAGCCTTTAGAATATGCCAAAATTTTAGAAAAAGACCCGCGCATAGAATATGCTGAACCCAATTATTACTTGCAACTATTAAGCACGCCTAATGATAGTTTGTATAGTGAGCAGTGGAATCTTAAGGACTTTGGGCTCGAGCAAGCTTGGGATATAGAAACTGGTACTAATCGGGTAGTTATTGCAATTATTGATAGTAGTATAAACACCAAACATCAAGACCTAGCTGCCAAAATCTTGGCAGGTTGTGACTTTAACAACAAAGACAATAACCCCAATCCAGGGCCATCTAATGGTGGTAAATCAGAACATGGTACCCACGTTGCTGGCATTGCGGCAGCCATTGGTAATAATCATTTAGGCGTAGCAGGTGTTGCTTATGGCAGCGGAGTCAAAATTTTACCTATTAAAATCTTTGATGACGCAGGGATAAATGGCACAATTGATAATTTAATTGATGCTATTTTATGGGCTTCCGGTATAGATTTGCCAAATGTTGGCAAAAACCCAAACCCAGCTCAAATTATCAATATGAGCGTAGGTGCTTCAGAAGCAGCTATAACTAATAAACTAAAAAGCCTCAACGAAGCAACCAGCAAAGCCAAAGCCAAAGGGCTAATTATATTTGCAGCTAGCGGTAACAGTGGCCTAAGCAATGAAATCTTATATCCTGCAGCTGATAGTAATGTTATTGCTGTTGGCTCGGTAGATGCAAACCGCAGCCGAAGCAGTTTTTCAAACTATGCTAAAACTGGACCTAGCGTAGAACTAATGGCCCCAGGAGGGTTTAATAGCATAGCTAGTTGCAGTGGTACAAAGCGTATTCGCAGCACCTTTCCAAATAACCAATATGGTTGCTTGTCTGGCACTTCTATGGCTTCACCATTTGTAGCCGGGGTGGCTGCTCTGCTCTTAAGCCAAGACAGCTCTTTAACTGCGAGTGAAATAAAAGCTAAGCTCATTAGCTCAGCTTTGTCAACTAGTGAAATGAACAAAGCTGAATATGGTGCAGGGATTGTCTGTGCTGATAAAGCCTTAGGGGCAAGTAGTCAATGTGGACAGTAAGTAATTGATTAAAATATAATAAGCCAAATTAATATAATTAAGACATTATTAATATAGAATAAAAGCCTAGCTAAGCAAACTCATGTTTAACTAGTTTAAGGTGGGATTCTTATGAAGAGATTTATTTATATATTTTTGTTATTAATGCTTTTTATTGCATCATGTACAAACCCTAATCCGTTTGAAAATAAAGCCCCTATTTCGAGCTTTACTATGTCTGAAACAACAGCAACTACTGGCACCCAAATTAGCTTTGATGGTAGTGCCTCTAGTGATAGTGATGGTAATATTACAAATTACAATTGGAATTTTGGTGATAGCAACGTTGCCGTAGGTAGCACTGTTACGCATAAATACACTAACCCTGGTAGTTATACCGTAAAACTCACCGTAACCGATAATAGCGGAGCTTCTAATACAAGTTCAAAAACAATCAAAATTAACCAACCTGCTGTTACGGCTCGAGCTAGTACCTTAGGTGGCGATGATTCTACTTTCTTAACATTAACTAATACAGGGCCAAAAGCTCTGGCTTGGACAATTAGTGTTATTGATGACCCTGAGAATACTAACCCTCAAAATGGTAGCTGGTTTACTATTGATCATATTTCTGGAAACCTAGGTAAAACAGGTAGTGCTAATGATTCTGATGATATTAAGCTAACTGTCAAACCTGGAGTAAAACCAGGTAGATACATTTCTACTCTTAGGGTTGACTATGAGGGTGGGCCAACTCTCTATGACGTTGTTGGGCAAGTTGATGCACAGCAAACTGGTAAATTTACTCTGTCTACAGACTTTGATAGCCTAACCGTAAATCCAGCTGGTGGTGGAGTTTATGAAATTAAAATAAACCGAACTGGCGGTTTCAATGGCACAGTTGCACTAAGCTTAGCAGGTGCACCTAGTGGTATTACTGGCGATTTCAACCCTAAATCAACTACCGGTAATAGCTCTAACCTCTCTGTTTCAGTGAATAATACTGTAGCAGCTGGCGACTACAAACTAACTGTTCGTGGCAAAAGCGGTGGCATAGTTAGCGAGTTAAAGCTAAACCTAAAAGTTATTAATCCTAATAACCCCTCAACTTTTAGCTTAGGTCTAGATCCTTCTAGTGTAGTAGTTAAGCAAGGTACTTCACAAGTAGTTACGGTAACTATTAATAAATCTGGTAGTTTTGCTTCTAACGTAGCACTCACCGCCATAGATCTACCTACTGGCGTAACTGCAAAATTTGACCCAACTTCTGCTCTAACAAGTTCACAACTCACCCTAACTGCTAACGCAGCGGCACCAGTAGGTAGCTACGAAGTTACAGTTAAAGGTACAGGTGGTGGAAAAAGCAGTGAAATAAAGCTAGGTGTTACTGTACTAAAAGGTAATGTTGACCCTGAAAATGCTAGTATCAGCGGTATTGTAAGCACCGATAATGATTTAATTGCTATCTCAACGGCTTCATTAAACAATGCCGAATTCACAACTAACTCTTTAGAAGAAGGAAGTTTTGTTCCTAATCAATTATTAGTTGCTTATAATGAAAATTATATTTCGACTGCTGCTTTGGCTGACAAAATGCAAATTCGTCAGGCTATGGTAAAAGACTTAGCCGCTAAATACAACTTTAAGGTTATTGAGTCTGCGTTGCCAAACCAAGCAGATTTAATTGAAGTCTCTAGTGATGTATTAGAAACTGCCAAACTTTTATCTGCTGACCCTAATATTAAATATGCAGAACCAAACTACTATATGCAATTACTTGGTATTCCTAATGATACAGAAATCTCTAAACTATGGAATATGGCAGCATCTGGTCTACCGGTTGCTTGGAGTGAAGAAAATGGCAGTAGCAATAAGGTAGTAGTAGCCGTAATTGATTCGGGCTTTGATTTAACCCATCCTGATCTAGTCAATAAATTTTTACCAGGTATGGATTTTTGTGCTAAAGCAAACAATGCTGATCCTGATAACTATAGCTGCCAAAATGGAATATATGATACCGACCCTAGTAATGGAACTGTAGGCAATAAACACGGTACTCATGTTGCTGGTATTGTAGCTGCCGAAGGCAATAACAACCAAGGCGTTGCAGGTGCTGCTTATGGCAACAAAGTAAAACTTATTCCAATTAAGATATTTAATGATGTTGGGGCTGGCTTAACAAATGCTAATGTCTTTACACATTCAATTAGATGGGCAGCAGGGTTAACTGTTGCTAACACCAATACTAACCCTAATCCTGCAAAAATAATTAATATCAGTGCAGGTGGAGCATTCTTTAGCCAAACTGTACAAGATGCCATTAATGAAGTCAGAACTCAAAAAGGTGCATTGGTAATTGCAGCTACAGGAAACAATGGCCATAATAATCAAAAATTATTAAGCCCTGCTGCTATGGCTAATGTAGTTGGTGTTGGCTCTATTAACCAAAAATTTAAACGTTCTTGTTTCTCTAACTACCTAGAATGGGAAGAAGCCCAAAGACCTGGTAAGGTAGACATTATGGCTGGCGGTGGCGCATTAGCTGCTTGCTCTAATAATAGTACTTATGGAGTCCTTAGCACTGTTCCATCAGGAGCTTATGGTATTGAAATTGGAACATCTATGGCAACGCCATTGGTATCTGGGGTAGCTGCTTTGATATTAAGTAAAAACCCTAGTTTGAGTGTGACTCAGCTCGAGCAAAAGCTCTTAGCATCCACCTACTATAATACTAGTGCCCCATACAATATGAACCGAGCTGAATATGGTGCAGGAGTTATTAGGGCAGAATTGGCCTTTGGATATCCTGGGCCTGGTGATGAGGTAAGCGTATCTGCCACTAGTAGTAATGATAGTGCTGTAGATAAAGTAACACTTGATTTATCAGGTACTTCAAATCAATATCATCTAACTAATCTTAAAGCTGGCACATATACTGTAAAAGCTGATGCTACCGGTGATAGCTTAGATTTATCTGGAAAGATAGATGTGACTTTGGCTGAGAGTGAAAATAAAACTAGCCAAAACATTTATATAAAATAATTAAGCTCTATATTTGAGCTACTTGGGTAGCTCAAATATTATCTTAAATCAAACTACTTGGCTCTGCTATCTTTAGAAGCAGAGCCATTTTTTATTTTCTTTATAGCTTCGCTTAGGCTCAAGTCTCTATTATTTTTTGCAGCTTCAATGTGAAACTCACAAAACCAAGCCTCTCCTCTAACTGACCAGCCTATTATCGGGGGTTTGCGATTACGCATTTCTTCGTTGTAAGCAGCATCTTCTTGACTTAGGGTAAAGTTGACTCGAGCAAAATCAACATTATCTCTTAAGGTTCTATTGCAAATCACACATTTTGGAGGCCTCATATTATACCCCATAAGACTCGAGCCGACATAAATAAAGAATAAAGCATTAAAGCCACCGAAATTATGCCAACTATATTAATAGTATTTTTATCCTCAGATAGCCCCAAACTAGCTCCGCCCCAAATCATACCGCCTATAAAACCACCCAAATGCCCCCACAAAGAAACATTGGGTATGACTAAAGAAAATACAGTTATCATAATCATCCAACGTATTAGTGAGCTTACCAAGCGTTTATCCTGAGCATCTTTGGCAAAGCGGGCATCTACTAGCAACGCCCCAGCTATACCCAATATGCCACCTGACGCACCCACTAGCAAAACTTGCTTAATAGCAGAGCCCGTGAGGCTCACAATTGCACCTTCAGCCAGCACAGTTAAAACCGCCCCCATAATTGTACCCAAAACAAAAGAAGCTAGCATATATGCCCAATTACGGCGTTTTTCATACATGCTACCTATATCTAAAAGTACCCAGAGGTTAAAGCCTAGATGCACCAGGCCACCATGCAAAAAAGCATAAGATAGATAACGCCAGATAGCATCTTCTTGCGGAACAGGGCTAATATTTAGTAAAAACCCAGCTGCCATTCTAGGAATAGCAATACCGTATTTCTTTTCTAAGAAAAACTGAATAACATAAGCCAGAGCAATAGCAGCCATTAAAGCAAGCGTAGCCGTATTTGTTGCAGTTTTGGCAACTTCAGGCGGGCTTTGCCCAAAAAGCTTAAGTTTAGCTGCATATTTTTCTCTTAAAATTTGCGGAGATAATTTATAGGCTTGTTGGTATAAACTGATTGCTGATTCAAGATTATCTTGCTGCTCGGCGGCTCGAGCCAATACCTCAAATATTTGATAGGGCGCAATGGCCGAGTGCAATCCCTCTAAGACTTGTCTGGTTTCTGCAAATCTGCCCTCTTCGGCTAATAACCTAGCCTCAGAGAGCTGGACTGATTTATAAACAAGCGGATTCTGGCTTTTTTTAGACTTAATAATGGCCAAGAGTCGCTTGGCCTCATCTAATCGGCCTAGCTCGATTAAGGCTCTAACCTTAAAGACGTTAATAACTTGTTCCTGATCGTGTGGAGCGGCTAAGCTATCTAAATCTAAGATATTTTGCCACTCAGACTTAAGCACATGAGTCTGGGCTAGTAGCAATGGGTTTTCTTCGTTTTCATCGATAAAACTAACTGCCGAATCTAAATTACCTTGTGATAAAGCAATTTGAGCAAAAAAACTCTTTAGGGCTTTTTTGGCAGATTCTGTTTGATACAAGATATTCAGTATCGGGTTGACAACTTTATAAAACCGTGAGCGAGCTAAGGCTATGAGTAACATAGGCCCAAAAATATATAAAATAACCAAAACAATAACTACAATTTCTAAAAGCATTGTTGCCTGATAATTTACAAAGCCGCTTAGTGCTACCAAGGCAGCCAAAACCATAGGGATAATTGTCTTTAATACTAATTCTGATTGAATAGGAGCCAAGCGTAATAATAAACGGCTAACATAAAAGCCGGTAACTAATGAAGCAAGTAAAAAAAGTTGAACCTCTGTCATAGCTACAGATTACCTTTTTTTAGGCTCAGGGCTAGCATCTGAACTAGCTTTTATAACTATAAACTGCTTTTATTTTGTCAAGAGGATGAATAAACTAGCTATCAACAAATTGCCTTTGTTGTATACTGCCACTAATATGAGTAATAAAAATATACGTTCTTTATCGGCAAGGAAAGAGCTTAAGCAAAATTTATTTGAAGAAATATCGGCTCGAGCCCATGCTAATGCTAGCCCTGAGGAGTTTAAACAGCTTGCCAAAGATTTTTTAGTTGATGATTCGGTAGTTTTTGGTACAAGTTCTTTTTATGATTTTATAAAAGCTGAAAACCGCTTACAGAAAGTGCATGTCTGCAACGGTACAGCCTGCATGACTGCCAATACTCAAGATAACTTAAAACATGAATTAGCCAAGCATTTCAAGGCTGATGAAATCGGTCATGCTGCTTGCCTAGGGCATTGCCACAGCAACTCAGCCTTTTTGTATGATGACAAAACTTATTCGGTAGATGATTTGGGGCAATTAGCTGATATTATTGCCAAAAAACCAAGCCTAGCCAATAACTACCATATTGATACCAATACTACTCCCATTCTTACAGACAAAATAGCTAACGTAGAAGATTTTTATTCACTGGCAAATAAAACAAATCCTAAGCAAGTGATAGCAGAACTAAAAGAATCCAAACTACGTGGCCGAGGTGGAGCTGGTTTTCCGTTTTGGTTTAAGCTAGATTCGGTAATTAAAGAAGATAGTAAGCAAAAATATATAGTCTGCAATGCTGATGAAGGTGACCCCGGAGCATATAGTGACATGTATTTGCTCGAGCACAATCCTCATAAAGTC
>Ga0256832_1003709_pt1 | contig 10363 bp, 11 predicted proteins | sample 134614metaG_FD_190534 | JGI IMG/M metagenome (GOLD analysis project Ga0256832, IMG submission 190534) | Hydrothermal vent microbial communities from Lau Basin, Pacific Ocean - 134-614 | ecosystem: Environmental > Aquatic > Marine > Hydrothermal vents | place: Pacific Ocean: Lau Basin | collected...
AGGTATTCATGTATGGCACATGCCTGCACTGGTTAGTATCTTCGGTGATGATTCAGTACTACAGTTTGGTGGTGGTACATTGGGTCATCCATGGGGTAATGCCGCTGGCGCAGCTGCTAACCGTGTTGCGGTTGAAGCTTGTGTTGAAGCACGTAACCAGGGTCGTGAACTTGAGAAAGAAGGTAAAGATATCCTTACCAATGCTGCAAAGCACAGCCCAGAACTGGCTGCGGCAATGGAGACCTGGAAAGAGATCAAGTTCGAATTTGATACCGTTGACAAGCTTGATGTATCGCACAAGTAATAACCGTTTTTAAACAAATTTTTATGGAGAAACACTATGAGTGACGTGCAAGATTACCCATCAAGTTTAGGTAATGCGGCGAGTCGCAAATTTGAAACATTTTCTTATTTGCCACCATTGTCATCAGACAATACTCGCACTCAGATTGAATATATTTTAAATAAAGGCTGGAACCCGGTAATTGAACATACCGAGCCAGAAAATGCAGGTGGAAACTACTGGTATATGTGGAAACTACCTATGTTTGGTGAAACAGATGTTGATGTTGTGCTAAAGGAAATTGAAGCATGTAAAGCTGCACATCCAGACAATCATGTTCGCCTGTTAGGACTTGATAACTTTGCCCAGTGTGCGGGCGCAGCAATGGTTATTTACCGTGGTAAGACCGTCTAATTAGTACATAAAAGGAAATACTCGACCATCGGTTAGATGGTCGGGTATCCTCCTCATTTTTTGATAGCACGAGGAGATTCCCATGAATAAACCCGATACCTATGTCGGCATCAATAACGATATCAATGGTGGAATGACAACTATTGGAAAAATCATCAGAGATGCTTGGGTGTTTGAACTTTTACCCGAGACAGAAACATGTGAGGGATGGAACCTAGCCGGGATTGACGCTTTATTACAAAAGGTTAATGCCGAGTGGGATAAGTATGGTTGCCTGGTCAGCCATCTTCCAGATGAAATTGCTAAACGTCATAATCAGATTCATTCTGCAGCCCTTCAAAAAGCCCGTGAGGCAGGTTGGTCGGGTGAATCAGAAACGGATCATGAAGAATAAATAATTATCTATTTTAAGAAGGTTTACAATGTCTGAAAATATCGTAGATGTACAACAGTATATTATTAAGGAAGAACCCTATTACAAACAGGTAGGTAATGAAGTCGAGTTGTATGAATCTGCATACGATGTGCGTATGCCCATGATGCTAAAAGGTCCGACTGGCTGCGGTAAATCACGTTTTGTTGAACACATGGCGTGGAAACTGAAACGTCCACTTATAACTGTAGCCTGTAACGAAGATATGACAGCTTCGGATTTGGTCGGTCGCTTTTTATTAGATAAGGATGGCACTAAATGGCAGGATGGACCTTTGACAACGGCTGCACGAATCGGAGCAATCTGTTATCTGGATGAAGTCGTGGAGGCGCGACAGGATACAACGGTTGTCATCCACCCGCTAACAGACCATCGACGCACCCTTCCTCTGGACAAAAAAGGTGAACTGATTGAAGCACATCCTGATTTTCAGCTTGTTATTTCCTATAACCCTGGTTACCAAAGTTTAATGAAAGATCTTAAACAGTCGACCAAACAGCGTTTTGGTGGTCTGGACTTTGATTACCCTGACGAGGCGTTAGAAGTTGAAATTGTGTCTAAAGAGGCAGGCATTGATCCAGAAATTGCAGGGAAGCTGGTTCAAATTGCCCACCGCGCACGTAATCTTAAAGGTCATGGTCTGGATGAGGGTATTTCCACCCGCTTATTGGTCTATGCAGCACAGCTAATTGCAAGTGGTGTAAGCCCTGAGCAGGCGTGTAGCATGACAATGGTAACGCCATTGACAGATGACCCTGATATGCGCGATACCTTGAATGCTGCCGTACAAACATTCTTTGGTTAAATTTATATTATTCGAGACATCTGAACGAAAACAGGCAAGTCATAATAACGAAATATCATCTTATTCCTTATAGAGAAAGTTAATCGTCGGAGTCTTCAAACAAAGTTCGATTTATACATAATAACTACTTTGTATAAATAACTAATCGCGGGAAGTTATAAATGTCTATTCAGCTGGATGATTACGCAGAATTTCTTGAGGAAGCTGCGCCAGAAGTAAAAGATGTGTTGCAAGGCACTTTTCACGAAGCCTCACGAATCATGTCACCTGCAGGGCTTGGTGATTACATGAGCGGCGCGAAGGCACTTTGTAACCTTGGTCGTGGTAGTGATTTAGTCGTCACCTATCTGGAAGAAATACCATTGGTCGCCAAAGAGTGCGGTGAAGATATTATTCCCGATGTGGTTAGTGCAGCAATGAAGTTATCTTCAATGACTTCTGGCGAGGTTATCTCGCTTTTAATCTCAAGCCTGCCAGCAGCCTCACGCCGCTTAGGTGACGCATCTTTAGTGAGAGGTTATCTTACACTTATTCATCAGTTGGCATCTACAGCATCGCGTGGTTTACGCCCAATGCTGAATCATATTGATGAGCTACTCTCAAAATTAACGTTAAGTGGCTTACGCCGCTGGGCTAACTTTGGAGCGCAAGCATATCGTCGAGACTTTAATAACCTAACCGCTTATTTTAATCTGGAGTCACAAGATAGTCGTGCCATGCTTGAAAAAGAGCGTCGTGGCGTGCTATTTGTCAAAGTACAACGCAAGCTAAACTTTTACCTTCGTGCTTTATGGGGGCGTGATTTTTTCTTGCGTCCAACAGGTGCAGATTTTGCAGATTTTCGCCCTTACGTTGAAGGCAATATTTTATTTATGCCCGATGCAGTGGATGACATTAAAGTCGATGATGAGGTTATTGTCGCGGGTTTAGAGTTATATCGTGCAACCGCCGCACATATGGCATCTCACCTATGTTATTCCAATAGTGCTATTTCGGGTGAGGAGTTGAGTCCTGCACAAATGTTTTTTATCGGGCTTCTTGAAGATGCACGCGTAGAATACAAAGCAATCAAAGCTTTTCCTGGTCTGAAAAAGCTTTGGAAAATACTAATGAGCTTGAATTTTGCAGAGCCTATTGAACATGAAACAGTTGCTGTCTTAGAGCATATGGCGTTGATGTTACTCGATAATAGTGTTACATCTGATGATGAACAATTAAACGCTTTTGCCCAAAAATTTCATTCAGAAATAGAAGAAAAACAGAATGATAATCATTATTCCTGGATGATGGGTATTGAATTATTTAATATTTTTACAGGACGAAAAGCAGTTCCCAGTTTACGAATCTTAGAGCGTCATCGCATACCTTATCGTGATGATAATCGTATTGTTTGGCATTTTGCAGAATTTCATGGTGCAGCAGGTTTTGAATATGTGGCAGCCAGCCAAAAACAAGTACGTCGCGAAGTCAGTCCCTTAATGATGGCACATGAAGTTGATTGTGAGCTAGCAGGTGATGATGCCCAAGAAGTCTGGGTCTGTAAGGATATTATGCGTTTTTATGAAGATGATTTAACGGATGATGCCGCAAGCTTTAATGAAGCATGGGGTAAAGAACCCATTTCAGACCCGTTTCATTATCAGGAATGGGATTATCAAATTCAGTTACATCGCCCTGACTGGGTAACAGTCTTTGAAAAACGACAGCCTAAAGCCAATCCAGAATTAATTGATGATATTTTGATAGAGCATAAGCCTATCGCACATCGTATTCGCCAAATTATTGATCTACTGACACCAGAAGGAGTACAGCGCCAACGCGGCATGGAAGATGGTGATGAGATTGATATAAATGCCGCAGTAGATGCCATGATCTCAATTCGGATGGGTGAACAGCCTAACCCCCGTATTACCATGCGTAATGTACTAAAAACGCGTGATTTATCAGTTGTTGTTCTATTAGACTTATCCGAATCAACCAACGAAGTAATGGCAGGTTCTGACAAAACCGTACTAGAGCTTACCCGAGAAGCTGCAACGTTAGTGGCAACGGCTATCGAAGGTATTGGTGATCCCTTTGCATTGCATGGCTTTGCCTCTGATGGTCGCCACGATGTACAATATTATCGTTTTAAAGATTTTAATCAGCACTTTGACGATGAAGCAAAATCTCGTTTGGCAGGTATGCGAGGTGGTTTATCTACCCGTATGGGAGCTGCACTGCGTCACGCTAGTCACCATTTACATAAACAACAAGAAAAACGTAAACTAATTTTGTTGGTGACTGATGGGGAGCCAGCTGATATTGATGAACGTGATCCGCAACATCTACGTCACGATACCAAAAAGGCAGTGGAAGAACTCTATTCAACAGGTGTTTTAACTTATTGTTTAACACTTGATCCAAATGCAGATAGTTATGTTAAACGTATCTTTGGTGAAAACAACTATACCATTATTGATCACGTTGACCGTTTGCCAGAGCAATTACCCTTACTATTTGCCAATCTAACAAAGTAATTGCTAACTACTCAGCTTGAACTCTATTTTGCCCGATTTCTGCGTTAAAAGTGCTCATTTACACTGACAAACTTCGTCCTTTTGCCTTGAACTCGAACAAAATAGAGCACAATCTAAGCAGTTACTGATTATATTAAGTAGTTACAGTAATTTAAAAATAGTCGCCTAAGAACATGATGAAACAAACAGAGGAGTTTTCAAGAGGAAAAGCATTAGGCTTTGAGAACAAATTACTACCCTCAGAAACTTATAATGCTATGCGTCTTTTGCTAGATTATAGCGAGTCTTCTTGTGTATTTGTTCCTATTCGCTCCATGCAGTATATGGCAGTCATCGACAAGGAAGAAGTCATCTTTGTCGATGCCGTTTCGGCACGACGTTCTATTGAATTTTCTTGGCAATATTTTAAGCCCCAATTACGCTCTACATTAACAGAACCTGTTTCTTATCAGTTTACCTATTATGATACCAAAGCGATTGAAACAATGAAGCGAGCACAAGGTGAATTTAATAAATTTGTACACCTGTTATTGAGTCGTACAAAAGCACAATTACAACCAAGCAAAGATAATATCTTACCGTTTAACACCTTCAAAAAATAAGCACATTTAACGCAGAAACTGGGCAAAATAAAGCTCAAGCTGAGTAGTTACTAAAAATAAAACTTATCGAAACAGTTTAAAGGCATCAAATACAGACAACCTCCTATAATCTCAGAGTTTATACCGTCCATCACTACAGTTTATTACTTTTGCCAAATTCTCCACTACCGTTTATAGATAAGATATTATCTTGGGAGGATCGATGGAAACAGCCACTGCAAACAAGCATAAATTATCACTTTTACCTATTATCAGTTTTGCTGTTGCTTACTTGCTTTCAAGTGGTTTACAAGCATACGAAGCTCCCTATAACATCCCTGTTTTTCGTGATGCACTAAACAAAGCAAAATTACAATTTCCCAGAAAAGAACAACGAGACTTTGGTGAATTTAGGGGCTGGGCTGCTGCTAACTTCTACCTAAGCGGAGGTCGTTACATGACCTTTAAAGCAAGAAAACGCTATAAAAATCGTATCGTACGTTCTGAGCTACGTTTTGGACCGGGTGGTTGGCGAGTTAATTCTAAGAGAGCTAAATTACTAAAGTCTGAATTTGCTTTAGACAAACCTCGTCGTATTGATCAAATTACCATCTTACAAATTCATGCTAAAAAACCCAGTTACCCTCCTTTACGTATCGTTTGGCTAAGAAAACATAAGGGGCTAAACGATCATCTTTGGGCTATCGTTCGTCCCAGCCCATACCATAAAAAAATTCACTATATTGATTTAGGCAAGCGTCCTAATAACCGCTTTACCCGTGTGAGTATCAGTGTTAGAAATAACCGTATGCAAATTTGGCTAAACAAACGACTCCGCACAACTCAGTCGCTATCTCGATGGAAAGGCACAACTAATTACTATAAAGCAGGGATTTACCTCAGTGGTAAAAAAGATGTAGGCATGGCGACTATACGTTACCGTTTATTGGAACACAAAACCTAGTACATCTCGGTAACTACTCAGATTGCGCTCTATTTTGTCTTGAACTCGAACAAAATAGAGCGCAATCTAGGCGATATACTGATTATGCTGAGTAGTTACGAATAAAGTTGAGTTAAATGTCTGATTTTTCCACCTCTGTATTAAGCTGGTACGACCAATATGGGCGTAAAAATTTACCGTGGCAACAACATATCACCCCCTACCGTGTATGGCTATCAGAGATAATGCTACAACAAACCCAAGTTAAAACCGTGATTCCTTATTTTCATGCCTTTACGGAGCAGTTTCCCGATGTTCAAGCCTTAGCTGATGCACCAGAGGATAGGGTTTTAAAGTTGTGGTCTGGCTTGGGATATTATGCGCGTGCACGTAATTTACATAAAGCAGCCAAACAAGTATGTAGGGATTTTTCTGGCACTTTTCCCGATAATATGGAAGAAATGCAATCACTTGCTGGAGTAGGACGTTCAACGGCTGCCGCCATTTTATCGATTGCCTTTGAGCAATCGCATGCCATTTTAGATGGTAATGTAAAACGAGTATTAACACGCTATCATGCACTAGAGGGTTGGACTGGAAAAGCATCTGTATTAAAACAGTTATGGTTATTAGCAGAACAGCATTTACCTGCATCACGTCATCGAGATTATACCCAAGCAATGATGGATTTAGGTGCTACACTTTGCACGCGCACAAAGCCACGTTGTAATGATTGCCCACTGCAAGCGGGCTGTATTGCTCATTCACAGGGCAATATGACAGACTATCCTACACCTAAAAAGAAGAAGCTAATTCCTAAACGACACACCATTATGCTGATTTTGCAAACACCACAACAAGAAGTCTTTATGCAAAAACGCCCTCCAACGGGTATCTGGGGTGGTTTATGGTGCTTTCCGCAGTTTGATACACAACAGGATTTAGATGATTATTTACAGACGCAACAGCTAAGCACTTTAACATCGAAGATGCTGACACCTTTTACACATATTTTTAGTCACTTTCGTTTGCATATTCAACCTTTAATTATTGAGGTAGAGTCCCCATTAATAGCAAGTGTGATGGAGGATAAGCAAAGCCTCTGGTATAACATCAATACAGAATTTGAGGGTGGTTTAGCAACACCTGTACAACAGTTATTAAATGATTTAATTTAAAGCGGGCAAGCAACAGACAAGACAGTAAGTATATTGTGGCTCCGCCTAAAATTGTTCACTCAATAAACCACAGACTACAAAAAATTTATTAGTAATTTATAGGAATAATATTATGACTCGTATGGTCAACTGCATAAAATTAGGCAAGGAAGCTCCTGGACTAGAGCGCCCCACTTATCCTGGTGATTTAGGACAACGTATTTTTGATGCAGTATCCGAAGAGGCTTGGAAAAGCTGGATTCAGCATCAAACCATGTTAATGAATGAGTATCGTTTAAGCCCTATCAACGCAAAAGATCGTAAGTTTTTAGAGGAAGAAATGGAGAAATTTTTCTTTGGTGATGGTCCTTCTAAAATTGAAGGGTTTACTCCAGAAACAAAATAAAAATATTATGGCTTCCTCATTTATCCCTGCAACAGTTATTGAAAACTACCAATGGACTGAGCGACTATTTTCGCTAAAACTAAAAGCAGAGCTTCAGCCCTTTGTTGCTGGGCAGTTTGTGCGTTTACAAGTAATCATCGATGGGAAAGCCTTTGCTAAGTCGTATTCTTTGGTAAATGCACCAAGCGAACCCGATGCAGAAATTTATTTTAATATCGTTCCCGAAGGTAAAGTTTCCACCGCATTAGGTGCATTAGCAGCAGGTGATAAACTCGAAATTTCACAACCTGCGGTGGGTTTTTTTACTCTCAACGAAATCCCTGATGCAAAGCATCTTTGGATGTTAGCCACGGGTACAGGCTTAGGACCTTATTTATCAATTCTTAAAGAGCACACCGTCTGGCAACGCTTTGAGAAAATTATTTTAGTACACGCTGTACCACTGGCAAAAGAGTTGACCTATAGCGAGTTAATTCAGCGTTTTCGAGACGATTACCCTGATCAGTTTCAGTTTATTTCAATCGTCAGTCGCGAAAAGCATGCAGGCAGCCTTCGCGGGCGCATTCCACATTTAATTGAAACCAAGCAGTTAGAAGAACAAGCGGGCTTAGAGATTAACCGTGATAATTCTCATATTATGCTGTGTGGCAACAGCGGAATGCTGAATGACAGTAAAAAAATACTCAAAGAGCAACGAGATATGGATAGACATTTACGCCACAAAGCGGGGCATGTTTCGGCGGAGCAGTATTTTTAAATCAATTGCATCGCTGTTTTTCAAGATAGTTTTTTTGTTTGATATTTTATCTGCATTCATTAACGATATCTCACTGCAAATGCAATAATCGAGGCATATGTATAGGGATCAACCTCAATCGAGCGCGTGACATTATTAATTACTGCATCAATATTTTTACGCAAATCTGCGTCATCGCTTAAACGGCTGGCTTCTAATAAGAAATATTCAGCGGAAGGGATAGCGCCGTCTTGTAGGTGGCTTAGTTTTGTTCCTTTTGGCAATAAGCTCTGTGTATTTTCGATCCATATACCCTTTTTATAAAATATCTGCCATGCTTTTTTGGCTATCGCGCGCCCTGTTTCGATGGCTTTTTTATCTCCCGTTGATTTTCCCCATAATAGTAACCCCCACGATGTAGCGGCATAGCTGTCAAGTGTGCCAATACTGGCATCAGCGGCAGAGCGTCGTAGTACTTTGCCATTCCATAGACTTTCTAAAAATACCGCTAATTTATCGCCATATGCTTGTAAGGAGGGGTCATAGCTAACGCCTTTGGCAAATGCAGCTAATAACATGCCATTTTGAGAGGCTAATAATTTGGTATCTCTGGGCAGTCCTCTATGTTTATTACGATAAGCTTTTAGTTTATTGCGAAGCTGTTGTAGCTCTGTCTCAAAGACTTTGGTAGGCTTTTTTAATCTTTTAGCAATGACTTCAAGGGCATCGTCTCGGCGGGGTAAATTGCCTGCGGGTAGCTCATTGGCTTGATTCAAATTCCACACGCTAAAGGCTAAATCAAGTTCTTTTTTATTGAGTATTTTAGAGAGTTCTTCTCGTGTCCAAAGATAAAAACCGCCTTCTTCATTTTTATCGTCAACAGCGGATAAACTGGAAATATAGGCATTATTTTTGCCACGCATAGATTCAATCGTAAAGTGCAGTGTTTCCAGTGCGACTTGACGGTATTCTGCATTATTGTATCGCTCTGCCGCTTCTAGATAGAGTATCGGCATTAATGCATTGGTATAGAGCATTTTTTCAAAGTGCGGGGTTTCCCATGCAGGGTCAACCGTATAGCGATAGAAACCACCACTGATATCATCATGCAGCCCTTTACGCGCCATCTGGTTTAAGGTGAGTTGTAAAAAATCATCGATATCTTTATCTTTTTGTTTTTCATTAATTGTTAATAAAGCAGCAAGTTGAGGTGTTGAGGGAAATTTACGGTTTCCAAAACCACCTTGTAAGGTATCTGCGCCCTCCATAATGACTTTTACTAATGATTTTGCTGATTTAGCAATATTTTTAGTAGCACTGGTTCGCTCTTGTGTTTCTAGCATATTGCTGAGCGTATCATTTCTATTTTTTGCCATATCCTGCAAGGCTTTCGAGTCTTTTTTCCAGCGTTGTTGCAAACGCTTTAACACGGTGGCGAAATTATCGCGTGGCATATAAGTTGCACCCACCAAAGGATAGGCATCGGGTGTTAAAAAAACATTCAGCGGCCAACCCGCCGTGCCATTGGTCATTTGTACAAATTCAATTAAACGCTTATCTAAAACAGGGTTTAATTCACGATCTACTTTTACCGAGATATAATCCTTATTTAAAATATCGGCGATCATTTGGCTTTTATAGCTTTCACGTTGCATTACATGACACCAATGACATGAGAAATAGCCAATAGAAACAAAGAGGATTTTATTTTCTTTTTTTGCCTTGTCTAAGGCAGCCTTACCCCACGGCATCCAATTAACTGGGTCATCGCCATGCATGGCTAAATAAGGTGAGGCATTGTTTTTAAGTTCGTTGGCACTCACATTAAAACTAAAGCACAGTACAAATAAAGTAATAGCGCTAAGAAAGTATTTCATTAAGATAAGTCTCGATAGGATGATTGATTTTTATTGTGATGTAAGATTATAACGTGTAAAACCCTATTCTAGTTGCAAAGCATAAAAAGAAACCTCACTAAACTCAGGTACAATGTTCATATGTCAGGAAATAGCTACGGAAAATTATTCACCGTGACCTCATTTGGTGAGAGTCATGGCCCCGCCATCGGTTGTATTGTCGATGGATG
>Ga0256832_1003710_pt1 | contig 10362 bp, 8 predicted proteins | sample 134614metaG_FD_190534 | JGI IMG/M metagenome (GOLD analysis project Ga0256832, IMG submission 190534) | Hydrothermal vent microbial communities from Lau Basin, Pacific Ocean - 134-614 | ecosystem: Environmental > Aquatic > Marine > Hydrothermal vents | place: Pacific Ocean: Lau Basin | collected...
CGACGATCCCACCCAGGGTGAGGGCAAAAAGGGCTGGCTCTCGAAACTCGCCTTCTGGCGCAGCAACGAAGCCCAGCCCGAAGAAAAGCTCTACCAGGTGACGCTGGACGCCGGCAGCGACGAGGCCACCCGGGTGACGGTACACGACGATGCGGGTCGGCTCCTCACCGGCCCCACCGCCGAGCGCATCCTCACCCTGATCAAGGAAAAGCTCAAGTAGAAGCGGTGCGTTTCGCCTCCCTGGGCAGCGGCAGCCGCGGCAACGCCACCCTGGTGGAGGCCGGCGGCACCCGGCTGGTGGTGGACTGCGGCTTTTCATTGCGCACTTTCGAGGCGCGCTGCGCCGATCTCGGCGTGGCGCCGGCGTCGATCCAGGCGCTCCTGGTCACCCACGAGCATGGCGACCATCTGCGCGGCGTGGGGCCCCTGGCACGCAAATACCGCCTGCCGGTGTGGATGACCCACGGCACTTTCCGCCAGGCGACCCGCTGCGGTGATCTGCCCGACCTCCATCTCTTCGGCGCCCAGGTGCCGGCGTTCCGTATCGGCGCCATCGAGGTGCGTCCCTACGCCGTGCCCCACGACGCCCGCGAGCCGGTGCAATTCGTCTTTGCCGCCGGCGGCAAACGGCTGGGGCTGCTCACCGACGCCGGCAGCATCACCCCCACCATCAGCGAGCGCCTCGACGGCGTGGACGGCCTGCTGCTGGAGTGCAATCACGATGTCGAGATGCTCCGCAACGGCCCCTATCCGCCGCGGCTCCAGGCCCGGGTGGGGGGCGACTGGGGGCATTTGAGCAACGGCCAGGCCGCCGGCCTGCTCCAGCAGCTCGATCGTTCACGGCTCCAGCGCCTGGTGCTGGGGCATTTGAGCGAGAAGAACAACCATCCCGATCTGGCCCGGCGGGCGGTGCTCGGCGCCTGTCCAGGTTTTGAATCGCGCCTTGCGGTGCTGGCCCAGGATCAGCCTTCGGGCTGGTTCGAATTGGCGTGATTTTTCTCGGGCCGGCAGATTCCAGCAGCCGCTGTTTTTTGCAATCACAAATGTTGTCCGTTTTCGCCCCCTCACCCTGGCCCTCTCCCCCGCCGATTGCGGGGGAGGGGGACAGCAGGATTCCGGGCAAGGTGCTCCCTCTCCCCTCTCCGAGGGGAGAGGGTTGGGGTGGGGGGAGGAAAAACCGGACGCCTCTTGCAGATGGGCCGGTGTTGCCGCCCGCTGTCGTCGCCAACATGCTTGTCATGATGGCAGCCATCGATCGGAGGCAGGCTGCGGCCGAGGTGACAAATGTTGTCCGTTTTTGCCTCCTCGCCCTGGCTCTCTCCCCCGCCGATTGCGGTGGTGAGGGAAAGCAGGCTTCCGGGCAAGGTGCTCCCTCTCCCCTCCCCGAGGGGAGAGGGTTGGGGTGAGGGGAGGAGAAACCGGACGCCCGCCTTCGCAGGCCGGTTCAAGCGCAACGGAACCGGCAAAGACGGCCAGCCCGGTTCGGCATCACCAAAAGCGCTCCGCTTCCTTCGTTGTGGGGCGAGGCGAGGGGCAACGGCCGGTCAGCCGAGGCCCGGCTCCAGCCGTGCCAGCGCCCAGCGCAGATGTTCGGCCACCAGGGGCGTGGCCTGGGCCAGGGCGCGCCGCAGGGCGGCCACGGCGGCGTCGTCGGGCGGACCGTTGCCCAGGGCCACAGCCAGATTGCGTTGCCAGCGCTCGTGGCCGATGCGGCGGATGGCCGAGCCTTCGGTGCGACGCAGGAATTCCGTTTCGCTCCAGCCGAGCAGCTCGATGAGGGTGGCCTGGTCGAGCCCCTGGCGGGGGAGAAAATCGGCTTCCTGGGTGGGCGTGGAAAAACGGTTCCAGGGGCAGGCGAGCAGACAGTCGTCGCAGCCGTAGATGCGGTTGCCCATCAGCGGCCTGAGCGCCTCGGGGATGGGGCCGGGATGCTCGATGGTGAGATAGGAGATGCAGCGTCGGGCGTCCACCACATAGGGCTCCACGATCGCCTGGGTGGGACAGAGGTCGATGCAGGCGGTGCAGCGGCCGCAGTGGTCTTCGATGGGTCGGTCCACCGGGAGGGGCAGGTCCACGAACAGCTCGCCGAGAAAGAACCAGGAGCCGGCCCGGGGGTGGACCAGGTTGCTGTGCTTGCCCTGCCAGCCCAGCCCCGCCTTCACCGCCAGGGGTTTTTCCAGCACCGGCGCCGAGTCCACGAACACCCGATGACCGAAGGGGCCCACCGCGGCCTCGATGCGCCGGGCCAGGTGGGCGATGCGCTTGCGCATCAGCTTGTGATAGTCGCGCCCCAGGGCATAGCGGGAGACGAAGGCCATGGCCGGATCCTCGAGCACCAGGCGGGGATCGTCCTCGGGCGGGCGGTAGTCCATGCGCAGGGAGATCACCCGCAGGGTGCCGGGCACCAGCTCCGCCGGGCGCCAGCGTTTGCTGCCGTGGCGGGCCATGTAATCCATCTCGCCGTGAAAACCACGTGCCAGCCAGGCACGCAGACGCGCTCCGGCGGCTTCCAGATCCACGTCGGCGATGCCCGCCTGTTGAAAACCCAGCTCGCGGGCCCAGCGCTTGATGTCGCGGGCCAGGGCGGCGAGCGTTTCGGCCTGTATCTCGTCGGTCATGGCCGTAGAATAACAAGGGCATGCTTTGCCTATTGCCATTGCGCAGGAGCCGTCATGAATGCCCATCGCGTCATGCCCCATGTCCAACATCTTCCTCAGGCCCTCTATCGCGCCGCGCAGGTGCGTGAACTCGACCGCCTGGCCATTGAGGAATACGGTATCCCCGGTAGCGAGCTGATGGAGCGCGCCGGCGCCGCCGCCTGGTCGCTGATCGAAGAGTTGTGGCCCGAGGCGACGCGCATTCAGGTATTGGCCGGCACCGGCAACAACGGCGGCGACGGCTTCGTGGTGGCGCGCCTGGCGCGTCAGGCCGGTCGTCAGGTGGAAGTGTTGCAGCTCGGTGACCGCGATCGCCTGCAGGGCGAGGCGCGCGAGGCGGCGCAACGCTGGGCCGAGAGCGGCGGCCCCTGGCGGCCCTTCGACGGCGCCCTGGACCCCCGCGCCGATCTGCTGGTGGACGGCCTGCTGGGCACCGGACTGGAGCGCCCGGTGAGCGGCCCCTGGGCCGACGCCATCGAGGCGCTCAACCACCACCGCGCGCCGGTGCTGGCGCTCGATGTCCCTTCGGGGCTGTCGGCCGATACCGGCGCCATTCTGGGGACGGCGGTCCAGGCCCAGGCCACCATCACTTTCATCGGCCTCAAGCAGGGGCTCTTCACCGGGGAAGGGCCGGCCTGTTGTGGGGAGGTCTTCTTCGACGCCCTGGAGGTGCCGGCGCGGATCTACGGCCATCTGGTGATCTCCGCCCGGCGGCTGGACTGGAAAGCTCAGCGCGACAAGCTCGCCCCGCGCTCGCCCACCGCGCACAAGGGCGATTTCGGCCATGTGTTGGTGATCGGCGGCGAGCGGGGCTTCGGCGGCGCGGCGCGTCTGGCCGCCGAAGGGGCGCTGCGGGTGGGCGCCGGCCTGGTGAGTCTGGCCACCCGACCCCAGAACGTGGCCCCGGTGCTGGGGGCGCGCCCGGAGATCATGGCCCATGGGGTGGCCCATCCCGAGCATCTCGACCCGCTGCTGCGGCGCGCCACCCATGTGGCGGTGGGGCCGGGGCTGGGGCGCGAGTTCTGGGGCCGGATGCTATTCGAGAAGGCCATGGCTGCCGGCCGCCCGTTGGTGGTGGACGCCGACGCCCTCAACATCCTGGCGGAAAATCCGGTGCGCCGCGACGACTGGATTCTCACCCCCCATCCGGGAGAGGCCGCGCGGCTGCTCGATTGCAGCGTCGAAGATATCCAGGCCGACCGCTTCGCCGCCGCCGAAGCGCTCGAAGCGCGGCTCGGCGGGGTGGTGATCCTCAAGGGGGCCGGCACCCTGGTGGCGAGCGGCGGCGACCGGCGTCCGGCGGTCTGCACCGACGGCAATCCCGGCATGGCCAGCGGCGGCATGGGCGATCTGCTCACCGGGGTGGTGGCGGGGCTGCTCGCCCAGGGCTTCGATCCGGTGACCGCCGCCGAGGTGGGGGTCTGTCTGCACGCCGCCGCCGGCGACAAGGCCGCCCGCGCCGGCCGCCGCGGCCTGCTCGCCTCCGATCTGCTCTCCCACGTCCGGCGCCTGGCCAACCCCGACAATGAGTGATCCCGGCCTGCTGGTGGCCGGCGAGCAGGCCCAGCTGGAACTGGCCGCCCATCTCGGCCGCACCCTGGGCGGCCGGCCCGGCCGTATCCATCTCCATGGCGACCTGGGCGCCGGCAAGACCACCCTGGTGCGCGGTTTTCTGCGCGGGCTCGGTTTCCAAGGCGCGGTGCGCAGCCCCACCTACACCCTGATCGAAAGTTACCAGGCCGGGCCGGTGACCGTGCACCATCTCGACCTCTACCGCCTGGCCGATCCCGAGGAGCTGGAGTATCTGGGCCTGCGCGATCTGCTCGGCGAGCCGGCCTTGCTGTTCATCGAATGGCCCGAACGGGCCGGCGACTGGCTGCCGCCGCCCGATCTCGAAATCCATCTGGGGCACGCCGATGAGGGGCGATACTGGCGGCTGAAGGGTACGGGAGAACTGGCGGCGGCCTGGCGGGCGGCGCTCCAGCAGTGGAGCCGTGACATGAAGTAGTTGGCATATCTCCATGCTGGGCTTGGAAAAATTCTTGAAGCCATGCTAAGGTGGTGACATGGGAAAAGTCTCGGCAGGGGGAGAGCCATGAAAATCCGGCGGTGGCAGGGCGTTGGGTTGCTTGCGCTGTGCTGGCTGGCCGGTGTCGCCTTGGCGGCGCAGGCGCCGGTGAAGGTGCAGGACGTACGCCTGTGGAACGCCCCCGACCACACCCGCCTGGTCTTCGACCTCGACCGCCCGGTGGAACACCGGATCTTTCCGCTCCAGAACCCCCACCGGCTGGTGATCGATTTCGAGGCGGCCCGGCTGGTCACCAAGTTGGACGGCAAACGGTTGAAAAGCCGTCACATCGAGGCGGTGCGCCATGCCCGCCGCAAGGATGGCACCCTACGGGTGGTCCTCGATCTCACCGAGCGGGTGAGGCCGCGCAGCTTCCTGCTTCCGCCGGGAGGCGGTCATGGCCATCGATTGGTGATCGACCTCTACGATCGCAAAGGGAAGGCCCGACCGGTGAAAAAGATCGCCGAGCCCAAGGACCCCGCCGCCGGACGGGACATCGTGGTGGCGGTGGACGCCGGGCACGGCGGCGAGGATCCCGGCGCCCGGGGTCGGCGTCACAAAACCCAGGAAAAGGCTATCACCCTCGCCATCGCCCGCCGCCTCAAGACGCTCATCGACGCCCAACCCGGGATGCGGGCCGTGCTCACCCGCAAGGGTGACTATTTCGTGGGTTTGCGCAAGCGTATTCAGATCGCACGGCGCCACCAGGCGGACCTGTTCGTCTCCATTCACGCCGATGCCTTCCACGACCCACGCGCGCGCGGTTCATCGGTGTTCGTGCTCTCGCGTCGCGGAGCGTCGTCGGAAGCGGCGCGCTGGCTGGCCGAACGCGAAAACGCATCCGACCTGATCGGCGGAGTGAGTCTCGAAGACAAAGACGAAGTGCTCGCCTCGGTGTTGCTCGACCTCGCCCAGAGCAGCACCCTGGCCGCGAGCATTCGCGCCGCCAAGCTGGTCCATCGCGAACTAGGGCGGATCGCCAAGCTGCACGGCCGCCGAGTTCAACATGCCGGCTTCGTGGTGCTCAAATCCCCCGACATCCCCTCGATGCTGGTGGAGACCGGCTTCATCTCCAACCCCAAGGAAGAAAAGCTGCTGCGCAGTCACCGGCATCAACAGCGACTCGCCGAAGCGATTCTGCGCGGCATTCGCGAATACTTCGAGCGCGAGCCACCGCCGGGCTCCCGGCTCGCCCTGGAAAAAGCACGCAAGGAAAAGAATCAAGCGCCGATCCGTTATGTGATCCGGCGTGGTGACACTCTCTCCACCATTGCCGCCCGCCATCGGGTGAGCATCGCCGACCTACGCAACGAGAACGGCCTCAAGGGCGACCACATCCGAGTGGGTCAGGTGTTGCGCATTCCGCGCACCTGATCGGCCCACACGTTGCGCGCCATCGAGAGGCATGCTATACAGCGACCCATAACGACAACAACATCCTGTTTTCTCTGGATCTTGGGGAACTGCACCGCCTTCCCATCGCCCTCCGATGGAGAACGGCGGTTGAACTTCATCCGCCGGGTGCCGGCAGACAACTTGTTCTGGCCACCCCGGCAACTTGGATGAATCACTCGCACCAAGGAGGACTCAATGAAGCTGAAAAACAACTCTGTCCGTCTCTGCCTGCTCGCGGGCTTTCTCTGGTTGGGGCCGCCCCAGGCGATGGCCGCCACGCCCTCGGCCAGCATGCTGGCCAACACCTGCGCGGGATGCCACGGCACCGGCGGGGTGAGCAACGGTCCGGCCACGCCCACCATCGCCGGCGTTTCGGAGGAATATTTCGTCGATGTGATGAAGGCCTACCAGAGCGGTGATCGGCGTTCCACCATCATGGGGCGCATCGCCAAGGGCTACACCGAGGAAGAGATCAAACTGCTCGCCAAGCACTTCTCCAGCCTCAAGTTTCAACCGGCAAGCCAGAAGGCCGACCCCAAGTTGGCCAAGAAAGGCGCCAAGCTCCACGACAAATACTGCGAAAAATGCCACGCGGACGGCGGCACCTCCACGGAGGACGACGCCGGGATTCTTGCCGGGCAATGGCGGCCCTATCTGAAATACACGCTCTCCGACTTCTTGGCCGGCAAGAGCGAAATGCCGAAAAAGATGCGCAAGCGTTTGAAAAAGCTCCACAAAAAGAAGGGCGACGCCGGCATCCAGGCTTTGCTCGAGTTCTACGCCAGCCGCAAGTGAAGGGATGAGGAGAGAAGATCATGAGTGACATTTCACGCAGAAAATTCATCAAGACCACCGGGGCCGCGGCCCTGGCGGCCACCACGCTGGGTTACAGCAGCTTCGCCATCGGCGGTGCCAAGCGCAAGGTGGTGATCGTGGGCGGCGGCATCGGCGGCGCCACCGCAGCCCGTTACATCAAAATGATGGACGCCGCCATCGACGTCACCCTCATCGAAGCCAACAAGGTCTATCACACCTGCTTCATGAGCAACGAGGTGATCGGCGGGGAGCGCTCCATCGACAGCATCCGCTTCGGTTACGACGGACTCAAAAAAGCCGGCGTCAAGGTGGTCCACGACTGGGTGACCGCCATCGACCCCGACAAGCGCGAAGTCAAGACCCGCGGCGGCCATCGCTTCCCCTATGACCGCTGCATCGTCTCCCCGGGCATCGACTTCCGCTGGGAAACCATCGAAGGCTACGACGCCAAGGTGGCCGAGCGCGTGCCCCATGCCTGGAAGGCCGGTTCCCAAACCGTCACCCTGCGCAAGCAGTTGGAAGCCATGCGCGACGGCGGCACGGTGATCATCGCACCGCCGCCCAATCCCTTCCGTTGCCCGCCGGGCCCCTACGAGCGGACCTCGCTGATCGCCGCCTATCTCAAGAAACACAAGCCCAAATCCAAGATCATCGTCCTCGATCCCAAGGACAAGTTCTCCAAATTCGGGCTCTTCACCGAAGGTTGGAAACGCCATTACGGCTATGGGACCGACAACAGCATGATCGAATGGATCTCCGGTTCCCAAGGCGGCCGGGTGGAAGCCTTCGATGCCGCGACCATGACCGTTCAGGCCGATGTGGAGGCCTTCAAGGGCGACGTGGTCAACATCATTCCCGCTCAGAAAGCGGGCAAGATCGCTTTCGATGCCGGTCTGGTCAACGACAAGGGATGGTGCCCCATCGACGGCAAGACCTTCGAATCCACCATCCACAAGAACATCCATGTGATCGGGGATGCCTCGGTGGCCTCGCCGTTGCCCAAGTCGGGCTATGCCGCCAACTCCGAGGCCAAGGTGGCCGCGGCGGCGGTGGTGGCGCTGCTTCACGGCGATCCGGCGCCGCAACCTTCGTGGGTCAACACCTGCTATTCCATCATCCATCCCGGCGAAGGGATTTCCGTGGCCATGGTCTATGCCTGGCAGAACGGCAAGATCGTCAAGGTCAAGGGCGCCGGTGGGCTCACCCCCAAAGAGTTCGACGCCGAAATGCGCGCCCGGGAAGAGGCCTACGCCCATTCCTGGTTCCGCAACATCACCAAGGACGTTTTCGGTTGATGGTGGCCTGAATCCCGATCTTGGGAAAACCGCACGAAGGAAAGTCTGAAAAATCCAGACTTTCCGCCGGTACAGGGATGTGCCGCAGCGCGCTCTGATAAAGCCTGGGATGGCTTTTTTCAGAGCTTTCCGAACGGGCGCCCCTGGCGGGGCGCCCGTTTTTCGTTTGGCGCTCGGTTGAAGCCGCCGCGGCCTTTTCAGTACACTGACCGCCCGCATGGAAGCGTTGAAAAAAACCTCCATGGCTTGTTACCGCCACGGTTTCGGAAAACGCGGCTTCCCGCTTCCTTCCATCATGATGGCTGAGCCGACGAAAAAGCGGGATGTCTTCGAGCCGCACACAGGCTGCCGAAAAACTGCGTTTTTCAACAGCCTGCTAATTGAAAACAACTTTCGACTTACGACAGAGGAGCTGAAGGAAAGGATGGTTAAAAAACAGAATCGCAAGGGGTTGTTCTTGGTGGGCGCGTTGTTGCTGGCGCTCCCTCTGGCCGCCGGCGCCAGCGAACTCACCGACAAATGTGACAAGTGCCACGGCAAAAACGGCAACAGCAGCGACGAAAAGGTGCCCAGCATCGCCGGTTTTTCCGCAGCCACCATCGAGGACATCCTCAAGCAGTACAAAGAAGGCGAGCGCCCCGCGGACAAATACAAGCCCAAAGACGGCGAAGAGACCGACATGCAGGCCATCGCAAAAAAACTGTCCGATGCCCAGATCAAGGAGGTGGCCGAGTTTTACGCCAAGCAGCGCTTCGTTCCGCACAAGCAGCCGTTCGATGCCAAGCTGGCCGAAAAGGGCGCCAAGGTCCACAAGAAGAAGTGTGAAAAGTGCCACTCCGACGGCGGCTCCAACCCCGAGGACGATGCCGCCATCCTGGCCGGTCAATGGCGGGCCTATCTGGAGCGTCAGTTCGATCTGATCTCCAAGCGGGAGCGTGAAGTGCCCAAGAAGATGTGGAAGAAGTTCAAAAAGCTCAAGGACAAGAAGAAAAAGGCGCTGATCGAGTACTACGTCAGTCAGCAGTAATCGCTCAAGGTGGCACGGTTGCCGGACGGCAGCCGAACGAGGTCGGGAAATGGTTGTTTCCCGGCCTTGTTTTTTGTTTGCGGGTATCTCATACACTTTTGTTTTGTGCGTCGTCAGGCGACAATCAACCTGGCCGTGGCCTGACTTCGGGTGGTTTCGATGACCCCATCCCAGCAATCCTCTTCTTCTCCAGCTGATGACAAAAAGACGGGACACCCCCGCATTCGTCCACTGCCGCCCCAGCTGGTCAATCAGATCGCCGCCGGCGAGGTGGTGGAGCGGCCTGCGTCTGTGGTCAAGGAGCTGGTGGAAAACAGCCTCGATGCCGGCGCCCGGCGCATTCAAGTGGATGTGGCGCGCGGTGGGGTGGGGCGGATCCGGGTGCGCGACGACGGTTGTGGGCTAGAGGCCGAAGAGCTGCCGCTGGCCCTGGCCCGCCATGCCACTTCCAAGGTGACCAGCCTCGATGATCTCGAGGCTATCGGCACTTTGGGTTTTCGCGGTGAAGCGTTGCCGAGCATCGCCTCGATTTCACGGCTCACCCTCACCAGTTGCCGGCCGGGCGCCGAACACGGCTGGCAGCTGCGGCCGGGTGAAGAGGCGCCGGTGCCGGCACCCCATCCGCCCGGCACCACCGTGGAAGTACGGGATCTTTTCTACAACACCCCGGCGCGGCGCAAGTTTCTCAAGTCGGAACGCACCGAGTTTCGCCACATCGAGCAGCTGTTGCGGCGCCTGGCGCTGGCCCGTTTCGAGGTGGGTTTCGATCTCGAACACAACGGCCGGGCGGTGCTCAACCTGCCGGCGACTACCGACGATGCCGGGCGCGAGCGGCGTCTGGCGGAGCTTCTGGGTGGTGCTTTCGTGGAGAACTGCCTGGCCCTGGACCATGAAGCCGCCGGCCTGCGCCTGCAGGGATGGGTGGCTCAGCCCACCTTCTCCCGCAGCCAGGCCGACATGCAATATTTCTATGTCAACGGGCGGGCGGTGCGCGACCGTCTCATCGCCCACGCCGTGCGCCAGGCTTTTCAGGATGTGCTTCACCATGGCCGCCATCCCGCCTTCGTCCTCTATCTGAGCCTCGATCCGCGCCTGGTGGACGTG
>Ga0256832_1003711_pt1 | contig 10360 bp, 14 predicted proteins | sample 134614metaG_FD_190534 | JGI IMG/M metagenome (GOLD analysis project Ga0256832, IMG submission 190534) | Hydrothermal vent microbial communities from Lau Basin, Pacific Ocean - 134-614 | ecosystem: Environmental > Aquatic > Marine > Hydrothermal vents | place: Pacific Ocean: Lau Basin | collected...
ATACAATAATTTTGAGATTGTGCAGAGTAAAATATATTCGATCTTTGATTTGCTTTATAAAAATTATGCACCCTATTTAAATACACAATTGGCGAAACTAAAAAATGTATCCGAGTTTAAGTCGGAAAATCTCATGAATATAGTGATCGAGGATGTTTTAAATATACAAGAGTACAGACATCTGAACTATATAATGCATTATCCTCTGAATAAACTGATAAAAGATCTCAGCCTTCTTGATGAAAAAGAAAAAGATTTTGTGCAACACCCCTCCGCACATCTGGATATTATATTGTATAGCAAAATTGACAAGCGTGTAGTACTGGCAATAGAGGTAGACGGGTTTGCTTTTCATGAAAATAATGCGACTCAGCTTCAGAGAGATAAGTTGAAAGACTGTATTTTGCACAAGTATGATATTCCACTAATAAGATTTCCGACCAATGGGAGTCAGGAAGAAAAAAAACTGATCAACAAATTGCAAGAAATATTAGGTACATGATGTTAGTGAAAAACTTGCTATAGTATATATTTCTATGGTAAAAAATTATGTTATAAAGTAAAGGATAACACAAATGCCAATTTTCGCACTACAATCACTCGCCGGAGGTTTCCTGGATGAAGACCTCAAACACTTCAATAAAGAGTTCGATGACTGGTGTGTGCAGTTTGAGAGTATGGAAGATGCGCAGCTGGTGCTTGATACGCTTGAGAAAAAGGACAATATCAAGATTGTGGAGATCACACCGCTGAGTTATCCGAAGTACTTTTTCCCCAAACTGCAGGGTATCATCCACGCCACACGGGAGTACAACGGGAAAATTGTCTGCGTTGTCGAGCCGCAGATGGGTATGAGCTTTCGCATTGCTATATGTGACATGGCAACCAAAAATGTAAGACTCCTCAAAACACGGTATAAGAGTGCAGCAAGTGTCGAGGGAGCATTTGCCAATTTGTCTTTTGACTTGTGATACTGACGTATTATGATGACTATTTTAAACGTAATCAGATAAAATGATTGTCAAATAAAATCAAGGATATAAAGTGGTAACCGGTGGAATACTTATTGTTGTTGGATTGCTTTTCCTCATTTCAATATGGCGTGATGCCCCGACAGGCGTAGGAATCATGGCTCCTTTTATACTCTTTCCCGGTGTCGTTATGTTCCTGCTCGGCTTTTTTGACATCATACCAAATAGTGTCAAAGAGAATATTGTCCTTTTGCTTCTGGGTATTTTGGTGCTCTCCTCAATACGTTTTTGGGCAAAACTCATCATTAAAAAACTGACAGGGAAAGATATTGTCGATTTTGATTAGTACATCTATACTGAAGAGAGTCTTTAGGTAGATACAGACAGCATTGAAGAAGAAATCATAAAACAAAAAGAGGCAGCATGGCTACCCTGAAAATCTCCAACACCGTCACCCTTGATGAAAACGAAATAGAGCTCTCTGCCATACGTGCGCAGGGCTCCGGAGGGCAGAAGGTCAACAAAGTGGCAGCAGCGGTGCATCTGCGCTTTGACATTGCCGCATCTTCATTGCCTGAGCATTACAAAGAGAAGCTTCTTTTGCTCAAAGACAAGCGTATCACCAAAGAGGGCATTGTTGTCATCAAGTCGCAGCAGCACCGAAGTCAGGAACTCAACAGAGCAGAGGCGCTGGAGCGGCTGGTAGCGCTTATAAAGAGTGTCAATGTTACGCATAAAAAACGTATCCCCACCAAACCAAGCAAAGGGGCTGTCAAACGCCGTTTGGCATCGAAAAAGAAGCATGCCAACAAAAAAAAGATGCGGGGCAAGGTGAGAGAAGAGTGATTATATTTGAAAATATGAAAGAAATGTATGGCACGTATTGACCAGAAAGCGTTTTACGCCCAAAACTATGAGACTTACGGTGTCTCAGCAGAAGGAGCGGCGTGGGACAGTACGCAGACACAGCAGCGCCGTTTCTCTGCCATCCTCTCCCTGCTTGGTGAGATAGGGCAGGATACGCTGGTCGATGCGGGGTGTGGGTTTGGTGACTTTTATCTTTATCTCAAAACACAAAACCGATTGCCAAGACAGTATGTAGGACTGGATCTGTGTGCCCATATGGTGAAGGAAGCCAAAGCACGTACCGGCTGCAGGATTGTGCAAAAAGACATTCTCTCCCAAAGCCTCCCCCGTGCTGACTGGTATGTTGCCAGCGGCTCGATGAACCTGCTGACACGCATGGAGACGCAGATCTTCATTCAGCGCTGTTTTCAGCAGAGCGGTAAAGGATTTGTGTTTAATCTGCTGCATGGCAGAGAAAAGGAAGGGGAGTTTTCCTACTGGAAGCCGCATGAGATCATAGCGCTTTGTAAACCGTTTGGCGGTGAAATAAGCATCAAAGAAGGGTATCTGGAAGGGGACTTTACTGTATCGCTTCTGCATAGGTAAAATAGGTATAATATCTCCCATGAAAAGACTTTTTATCCTATTTTTACTTCTGTTCCTTCTTTACCCGTTGGCAATTGATGCCGGTTTTTTCAGTCCTGATGCAAAGGTTGTCAAACGGCAGCTGCCAAAAATGGACATTGATTATGAGAAAAGCAGTGCACTTAGTCTGCTGAATGATATACGCGAAGCGATGGGGATGAATGCGCTTTATCATAACGATGTGCTTGCCAGGGCAGCAGAGGCGCATGCGCGCTATCTGGTACGAAACAGGGTTACTTCGCACAGTGAGATTCCGGGTTTCCCGGGATTTACCGGGAAAACCCCGGCAGAGCGTGCGTTGCATGCGGGGTATCTTTCTACCCAGGTACTTGAAAATCTTTCGACAAAAAATATCGATGCACAAACTTCCATAGACGGACTCTTTTCTGCCATTTACCACCGTTTCGGTTTTTTGAATGTGGGCATAGACGAGATCGGTGTCGGGGTAGCTCAGGATAATAAGGATAGAGAAAATACGGCATTTGTCTACCTGATGGGGAACAGTGAGCTCAATGCACTCTGCTCGGCACCGCCCTTTCGAGGCTATGGTCAGTATGTGTACGGTGTCTGTAAAAACAAGGATCACAGGATTGCGTTCAAGCGTTTCACTGAAGCACAAAATTATGTTAAAGAACACAATCCAAAAGTAGTATTTTACCCTTATGACGGACAGAAAGATGTGCCGCCGGCATTCTATTCCGAGATTCCTGACCCGTTGCCCGATTACGATGTTTCAGGTTTTCCTGTCAGTGTACTCTTCAATGATTTTTATTTTAAAAAGGTAACCATAGAGTCATTCAGGCTTTACAATGCCAAGAGTGGCAAAGCAGTCAATCTGACACGGCTTCTAAGTAAAGAGAGTGATCCGAATGCACGCTTCAATCATTTCGAGTTTGCACTCTTCCCTCTCAAGCGGCTGGAGTACGATACTACCTACCGTGCAGTACTGGTCTACCGTGAAAAGGGCAAACGCATAGAACATCAGTGGCAGTTTCATACCAGAAAACCGCTGGAGCCGATGATTCGCATTAGAAAAAGCAAAGAGACAATCAGTTTGAAGAGAGGCAAAAGCTACTGGCTCTATTTTGTACCGCTCAATGGTCACGAACTCATACGCCATATTGAGTTCCCTGAAGATATTCATGTTACGTTCATTGACAATAATACCCTGAGAGTGACACTGATGCCGGGAGCGCCACGCAGTTTTGACATTAAAAGTGAGCACCGTCTGGTACATGTACGCTTGCGTTAAAGGCAGCTACCCTCTGATATTGAGGAAGTTTTTGGTACTGATGTCATCCCACGGTTTATTGAGCTTCTCAAAGGCTTCATAGCTTGCCAGTACACGTTTGAAATCCGGACTTTTCGCACTCTCTTCGTCCAGTACCGCTTTGAGCGCTTTTTTGGCCGCATCCATCATCTCTTTGGGGAAGGTTTTGATCTGTACGTTTTTGGGCAGTTCCTGCAATGCCTTGGCGTTTTTGTAACGGAATTCGCAGAGCATGTCGAGTGTCATCTCATTGCTGGCAGATGCAATGATCGCCTGATGTTCCGGGCTGAGTTTTTCCCAGCGTGCCTTGTTGAAGGTCAGCTCGAGAATGGAGCCGGGCTCATGCCATCCGGTGTAGTAGTAGGGGGCTGCCTTGGCAAAGCCCATCATGCTGTCCAGTGCCGGCCCGACCCATTCGGTCGCATCGATGGTGCCGCGTTCGAGTGCTGTGTAAATTTCCCCTGCGGGCAGCAGCACCGGGTTGACACCAAGACGCTTCATCACCTCGCCGCCAAGTCCGGGGATACGCATTTTAAGTCCCTTGAGGTCGGCAAGGGATTTGATCTCCTTTTTGAACCAGCCGCCCATCTGCGGCCCTGTAGTACCGCCAATGAAGGGGTAGAGGTTGAACTTTCCGTAGAGTTCCCGCCACAGCTCGTAGCCGCCGCCAAACTTGAACCAGGTGATCATCTCTTCACTGGTCAGCCCCAGCGGCATGCCGCCAAAGATGGAAAAGGCAGGATTTTTCCCTTTCCAGTAGTAGACACCGGAGTGGAAAGCGTCTATCTGGGCGGCGGAACAGGCATCGAAAACCTGCATGGCAGGCACGAGTATGTTTTTTGCAAAAACTTTGATCTCCAGTGTACCGCCGCTGAGTTCGCTGCACCGTTTGGCGAAGCGGTCCACACCGGTTCCCATGATGGGAAAGTGTGCCGGCCAGGAGGTGGCAAGTTTAAGGGTAACTTTTTTGCCTCTGTTAATGTTTGCTGAAGCCCCACTGGACTTCTCTTCGGCTCTGTGGCAGCCGCTTACGGCCAATGCCGTGGCACCGATGGCTGTGGTGGTTAGAAATTCGCGTCGTTTCATGGGTTTCCTGCTAAAAAGTTTGGGTCAAGTTTAACTGGATAAATAGTAACATAACACTCATTAGAAGTCGTTCACAAAGGAGAAGTGTTGACGTGTCATATATGCGGAAGCAGTACCGAAAGCTTCAAAGACGAAAAAAGCGGTATCCGATACTACTGCTGCGACGGCTGTGAGGTGATCTTTAAATCTCCGGAGTGCTACCGGAGCATTACTGAACAGAAAGCACGCTATGATCTGCACAACAATGATGAAAACGACGAAGGGTACAGAGCCTACTTTCAGCGTTTTTTGGATTTTCTCCTTCCCCATGTAGGGAATGTGCAGACGGCACTTGATTTTGGATGTGGAAGAAGCACATTACTTGCAAACATATTAAATAGTATGAATATTGTTACAGATGCCTATGACCCTATCTATCATCCGGATACAGCGTATAATAGTAAAAAATATGATCTCATTGTCTCTACCGAAGTCTTTGAGCATCTGCATGATCCTAAAACAGTTTTCGATTCACTTGTAGAGTGTTTGCATCCAGGCGGACATCTTGCAATTCAGACACAGTTTCATCCGAGAAATCTTGAATCGTTCAAAAACTGGTATTACCACAAGGATCCGACACACATTGTTTTTTTTACCCCGAAAACTTTTAAACGTCTTGCCGCAATGTACGGATGTACCTATGTTGCAGATAACGGCAGGAATATGGTATTATTAAAGAAAAGCGGGGAGTGATGATGGGGTTGTTGAAACGTATTTTTGGGAAGAAAGAAAAGCATAAAAACGAAGAGGAAGCGCCGGGGCGAACCTTTAAACGCATCCTGACCGGAGACTATTTTGGCCTGCGCAATCCGGATGCCGATGCCGAAGCGGTTCACAGAGCCAAAAAAGAGAAGGTTCGACTGATAGAAGAGCTGGGACTAAAGCCGGTCTACCTGCGCTACCGTCTTGGAAAAGAGGCAGAAGAGCCACCCAGGAAAGAAGATATTGAAGCTGCCTATGTCGCGTTCCAAAAAGAGGAGTATGATCCGAAACTCAACATGGTGCATGTCACGGAGATCTCTTTTATTGTTTCCAAAGATGAATTCGAGCAGTTTGAAAAAATGGCCGGGGTTTCACTCGAAAAGGATTTCAGAAACCTTTACGACAACGGAAAAGCGTATGAAGGTGTAGACCGCCGCAAGCAGCCGCGTAAATCACCGTTTGAGGAAGAATAAAAGCATTGATTGGTATCAAAGGGATGCCTAAATACCTTTTGGCTATGATGTCGCCAAAAAGAGGGAGCAGGGTATGAAGCGACTGACCTTTGTTTCATGGAATGTCAATGGCATCCGTGCAGTAGCTAAAAAGGGTGCACTCAAGTGGGTGGATGAAATGCCGATGGATTTTCTGGGACTGCAGGAGATCAAGGCAGAGGCAGACCAGATCCCCGATACGCTTTTTGAGCGTAAATTCAAGTTTCACAGCATTAACTCCTCTTCGAACAAGGGGCAGTCCGGGGTAGCGCTTTTTACTGACATACGCGGCGAGGCTTCGGCATGCGAAGAGGTGGATATATTGCATGAGGGGCGTATCAACGAGTATCACTTCGGCAATATCGCCTTTTTCAACGTTTACTTCCCCAACGGACAGCGCGGAGAGGAACGGCTTGTCTACAAACTGGCATTTTACGACCGCTTTTTGGATTATATCAACCGTTTGAGGGCAGAAGGAAAGTCTATCATCTTCTGCGGGGATGTCAACACTGCACATAAAGAGATCGACATCGCCCGTCCAAAGGCCAATGAAGGCACGTCAGGCTTCCTGCCTATCGAGCGGGCGTGGATGGACAAGCTGGTAGCAAACGGGTATGTCGATACATTTAGGTACATCCATGGTGATGAACCCAACCGTTACACCTGGTGGAGCTACCGTGCCGGGGCACGCGGACGCAATGTCGGCTGGCGTATCGATTACTTCTTTGTCTCGGACGACCTTAAAGAGCAGATTGTTGATGCGGATATTCTTGATCAGATCATGGGCAGTGACCACTGCCCGATCACGCTGACGATCGATTTGGCGCTATAGGATCGATAGCGTCTTCTACCGGGGTTCGTAGTTGAGTATTTTTTTAACGGTACCGATGGCACAGAAAAAGAGTGCGTCAAAGAGCGGATTGAGCCGCGTAGTATGTTCATCGATAATATCAAAGGGCTGAAAAAAGAAGCCTGGCCCGTTTTCCTTGTCGGCCGGTTTGACATGAAAGACAATGGGCTTGAGGGTACGCACAAGATTGAGTACCTTCTTATAGCGTTTGTCTGACATTTCCGGCAGCAGATTGTTTCGTTTGCTCTCTTCGAGGCGTACTTGCTGCAACAATTGCAGTTTGTCTTTAAAAATGGTTTTGTTCCACTTGATCTCTCCAAGTTCCATGGTAAAGGTGCGGTTGGCAGCTGTCAGCGGATGGGGTTTGGTCTCTCGTATGGCTTCGAGCAGATGAAGGAAAAAGTTTTTCCCGCCAAATTTCTCGGCAGCATCAAGCAGCAGTTCATGGTAGTGACGTTTTTCTTCGTCAGTCAGTGTATTATAGTCGCACATAAATTACTTTCGTGTTTAGGTGTGACATTATAGCCAAATAAAAAAGGGAAAAAGGATGGGAGGGAAGAGGCTACTGCTCTTTCCCGTTCCCGTAGTGTTTGAAGAGATAGTCGACAATGATTTTTTTGTCTTTGTCGGTAATAGGTGCTTTGAAGTGGACGATCATTTTGTTGACTTTACCTTCCCAAAACTTTTTCGACTGTCTCCCTTGATTAATGATATACCCAAAAGAGTGGCACATCAGACAATTTGCCTGTACGACATCGAAACCTTTACCCATCTTGATAGGGAAAGCGATGTAGGGAACCTCTATTTTCTCTTTAACCTGTGCCATCATCGGTGTGGCGGCGATCAATGCTGTTAACAGTGCTTTTTTCATAACTTTCATGTTTACTTCCTTATACGACTTCTACGGTTACGACATCGATACCGTTATATTTATATCCGCCATGGTTCCACTTGATATCTTTGGCAAGCGGCTGCTCTTCACCAAGCTTGTTGATGGCTTTTGCCATGATTTCAAGTTTGCCGAGATTGTCAGGTCTGAAGCCGTAACGGAAGGTTCTGTAGGCGTAGCGTCCCAGTTTTCCGCTGTCAAGGATTGCTTTGTCCCATGTCTTTCCGCCATCGATCGAGATTTGTACTTCACGGATACCTGCACCACCGTCAAAGGCAACACCGCGGACGACTGTCTGGGATTTGAGTGTCAGTTTTGCGCCGTTGGCAGGATAACCGATAATCGACTTGACATTCATTCGGTAAATAGGTTTTGTTTTTGGGAAAAGCTTCTCCGGGGTTTCACATTCACATTCGTTATCTGGAACAACATAGGCGTGATCCATGAAGAAAAGTTTTTTATACTTGTCTGTTACGGTAATGTTTGTGATCATCTTGATCCAGCTGTCTGAGTACACACCTGGAATGACAAGCCGGACAGGGAAACCGTTAAGGTATGGAAGATCTTCTCCATTCATCTGGTAGGCGATGATAACGTGGTCGTCAAGTTCATCGAGGTGAAGTTCACGGATGAAGTTAGGCGTTTCGTAGTAGGCAGCTTTTTCTTTACCTTGTACGGCGAGCCATTCAGCCCCTTTTTTCAAGCCGGCTCTGTCGAGAATGTCACGGAGTCTGACACCTTTCCAGAGTGCACAACCCATGGCACCGTTGCCCCACTGGATACCGCCGGCAGTCGGGTTAAATGCAGAGCGGCTGTTACCGCCACACTGAAGTACTGCGGCAACTTCAACCTGTTCATAGTCTTCTTTAAGCTCTTTGAGTGTGATTTTAAGTTCTTTTTTGACCAGTCCTTTGATGTTGATGGTAAACTTGTCCATATCGATATAGGTTGGAATATCGGGCATGTGCCAACGGACAAAGAACTGGTCATTGGGTGTCAGGGCACAGGTAAAGACCTCTCTTGGTGTTTCAAGGAGAGGGGGTCTGTCCGAGTAGGTGATGAGTGGGCGTTTTTCCGGAAACGCGACGTTGCCTATCTTGCGATTGTCTATTGGTTGATGGGTCACACCCGCTTCGGCAGCGGTTGTCCCCAATGCTGCTGCACCGGCAGTGACAGCGGCAGTTTTGAAAAATTCTCTTCTTTTCATAAAAGTACCTTCTTTGGAGATGTTCATAACTGGATGATAGGTACGATTATGCGGTGAGAATGCTTAATGAAGACTGAAAATTGAGGTTTCCCTGTCTAAATAGCGCCAAAAATGCATAAATGTTACTGAATATTTTTTAAAATAAGTAAAAAAATATTGATTAATTATTTTTTCTTAACAATAATAGACTGCTTTCGCATTTTGTAGAGTTCATACGTTTCATTCCAGAACTCTTCATAGGCAACGATGGAAAAATTTTGGCCAAAAAAAGTTTTGAGTTCGCCTGCTTTGAGCAGAAAATCAGGATTGGAGTCTTTTTTTTCGTTTTGTGGATGTGCCATATAGGTTTCTATGAAAAAGTGTGCACCGGATTTAAGACTTTGAGCTGTTCGACCGATAAGCGGACGGTCAAGATAATTGGTCATCACAGCGAGGTCGTAACGTCCTTCATGGGGTGTATAGTTGTCAAGATCCGCTTCAATGAGTGTTACGGAATTGTTACTCAGTGTTTTGGAAAGTTGCTCAAGTGCAACGGAAGAGATGTCAACTGCATCGACACAAAAACCTTTTTCGGCAAGAAACCGTGTGTGTCTGCCGCTGCCGCAGGCAAGATCCAGCGCACAGTTGCCGTCGATGAGATGCAGGTGTGATACAAGCATTGGACTTGGCGGTCTTGTTTCAAGCAGTGTCGGTTTTTCTGTATATTTTCGGTTCCACTTCTCTCTGTCTTTTACGCTCATAATTCCCTTCCTTTCAGTGTGCTTTGCAGCTGCCGGCAGAAGGTTTCAAACGAGGGGAGTGTAAGTGTACTTTCACGCTGCTTTTTGCCCCACATCGGTTCCGGGAAGTAGCTGTCCTCTTTGAAGCGCGCCATGATATGCCAGTGTACATGCGGTACATAGTTACCAAAAGAGGCGATGTTGATCTTGTCAGGGGTATAGTAGGCAATCATCGCTTTTTCAATAATATCGAGCAAGTCGTAAATTTCAAACCTTATTTCAGCGGGTACCTCGCTCATCTCTCTGTAGGGATGTTGTGTGAAGAGTTTTAACCATGGGACTTCACTCTCTTCTGTTTCAATTCTGAGTTGTGGGTTTTCATAGATGATGGCCATTAGCGTATCCTTTTGAGGGTATAGGTGCCAAGCTTTAAAATAGCAGAAGGGGTAGCTTCTCTTTTCAGTGGATAGATGGTGACATCGGCTGCCTCTTTTGCAAAATCTTCATTGTATGCCTTACCGCTTAAATTGGCAGATGTGGTGTACGTCCACTGCATTCGTGAAAGCAGAAGCAGATGGCTTGATGTATGAATTACACGGTAAGAGTGGCCATTGGGCATGATGAAAGTTGTTTTCCGGCTGCGTC
>Ga0256832_1003712_pt1 | contig 10358 bp, 4 predicted proteins | sample 134614metaG_FD_190534 | JGI IMG/M metagenome (GOLD analysis project Ga0256832, IMG submission 190534) | Hydrothermal vent microbial communities from Lau Basin, Pacific Ocean - 134-614 | ecosystem: Environmental > Aquatic > Marine > Hydrothermal vents | place: Pacific Ocean: Lau Basin | collected...
ATCATAAACACTTGTTACCAGCTTCACCTTTTTCGGATCTACACCTTCAGGAATTACAAAAGGTCTGTTCTGAAGAATAGATTTTATTTTTTCTGATTCAAGTTTAAACTGTAACAAAAGTTCTTTTTTTGCCTCGATATTACTCTCTTCAACTGTTGGATCTATTTCTATAACAGGAGCACCCTTTTGAATTTTATCACCCTCTTTTACATATATTTTTTTGATAACACCGGTAGAAAGAGGTTGCAAAATTTTTACATTACCAACAGGTTCGACTGTTGCTTTTGCACTTACAACGATATCTGTCTTCCCAAAAAAAAGCCATAACCCAGTTAATCCCATCATAATCAAAATAGTCCATAAAATTGTTCTGCCAAGAGGACTAACAGGACGTTCTTCAATTTCAACTAAATGTGGTTTAAATCGGTTTTTATCTTTTGTCGTTTTCAACTGTTATCTCCTCATATGGACTGTTGTGTATAAAGATGGTAATAATATCCCTTCTTTCTCATTAACTCTTCATGTGATCCTGCTTCGACTATTTCTCCTTTATCCAGTGCAATAATGGCATCACAATCTTTAACTGTCGATAACCTGTGTGCAATAATAATCGTCGTACGCCCTTGTTTGATTTTTTCAAGATTAGTATTAATAATTTTTTCAGATTCATAGTCAAGAGCTGAAGTTGCCTCATCGAAAATCAAAATGCGTGGATCCACTAATAAAGCACGTGCAATCGCTACCCTCTGGCGCTGTCCACCTGAAAGCGTTGAACCTCTTTCACCTACTTCAGTATCATACCCTTCAGGAAATTCAGAAATAAATTGATCTGCACCGGAAATTCTTGCTACACGAATAATCTCATCCATAGAAGCATTAGGTTTTGCCATTGCAATATTTTCTTTAATTGTTCCTCTGAATAAATAATTCTCCTGTAAAACAACACCTATCTTCGTACGAAACCATTTAGGGTCAAAATGACGTATATCTACCCCATCAACAAACACTACTCCCTCTGTCGGCATATATAAACGTTGAATAATCTTTGTCACTGTACTTTTTCCACTTCCACTTCGCCCGATAATGCCAACACTCATACCTGCTTTGATTGTAAAAGAGAGATCTTTTAGCACCATAGACGATCCAGGCGTATAAGCAAAACTTACTTTTTTAAATGCAATATTTCCACGAATCTGTGCAAGAGTAATCGCTTTTTCATTTCTCTGCTCAGTTGGTGTATTTAAAATATCACCAAGTCTGTCTACAGAAAGCAGTGTCTGCTGAAACTCATTCCACAGATTTACCAGTCTCAGTACCGGTCCACTAAACTGATTTGCAAACATTTGAAAAGCAATTAACTGACCAACGGAGAGTTCTCCTCGTATAACCATCATAACACCAAAATAGAGAATAGAAATAGTCATAAGTTTTTGAAACATACCGGACAAACCACCCAGTAAAAAGCCAAAATTACTCAATTTAAAACTTGCACTAACATAATCTGCAAGTTTGTCTTCCCATCTTTTTTGCATTGCTCCTTCAAGTGCCAATGACTTAACAGTTTCAACACCGGTAACAGATTCGACAAGAAACGAGTTTTGCTCAGCACCCATATTAAACTTTTCATTCAATCTTTCACGAAATTTTGGCGTTGCAAAAAAGTAAATAACAGCAATCACAGATACAAATCCCATCACAAGTATTGTAAGTTGCACACTGTACATAAACATTACAGCAAGAAATACAAAACTAAAAAGTACATCCAATAAAACAGTCACTGATTTATTGGCAATGAAACTTCTGATCTGATCCAATTCCCGCACACGCGCAATAATATTACCAACCTGACGCACGACAAAGTATCCGAACGGTAATGCCAGCAAATGATGATAGAGTTTAGCTCCCAGTTTTGCATCTATCTTTGAAGTAGTATGCACGAAAACATAGTTACGCATGTAATTAAGTAAAAAATCAAAAACAGTCACTACCAAAAATGCAATAGCAAGTACATCTAATGTTGCAAGAGAGTGATGCACCAATACCTTATCTAAAATGACTTGTGTAAAAAGTGGTGTCACTAAGCCAAATAGCTGAATGACAAATGAAGCCAGCAATACCTCAAAAATAATTTTTTTATAATGCATTATTTCATTGAGAAACCAGCCAAACCCAAACTTTATCTTTTCAGAAAAAATCCGATGCTTCAGCACAATACTTTTGTGTGAAAATTGCTTTTCAAATGCTTCATAACTTATAAGTTCAGGTCTTGATGTATGCGGGTCATATATCATCAACTCTTTTTTTTCTTTATTTGCTCTAAGAATCGCCCGGTATTCACCATCTTCCATCAGACAGATAATGGGCATTGGATAATTTTCCACCAATTTTGCTACTGGAAGTTTTTTAATGGCGACCCGAAAGCTTTCTCTTTTTGCTATTCGTGTAAGCACTTCAATGGATGGCTCTTTACCGTCTTCCAAAGCATACTCTTTTATAATACTTCTACTGTCAATATTTATTTGATTTAAACTACCCGCAATTTCTAATGCAATTAATCCTGTAAGCACGGAAATCCTTTATTTTGTTAATTCACTCAGTATTGTCTGATAGACACGATCTACGACATTGATCTTAAAACTTAATTCATTTTTCAACATATCAATCTCTGTATTATCCAATTGTAACGTATCTACTTTACCGGCAGACTGCAACCGCCCAAAAATCTCTCTTTGCTCACTTATTTGATCAAGTATCTTAGTTTCAGATTTTAATATTTTATCATAAGCCTTCTTTAGTAGATCTATTCTTTTTTCCCGTGAAGCAAACTCAATACTTGCCAATCGATACTGTTCCTGCAACTGATGTAATTCTATTTTTTTCTTCAATATCATGTGTTGGGTTTTGTATCCGTCAAACATATTCCAACGAGCTGTAATACCAAGGTTCCAGTTATTTCGCTGAAGATTTTCAATACTTTTGAAAAAACTATTTTCATCTGAACCATAAAGCCTGTATCCACTATCTAAAGCAAGTGTAGGATAATAGTCCTTTTCAATAAGTTCTATCTCCTGCTTTTTTACTTCTATTTGCAATCTAAGATTTTCCGCCTGTACACTCTCTTCAAACTGCTTTTTCTTACTGTGTCTTGGTTCAAGCATTAATAATTTAACTTCATCAGGGTTTAATGAAATATTTGAGAGCATCTCTATACTTTTTACAGCATCACCCAAATTTAATTTATGATTTAACATCTCTTTTTCAAGTTGAATTAATGCTCTCTCAGTTTTCATGAGCTCCGTCTTTGGTAAATGCCCTGCTTCATATAAACGTTGTTGCTTTTGTAAAATACGATTTTGTATTGTTTGCAACTCTTCATTATAATTAATAGAAATTTGTGCTTTAAGTGCTTTCGCAAAATATTGCAATAACTCTTTCGATACTTTTTCTTCTTCCAGTGCCAGCTCTGTTCTAATAATTTCTAACTGCTTCTGACTGATCTTCACCTTTAAATCTGTCGCACCAAACCGATACACTTCATACTGCATTCCCAGTCCAACAGAGTCACGATACTGTGAAAAACTCGGATAGTACGATCCACCGATATCTGCTGAACGATCTTTTGAAAAAGAGTGATAGTATTCTCCTGAATAAGAGAGAGATATTTTTGGATAATACTCATTTTTAATAAGCTCCATATTCTCTCTTCCAGCTGCAATATCGTACTTCTTCAAGACTAGTTTGGCTGAATTTTGTACCGTTTTATCTAAAAGATCCCAAAAGTCGATTCTCTTTTTTGTGTTCTGATCTTCTGTTATCGTTTTCACAATAACAATTGGCTTCTGTTTTTTTGCTACAGTCGGTTTGATACTATGTGTCGTATTAGCCATTTGTTCCCCAACTGTTTCATTAATTTCACACGTAGTCGATTCTGCAACACAATGTTGTTTATCAGAAATAGTTTCTGCATCACATGCTAAAACAGGAACTTTCACTTTATTCGTGCTAGTTTTTGCCTTTTCTTTATGCATCGTTCCAGCTGTTTCAGTCACGCAAGGTTCTTTTTCAGTATAAATTTGACTCTCTTCTGCAGTATTACACTTTTGTCTGACATCGCTTTTTTTTCGAGGAATAAGATTCCCATATTTATCTATGTCAAATACTTCAACTACAGTAGCTTCAGGCAATTTTTCTATATTTGTTTGGTTTATATTTATTTGTTTCTTTTTGGATCTACGTTTTGTGTGTTTCTTTTTTTTGTGTGATTTTGAAAACAATTTGCTTTCTTCAGGTGTCATTTCAATTACTGTCGCATCAGGTAGTGATTCAACATGTGACTTTTTTGTATCATAAAATTTGGGTGAGACAACAGCATTCTCAGGCACACTTTCAACAACAATGGCATCAGGCAATGACTCTATGTCAGCTTTGTTCTGTCCACCATAAAGTAATGCATTTACTATCAATATGACTACTGTTATATATTTCAAATGCTTGTCCACTCCATTTTTTAAGTTATAGTAAAAAATATTACAAAGGAAGGATATCTTTTTTAAACTTAATAAAAATATAAATTAATTAAAATAATATGATTTTTTACAGAATGATTAAATTATTTTAATTTTATGTATTTTGCTACAAAAAAAATAAAACACATTGATGAAAAATTATTACTACAATTTCAATAATATTGACCAAGAATAAAGAGGTTATTGCAGGATTGTTATACGACTTAAATGAGAAAACGAAGATAGTATATTAAATTATTTAAAATTTTGTGATAAAATCAGAGCGAAGGAAAAATTCCTTTGCTCTGAAACTATGACCACGCTCGCCAAAGTAGTGGTCATAGCTGTACAGGAGTTAAAATTCCTTTGCTCTAAAACTGCATTACTGCGCTACCCACAATGCTGCAATATCTTTCATCAGATCAGCATTTTGCTGTACTTCAAATACATTGTTTACTGCAGAATCTGCATGTGTAGCATTATAAGTATTGATTGCTGCAATAACTTGGTCTACATTAATCGACTCTATTGAAAGTCCTCCTGTGCTTACTCTATCATGAGCAACATTCTCAATTTTACCGTTAGCTGTGTTATATCCTTTGACAGTAATGATATCATCATCATTGTGATAGAGTATTTTCAACTCATCATCTGCTGTACCGGCAACGCCGTCCGCTCCTCTTTCAAGGAAAAATGCGATATCTTTAATATCAACTGATGCACCAAAAGCAATAGTATCATTGTTTCCGCCTGCATCTTCGATAAGGGCATCATCATCATGCTTGTTAAATGCATAAATATCACTTCCCAAACCGCCTTTGAGCACATCTGAGTCATCTCCACCGACCAGTACGTCGTTTCCGTTACCGCCGTTAATGATATCCTGCCCTTTACCACCGTACAGAAGATCGTTACCGTCTCCACCGTCAATAACACTTGAGTCACTTCCGTCTGCAATCAAGTCGTTACCCGTCGTAGTAGAACCGTAATTGGTAATAGCCTGACCTAATAGTGCACTCTGTACATTTACCTGAACTCTTGCTTCATCTGAAGTAGATACAAGTGCATGGTGATTGCTGCGATCACTGACACGGTAGTCAAATGCTTCAATGTAGTCTCCGCCGTTACCGTAAGGTGCTTCAAGCTCACCATGTTCTGGTCTGTATGTCAATACTTCATCATCTTCATCAAGATGGATGTGTCCGTGTCTTGTTTGTCCAAGTGTATCATAGATATATTTTTTATCATTGATATCCTGATCATGGTCATTGCTCAGAACCGCATCATAGATATTTCCGGTAGGAAGATCTCTAAATGTATAAATCTGATCATTATCTGCAACAATTTTGTCATTTTTACCTTTAATGGTAATCGTTGCAGTTGCCCACTCACTGTGACCTACCAAATCATCATGCTGATTACCGTCGCCTTGTCCTGCATCGGTATTAGTATTACTTCCATCTCTGTCAAAAAATTCATTTGCTCTGTATCGGAATGTTACTGTAGCAGTTTCACCCTCTGCCAGCGCATCAAAATCACCTTCAACTCTAAAAGTACCTTTTTCTTTATCTACAATGTATACTTTTGGATCGAAATCTACATCTGGATTGTCCCAGATGACTTCATTTCCATCTGCGTCTTTAGTTTTGACTTTGTCATAAAAGTATTTTGGATCAACTCCAGTTGCATCGCCATCACTGTCACTGTCACTGTCACTGTCAGAATGAGCTGAATTAGTAACAATTTTAATTGACGATTGATCAATCTCATACTCGTGCGTATCTTTTACATCCGGATCCACGGCATCCGGTAAATCACCTTCAAATACCAAAGCATATCCTGAATATGGCTGATTACCGATGTCACTGTCTCCATCTTCTTCTTTACCGTCTGTATTGGTACCAAACGCGCCATACTGATCATGATCACCATAACCGGTACCATCACGGTCATGTCTTAAACCGTAATCGCCTTCTACACCTTCACCTTTGAAATCAGCTATAGTTGATTGGTCGTTCATACCGATTACTGTTGCTCTGAAAGACTCTGTCTCATAGTTTCCAGCGGCATCAGTTAAATCAAATGTAAAGTTGTCACCACGGATTTCACCTTCACTTAAAGCTTGTACTGCAGCACTTGTTTCATCTACATCGTAAGTATATGTACCGTTTGAACTGATTAGTTTAAACTCACCAAGCTGATTACCTGCACTACCATCATATCTTTCAGAACCCTGAATAACAAAAAGGTTATCATCAACAGCATGTTGATTAGGTCCTTTAACAGCCAGATTAGCCTCAGCAGCAGCAAGCGCCACCTCTTGTACAGCTTTTTGTTGCTCCAGTGCTGCAAGATCCATACCAGCATAATTATTTGTACTAGCACCAGCCAAAATTTCAGCAATTGCCGCGTTTGTAATATTCAATTCATTTCTAGCATGTTCCAAATCTCTTCTGGCCTGAAGCAGTGCAGTATCATTACCAGATGCTACAATATCAGTACCCGCATCATCATCATATAATACATTACCCGATACCAATCCTGAAAAATCTTCACTTACACCAGTTACATTGTTTATGATAACAGCATCCCGGAACGGATCCATATAGATTTTTCGATGATCCGTAAATGTACCATTATCACTGGTAACAGAAGCTTCAAACCAGACAAATCCGTCCCAGGTACCCTGATTACTCTCTTGTGTTCCACCACTTGCACTTACAACTGTACTCATAGGAAGCGTAGCAGTAGAAGCAATTGTCACTCCATCAGTAACCGCAAGTGCAGCAGCATCAGCAGCATTATCACCATTTGCAGGAGCACCTGCGGCAGTAGCTGCGGCAGTAGCTGCATCAGCAGTAAGCTGACCGGCAAGAGCTGCACCAGTTGGCGTAAACGGAATATTGACCATATTGCCATCTTCAAGTTTGATATCTGAAATATCAATTGTCCCCTCAAACGTTCCATCATCGTGTATTGTTACATTTTGCAATGTAAAAGTACCTGCACTGTCTTGCTGAAGTGCTGCTGCAGGATCTTCCGATCCTAATTCAGATAAAACCTCAACAGTAATATCTCCAACATTATCACCAACACAATACCCCTCCAGTGTACCTCGTACAACAGTCTTCTTGCTTTTCCACTCTTCTCTGTTTACAGCATCTCCGTTTGCAACATCTGTTATTTTAATTCCTGTAATAGCCATTTTAACTCCTTTTTTTTGATTTATATTTTTATTTTTTATGCTCTTTTTGCACCTCTTGTCTACTCAACCACACCACTTTATATTTTCAGATTCGTTACTTTGCCATCTCACTCCTCCTCAAATATATAAGTTGTCAGCACTCTCGTGCCATTGTCAATTTCTACTTTTTTCAAGTTATTTGAGTACGAATAATTGTACACATCCTGACCATTGTTATAAGTCACCTTCTGAATAAATCCATCACCGGAATAATCCAGTCTGGCAGTCGGACTATCTCCGGAAATAATAATATCATCAATTAAGCCCGTCTCCTGATTTAATCTTGGATATACGTTATCGTGAATCTCAAATACTCCGTCATTATTGCCATCATATTCCATACCGTTCAATAAACCGTTACTACCGTATAAATACCTCGTTATACCGATTGGAGTAAATGCCATCAACACACTCTGGTTGTTATTGACCAGGGCATTGTTTAACGTAGCATTATGTTCAGCCGATGCAAATTTATTGTCCGGTGACGTTTGGTAAAATCCAGTAACATATTTTTCCAGCTTATTATTTGCATTATAAATACGCTGCGTTGTTTTAGACTGCCCGTAAGATATACCGGATATCTCCTGTGTAACCTTCTTGTCCGCAAAATAAGATACAGAATCCCCCTCTCTGTAAATAAAGCGTACATGCTCTGCAAGAGACAATCTCTTCTCCGGTGTAAATGAGTTGTAATCCATCGCACCCGGAGCAAATGCACGCATCTCTACCAATTCACCGGTGTCCGCATTAAAACCTTTCATAATGCTATGACTATCTTCATACGTAAATGTTACATGTGGAATTACTGCTGATGAACCACCCGTAATGTTTCTTTCTATCAAATAATGATCACTGTCATATCCGTACGTTGTCACCATTTGCGTACCATCGCTTTTGTGTTTGATTTTCTTTGTAATCATAAACACTCTTGTTGGGGGAACAGGTTTGTTTGTCACCGTAGCTGTAACAACTATAGATTTTGTATTTACAGTATCATCAGCCTGTATCGTTGTACTATATGTATTGCTACCGTTTTTCCGATAAGCAGGCGCTGTAAAAGTCACTATATTGCCGTTCAGCGCAAAATAGTCATGTGCTCCAGGAAATGAATATGTTACACTTCCTGCTGCTTCACGCGTTCTTAAAACAAGACTATTGGTTGTCCCTTCCTGTGTCGCTCCTATATCACTGCTGATCATATCAAAGACAAACGGCTTGTCAATAAGATCAACATGAAATGTCTTCTCATTGCTATTTCCTTTATTGTCCGTTGCAACTACAGTTACATCGTATGATGGCTGATCTTCATAATCAGGTACATTTTTAAATTTAAGTGTTGTGCTATATGTACTACCGGCTTGCACAGGAGTTAGCTCAAAAAAACTCTTATCCTGTCCACTCAATGAAAAGGTAACACCATTATCATCTGAAGCCTCTAATGTCGCTATAACAAGAGATGCTGCCCCCTCGTCTATTGTTAAATTTGTAGTAATATTTGTATCATTTACAAAAACCGGAGCAGTTGTATCTGTCGCCCCAGGCTCAGAACCTCCGCCATTTAATCCGATTTTAGACGATCCGCCGCCACCACATCCTGTAAGAGACAGTGTGGCTGCTAATAGTAATGAAATTGAAATTTCTCTGGTTCTCAATTTTTGTCCTTTATGATAAATTACCACCTCTTTATGTGAAAAGAGTATAGCTAATTTAAATCATTTTTAAAAATATAGTTTTGGTTAAGAATTTAACATATTGAATTATTTTTTAATTTATTTAAAATAAGATTTTGTAATTAAAGTTTTTTATTTAATTGATTTATTTTTATTTTTTAAAAATTCAATTAATTGAATTAAATCCGTATTTTTTTATTTCATGAAAAAACTATGACTATTTTTTCTATTTTGTTACATTTTGTAACCAAAGCTTATAGGGATTTTCTTGACTTCTCTCTTTTATATTAAAAAAAACGTACAAGCTACTTGTTTTTTTACGCAGAAAATTTCTAAATATTTAAATTTTTGCTCTATATGAGACTAAACCAAAAAGCATTTTTTAAAAAGCAACATTAGATTTTCTTTAAATATATGTTTTTATCTTTTACAGATAAAAAATACTTGACTTATTTTGTATTTTCAAGCACATATAATAGCAGCAATACTTCTTACGCATACATTAATATATAGCATCAATATACAGAGAGTCTGTAAAATTTAAAACTATCTTGTTCTGCAAACAAAATTAACTTATTGATCATCTGTTGTTTATTATCCACACACAACTTTGGTAATACTATCTTTAATCCTTTAACTAAAAATGTTTTATAATTTAAAATTATTTAATTTAGAAAGGTTTTATCATGTCTAAATACACCATTGGTATGTGGATGTACCGGAACAGCGGCGGTGATCAAATCCAAAAAGAGATGATCAATAAATTAAAAGAACGAGATATTTCAACCCTCTGTAACCTCAACCTCAGAGACGCAACGGTCAAAAATGGTAAAATCATTTGTCAAAATACAATCATGGAAGACCTTGACCTCTTTTTCTCTTACAATGCAGGTGAACAGACCCAGTACCAGGTCTATCTCTATGAAATGGTAGATAAAT
>Ga0256832_1003713_pt1 | contig 10357 bp, 10 predicted proteins | sample 134614metaG_FD_190534 | JGI IMG/M metagenome (GOLD analysis project Ga0256832, IMG submission 190534) | Hydrothermal vent microbial communities from Lau Basin, Pacific Ocean - 134-614 | ecosystem: Environmental > Aquatic > Marine > Hydrothermal vents | place: Pacific Ocean: Lau Basin | collected...
GATAGGATTAGGAATGTTATTGCTATTAAATATGATAAATGTTTATACTGTTGCTATTATGGTTGTAATAACCGAAACTTTTGTACTTTGTATAAGAATATATGGAGTAATAAAAAATAATCTTTGGAGGGTTTGATGAAAGCAGTAATTTTAGCAGCCGGGATAGGAAGTAGACTTAATCCTATCACAAATGATAAACCTAAAGCTTTAGTAAAGGTTTGTGGGAAACCTATTTTAGACTATCAAATAGAAGCTTATTTAGAAGCTGGGTTAAAAGAAAGGGATATAACCATAGTTGCTGGTTATAAAGCAAATCAAATAAAAGAATTTTGTAGAAAAAGATTTCCAAATATAAAAGTTATAGAAAATAAAGAATTTTTAACTACTAATAATATGTATTCTTTATTTCTTTATTTAAAAGATATATTTTTTAAGCAAGATTGGAAAGAAAATTTAATTTTAAGTAATGGAGATTGTATTTATGATTCATCTATTGTACTTGATATTGTTAAAACAAATAGAAATTTAATTGCTTGTGATACTTCTTTTTTTTCTAATGAATCTATGAAAATAAAAGTTATAGAAAGTAAAAGAGTAATAGAAATATCTAAAGAAATTCCTAAAAAAGACGCTTTTGCTGTATCAATTGACTTATATAGATTTTCTTATGATACTGTTAAGAAGCTTTGGGATATAGTAAAAGATTACATTGAACGAAAAGATATTAATAAATGGACAGAAGTAGCAATTAACGACTTAATAAAAATCTCATATTTTTACCCTCTTGATATTAGTAAAAAAAAATGGGTAGAGATAGATAATTTAGATGATTTATTATATGCAGAAAAAGCTTTTTCTAATTTTGATTATAGGAAGAAAAAGGTTTTTATTTTAGATTTAGATGGAACACTTTATTTAGGGAATAAAGTATTCCATAAAGCGATAGAATTCATTAATGAAAATTGGAATAATTTTGATTTTTATTTTATGACCAATAATACATCACGAAGTAGAAATAGTTATCTTAATAAATTAAAAGCTATAGGGTTAAAAAATATAAGTATTAATAACTTTCTCACCCCTATCTATCCATTATTAGAATATTTACATAAAAATAGTATAAAAAATGTTTATTGTCTATGTACTAAAGATTTTATTAATGAATTAAAGTTAGCAGACATTCATTGTGTACAAAATATTGAAGAAGTTGAAAATGTCAAAACGCTTGTAGTTGGTTTTGATACAGAATTAACTTATGAAAAATTAAAGGAAGCCTCTCTTTTATTACAAAAAGGAAATGTGAAATTTTTGTTAACCCACCCTGATAAAGTTTGTCCTACGGACAATGGTTTCATCCCAGATGCAGGATCAATAGCATTACTTTTAGAGAGTGTTACTGAGAAAAAACCAGACAAAATATTCGGTAAACCTTCTAAAGAAATATTGTTACCATTACTAAAAAAATATAAAAAAGAAGATATAGTAATAGTTGGTGATCGATTGTACACAGATAAAGTGTTAGCTGACAGTACTGATATAGATTTTATACTCGTATTAACAGGAGAAACTAAACGAGAGGATGTTGAAAAAGAAGAAAAATTTCCTTCGTTAATTTTAAAAAGTTTTGAGGAAGTAGCAGAGCTATGAAAATTATTGTAGTAGGTGCGGGAGTTTTTGGAACAGCATTAACAAATAGTTTATCTTATAATAAAGAAAATGATACCATAATATTTTCAAGAGATAAACATGTTGCAAAAACCATAAATTCCTTAAAAAGTAATACAAAATATTTCCCTCACATTAAACTAAATGAACGTATAATTGCTGATTATGATATTAATGTGCTTAGAAATGCAAATATTATTTTCTTAGCTATACCTTCAAACTCTGTAATACAATTTGTTCGAGAAAATATAGATTATATAGACTCGAGAAGTTTAATAATTAATTTGGCTAAAGGTTTTGGAGAAAATGGAGTAACTTTAATTGAAAGTTTAGAAAAATATTTACCTGATAATAAAATGCTTACTATGAAAGGCCCAACTTTTGCTGAAGAACTTATTAGAGGTTTTCCATCCGCTTTTACTATTGGAAGCAAAAACACAGAATATTTTAATATTATTAAAAAAATTACACAAAATACCAATATACGACTAGATTTTTCAGAAGACATTATAGGAGTAGAAATATTAAGCATTTTGAAAAACATATATGCTATTGCTTTAGGAATTATAGACGCTCAGTTTAATTCTGCAAATACAAGATTTTTTGTTCTAACAAAAGCATTTCATGAAATAAAAAAAATACTACAAATTTTCGGTGGTAATGAAAATACATTATATAAATATTGCGGTATTGGTGATTTTGGATTAACAGCTCTTAATGATTTAAGTAGGAATAGAACCTTAGGTCTTATGATTGGTAAGGGTTTTCTTCGAGATACAAAAAATCAAAGCACTGTTGTTATAGAAGGTGTTAGATCTATAAAAATAGTTCATGATAAATTATCTATAAAAAATAAAAAAGATTTTCCTATTATAATAATGCTACATAAACTACTTGAGGAAAATTTATCTGTAAAAGAGTTTATTAATTACGTTTTATTAGAAAATAATATATGAAAGAGGGGTATATTTTGGACAGCTTAAAAAAGCTTTTAACATATGTTGTAATGTTACCTATTTACTGGATTTCTTATATTTTTCCAAAAGACAAAAACCTTTGGGTATTTGGTGCATGGTTTGGAGAAAAATATGCCGATAATAGCAAGTATCTATTTGAATATGTTAATAAAAATCATCCTGAAATAAAAGCTATATGGTTAACCCATAATCAACATACTTATAATATTATAAAAAAAAGGGGATTTAAAGTATATAAAATTTATAGTTTAAAAGGATTATATTATTCTTCAAAAGCCAAAGTCGGAATAATATCAACAGGTCTAAAAGATATAAATATGTATTTAATCGGCAATATGCAAATTGTCCAACTATGGCATGGAATACCTTTAAAAAAAATTATGTTTGATGATAAAATTACTTTTAAAAATATTTCTATTTATAAAAAAATTTCCTTTTTAATTTTTCCTTTTGTTAAAAAAAATTATATTTATTCAGATGCTTTATTAATTGCCACTTCTAAAGAAGTTCAAAAGAAAATAAGTTCAGCTTTCAGAGTTCCTTTAGAAAATGTTAAAATAACTGGATATCCAAGAAATGATTCTTTCTTTCAAAAGTACGACAAAAAATTAGAACTTGTGACAAAACTACTTTATCTCAAATCCCAAGGAAAAAAACTGGTCATTTATATGCCTACACATAGAGAAGAAGGTAAATTGGATATCAATAAACTCTTTTTTTCTAATATTGAAAATATAAACAAAAAGATGAAAGAATTAAATTGTATATTATTAATTAAACTTCATTTTTATCATATAAATAAAAGTGATCTCTCAAAGATTCCCAATCTTTCTAATATAATTACAGTAAATGATGATTTAATAGAACAAGATATTTATAATATTTTAAAGTTAACAGACATGTTGATAACAGATTACTCCAGTGTTTATTTTGATTACCTACTCTTAAATAAGCCTATTGTTTTTGCTCCTTTTGATATAAAAGAATATTTAAAATATGATAGGGAATTTTATTATAATTACGAAGATGTAACTCCAGGTCCAAAAGCAAAAAACTGGAACGAAGTTTTAAAATACATAAAAGAAGCCATAGAAACTCCTGAAAAATATAAAAAAGAACGTGAAAAAATAAGAAGTTTATTTCATAAATATCAGGATGGAAATAGTAGTAAAAGAGTCTTTGATGAAATTGTCAAACTTATATCATAGTAAATTGGAAAACTCCGTGAAAGAAAAATTATTTATAAGTATTATACATAAATATTAAAATGATTAATATGTTAAAACTAACTTATATTGTTTATTTGTTCATCTTAAGTATACTATTAAGCCCATTATTTTTCAAATTTATTAATCTACCTCTAAATATCTTATTCATACCTTTACTTCTTATATTCTTTACTTATTTTTACTCTCAAAAAAAAGAAATTTATGTACCAAAAATTTTTTTAAAGTTTATATTCTTTGTAATTGTGTATGATTTATCATTAACAATTTCGATTTTATTAGGGATAAATATTTCTGATATTCCAACAAAACTTTATTTTGAACCTTCAATTCCTGAGTATTATAAGAGCAAACAAATAATCTTAGGTTTTATTTATAATAATTTAATTTTTATATATATTATTTTATTCTTCTTTTTACTTCAGAAAAAACATAGCAACCCTTTTCCTCTTTTAGATAATATAATCAAAATTATATATATTTTTGCACTCATAAATAGTCTATTTAATTTTATTGAAATTTTAATTCCCCCTTTGCATCAAACATTAATGCTTGTTGCAGGATATGAAAACATTAATTATTTTTTTGTACCCCGACCTGTTTCTTTAGTTCTAAATTCTTACATTAATTCCTTTTTTTGTGCTTTTTTTTCTTTTTGGAGTTTTTATTATTTTTATAGAAGTAAAAATATTGAATATTTTATTTTATTTATCATTGGATTTTTTTCCACTTTTATTGTGGGTGCTAGATACGGCCTTATTTTATTATTACTTAGTATATTTATATATTTAACAATTTTGAGAAAAGTAAAATATATTTTTATTATCGTATTGATTATTATACTACCTTTAAGTATTTTTTTAAATATAAGAAGTAGTTATTTGGAACTAATATTTTCTTTAATTACTCTATCCGATAATTCTGGTTCTGCAAATATTCATAAAGAGCTAATGTTTACTTCAATAGAAATAATTATAAATCATTTCTTTGGAGTAGGAATCGGAAAAACTGACTTCGGCGCGCTTAATGTTATACCATCAAAAACATATAATCCAGAATCTTATTTACTCTCTCTATTTATTGGAGGTGGTGTATTTTCATTTTTTACTTATTTATTGATACATTTTTTACTTTTATATAAACTATATAAAAATAAAAATTTCCATATTCTTTCTTTTAATCTATCGATAATATTGGTATCTGCAATTAATATACAAATACTACAATCTGTGACAGTGACAGCTATCATAGGATTATTATATAACTACGCATTTTATAAAAATAGAATTAAGAAATAACCAATGGAGAACTTATGAATAAAACCTATGTTTTCATTTTAAATTGGAACTCTTGGCAAGATACAATAGAATGTATTGAAAGTACATTAAAATCAGATTATAAAAACTATCAAATTGTAATAATAGATAATGATTCAGAAGATAATTCTATTGAGTATATTATAAAATATTTAGATAGAGAAATTTTGCCTTTAACTTCGGAAAAACATAAAGATAAAGTCTTTCCAATTTTTACTGAGAAAATACCTCATATTATTTATTCTGAAGAAGAAGCTTTAAAAGGTGGAATTATAGAAAAAGAAAAAAGTATTAAACTTCCTGAAAATATAAAATATCCTGTGATTATCATAAAAAATAAAGGTAACTATGGCTTTGCAAAAGGTAATAACACTGCTTTAAGATTTGCACTTAGAAGGCAAGATTTTGATTATGTATGGTTATTGAATAATGATACTGTTATTGAAAAAAATACGTTTTCAAATCTCATTAAAATTGCCGAAAAGAATAATAAAATAGGATTCGTAGGATCGGTAATTAGATATTATGATAATCCAGATTTAATACAAACAATAGGAGGAGGTAAATTTTATCCAATATTAGGATTAGGGAAACTTTATATGAAAAATCAATATATTTCCATTTTAGAAAAATTAGATTCTGAAGAAGTAAATCGTTCTATAGATTATATTATGGGAGCTTCACTTTTAATCAGAAAAGAAACAATAGAAGATATAGGAATATTCGATGAAGATTATTTCCTATATACTGAAGAACTTGACTTGATAACACGAGGAAAAAAGAAAGGATGGAAGTTAGCAGCAGCATTAGATAGTTTTGTATACCATAAAGAAAGTGCAAGTACAAAAGATAAAAAATGGCTTTACTATTATCTTATTAATAAAAGTAATATGATTTATTTAAAAAAGCATTATGGATTTTTATATAATATTTTGTCGATACCTTTTATATTATCTAATACATTAAGAACAACTAAAAATTTAAAAAATATAAAAGCTACATTAAAAGGAATCTTGGAGGGACTTAGATGTTGAAAGAAATCCCATTTTCGAAAACAAAAATTTATAGATATGATTTTGTAAGAGTGGAAAATATAAACCAAATTGCTGATTTTACTCTTGCAAACATTAATAAATTAGATTTTAAAAACAATTACTTACCTATAATACTACCTATCAATGTAGATCTTTTAATTAAATTAGAAAATAACTATCCAGATTTAAAAAATAAACTTCAGAAAAGTTTTCTTATATTGCCAGATGGTCAACCGATAGTCTGGAGTAGTAAAATTTTATCAAAAAATCAACCATTAACAAAAAGATTAGCTGGTAGTGACTTTTTTCCTGTTATTTGGAATAAAATAAAAGAAAAAAAAGTAAAAACTTTATTGATTGTACCATCAGAAAAAGTTAAAAATGCTCTCCAAAAAGAATATCCACAAGCTAAATTTTTTGTTCCTCCTTATATATCATACCCAAAAGAAAAAAATAAGTTTGAAAATTTAATAGAAGAAATTTATAAAATAATTGTAAATAATAATATCGAAATAGTTTTATTAGGTATAGGATTTCCGAAACAAGAAATAATATCAATAAAAATTAGTGAAAAACTCAGAAAAAATGATTTAAATCTACCGATATTTATAACATTAGGAGCCTCTTTTGAATTTTATATAGGAGAAAAAAAACGAGCACCTCAATTTATACAGAAATTAGGACTAGAATGGTTTTATAGATTTTTACAAGAACCGAGAAGATTATTTAAACGTTATTTTATTGATGATATAAAGTTTATTTCTTTATTCTTTAAAGAATTAAGAAAAGAGGGAAAGTATGATAATTAGGGCTAAAGCACCTTTAAGATTAGGTCTTGCTGGTGGTGGAACAGATGTTAGTCCATATTCTGATACGTATGGAGGTGCAATACTAAACGCAACAATTAGTATGTATGCATATGCAACCATTGAACCAAGAAATGATGGCAAAATTGTTTTTAATTCTGTAGACAGGGATGAAATATTTGAGTATCCATCCCAAGAATTTTTAGAAATTGATGGGAAATTAGATTTACTTAAAGGAATTTATAATAGAATTGTAAAAGATTTTACTAAAAAACCTTTGTCATTTACATTATCGACTTATGTAGATGCTCCTCCTGGTTCTGGACTTGGAAGTTCTTCCACTTTAGTGGTTTCTATAATAGGTGCTTTTACTGAATGGTTAAAATTACCTTTAGGTGAATATGATATATCCCAATTAGCTTTTGAAATAGAAAGAAAAGATTTAAATATGGCTGGAGGAAAACAAGATCAATATGCAGCAACTTTTGGTGGATTCAATTTTATGGAATTTTATGATAATGACAAAGTAATAGTAAATCCGCTTAGGATAAAACCAGAAGTTATAAATGAACTTCAGTTTAATATTTTGCTTTACTATACAGGAACAAGCAGACTTTCTTCAAAAATTATTGAAGCCCAAGTAAAAAACGTTGATAAGAAAAAAGAAAAATCAATAGACGCTATGCATAAATTAAAAGAACAAGCAGTTTTAATGAAAGAAGCAATATTAAAAAGCGAACTTAATGAAATAGGAAAAATATTGGATTATGGATGGAAATATAAAAAACAAATGGCAGAGGGAATAACTAATCCTATAATAGATGAAATATATGAAACTGCAATAAGATCAGGAGCTACTGGTGGAAAAATTTCTGGAGCAGGTGGTGGTGGTTTTATGATGTTTTACTGTCCTAAAAATACCAGATATAAGGTTATAGAATCTTTACAAAAATTTGGCGGTGAATTTAGAAGATTTCAATTTACTAAATATGGTCTTGAAACTTGGAGGGTTTAATATGTTTAATAGAGATATCAAAAAAGCATTATCTAATTCTATAGATATAAAGAAAGTGATATTAGAAGATGAAAAATTAATTTCTAAAATATCTAATGTTTCAAAGGAAATTATTAATACTTATAAGAATGACAAAAAAGTGCTCATTTGTGGAAACGGTGGAAGTGCAGCTGATGCTCAACATATAGCGGCAGAATTGTCAGGAAGATTTTATTTTGATAGAGAGCCATTATTTGCTGAGGCATTACACGTAAATACATCTTATTTAACAGCTGTTGCCAATGATTATTCTTATGATGAAGTATATTCAAGATTAGTTAAGGCAAAAGGAAGAAAAGGAGACGTCTTAATAGGAATTTCAACTTCTGGAAATTCTAAAAATATCATAAATGCTTTGAATCTTGCAAATAATATTGGCATGGTTACTGTTGGAATGACTGGAGAAAGTGGTGGAAAAATGAAAGATATTTGTAAATACTTAATAAATGTTCCATCAACAGATACTCCAAGAATACAAGAAGCACATATTACAATAGGTCATATAATATGTGAAATTGTGGAAAGAGAACTTTTTAATGACTAAAGAAGTAATAATACTTGCAGGTGGATTAGGAACACGGCTAAGAAATGTTGTCCAAAATGTTCCTAAACCAATGGCAAACATCAACGGCAAACCATTCTTAGAATATTTATTAAATTATTTAGCATTTTATAATATTGAACATGTAATTTTAGCAGTTGGACACAAATCAAATGTAATTAAAAAACATTTTAAGAATAGATTTAAAGATATATTAATTACTTATTCTGAGGAAAAAGAACTTTTAGGAACAGGTGGAGCTATAAAACAATCTTTAGAATTTACCGATAGTGAGGATGTTTTAATTTTAAACGGAGATACATTTTTTGATGTTGATTTAAAAAATTTTTACCAACTTCACAAAGACAAAAATTCAAATTTAACATTAGCTTTAAAAGAAATGAAAAATTTTGACAGATATGGTGTAATAGAGATAGATAATACATATAAAATTACTGCTTTTTTAGAAAAAAAATATAGGAACAAAGGTTTAATTAATGGAGGGATTTATTTATTAAATAAAGAATTTTTCCAATCTCTAAATTTACCAAAGAAATTTTCTTTTGAAAAAGATTTTATGGAAAAATACTATAAAGATTTTCAATTTTATGGAATGCCTTTTTTTTCTTATTTCATAGATATAGGAATACCAGAGGATTATGAAAAAGCAAAAAGAGATTTTAAAGAATTTAAATATTAATAAAAACTGGACATTGTTTTTAGATAGGGATGGAGTTATAAATAAGAAAATTAATGGAGACTATGTAAGAAATTGGGGGCAATTTGAATTTCTACCTAATATAACAGAAGCATTAAAAACATTGAATAATATTTTTGGAAGAATAATTATAGTAACAAATCAAAGGGGAATTGGAAGAGAGATAATGACTAAAGAAGATTTAAATGAAATTCATAAAAATATGTTAGATATATTTAATCAAGAAGGTATAAAAATTGATGGGATCTATTATTGCCCCCATGACTACGAAAAAGAAACTTGCAATTGTAGAAAACCTAAAATAGGAATGGCATTACAGGCAAAAAAAGATTTTCCTGAAATAGATTTTAAAAAATCTATAATGGTAGGAGATTCTATTTCTGATTTAGAATTTGGAAATAATGCTAAAATGATCAGTATTTATATTAATAAAAAAAAACATAATTCCTTCTTAAGTTTTAAATCTTTATATGAGTTTTCAAATTCACTAAAAGTAAAACTTTAATTTTACGACAATTTAACAAAATTTGTAATTATTAAATAGCTAAATTAAAATAAAGTTCAAAGTACTTTGGGAGAGAATAAATGCCCTTTGAATTTATAAAAACAGAAATACCAGATGTAATATTAATAAAGCCAAAAGTATTTGGTGATGAGCGTGGATTTTTTATGGAAACCTATAAAAAATCTGATTTTGAAAAGGCTGGAATTGAAACCAATTTTGTTCAGGACAATCATTCAAAATCCATAAAAGGTGTTTTAAGAGGATTACATTTTCAAAAAAAACCAAAATCACAAGGAAAATTAGTTCGATGTTTGAGAGGAAAAATTTTTGACGTTGCTGTGGATATAAGAGAAAACTCTCCAACTTTTGGAAAATGGGTTGGGTTTGAATTAACAGAAGAAAATAAATACATGCTCTGGATCCCGCAGGGATTTGCACATGGATTTTTAACATTAGAAGATAACACCGAAATATTCTATAAAGTTTCTGGTTCGGAATACTCTCCAGAACATGAC
>Ga0256832_1003715_pt1 | contig 10354 bp, 11 predicted proteins | sample 134614metaG_FD_190534 | JGI IMG/M metagenome (GOLD analysis project Ga0256832, IMG submission 190534) | Hydrothermal vent microbial communities from Lau Basin, Pacific Ocean - 134-614 | ecosystem: Environmental > Aquatic > Marine > Hydrothermal vents | place: Pacific Ocean: Lau Basin | collected...
GCAGACCGCCGTGTACCGCGGCGAGGTCGAGGCCGTGCGCGGATCCCAGCATCTGACCGGTGACGAACTCACCGTGGAGCTGCGTGACGGCGTGGTGTGGCACCTCGTCGCCGTGGGCCACCCGGCTACGTTCCGCATGCTGCACGACGACGGCGAAGAGCTGCGTGCGCAGGCCGCACGCCTGGACTATCAGGCGGCGCGACAGCGGCTGATCCTGACCGGTGACGCCCGCGTGACCAAGGGCGAGAAGACCATCGAGGCGCAGCGCATCGTCTACCACGTGGACACCGGCGCTGCCGAGGCCGAGGCCCCGGCGGGTGAACGCGTGCGCACCATCCTCGTGCCCAAGGTCCAGGAGCAGGCGACGCCGTGAACGCGGCCTGCACTGCGCTCTGCGCACACGACCTGCACAAGCGCTACCGGCATCGAGCGGTGGTGAGCGGCGTGTCCCTGCACGTGGAGCCCGGGGAAGTCGTGGGACTGCTGGGTCCCAACGGGGCCGGCAAGACCACCTGCTTCTACATGATCGTGGGGCTGGTGCGCCCGGACGGCGGTCGGATCACCGTGGACGGGCGCGACGTGAGCCTGCTCCCCATGCACGTCCGCGCCCGGTTGGGCATCGGCTATCTGCCCCAGGAGGCCTCGGTGTTTCGGGGCCTCAGCGTCCGCGACAACATCCTTGCCGCCCTGGAGACCCGCCGGGGACTCGACGCCCGCCGACGCCGCCGACGGCTGGAGGCATTGCTCGACGAACTGCAGATCGCCCACGTGGCCGACACGCGTGGGGCCAGCCTTTCCGGGGGCGAGCGCCGTCGGGTGGAGATCGCCCGTGCGCTGGCCCTGGACCCCCATTACATGCTCCTGGACGAGCCATTCGCCGGGGTGGATCCCATCTCGGTGCTCGACATCCAGCGCATCGTCGCCCACCTGCGCGCGCGCGGCATCGGCGTGCTCATCACCGACCACAACGTGCGCGAGACCCTGGGCATCTGCGACCGCGCCTACATCCTGAGTGACGGCGGGCTCATCGCCGAGGGCCCCCCGGAAGAGATCCTGCACCACCGCAGGGTGCGCGAGGTCTATCTCGGCGAGCATTTCCAGCTTTGATGCCGCGCAAAGGCACGCCACGCGGCATGTGCTACAAGTTCAGGCCAAGGGGGCGGGCCGCGCAGCTGTCCCGAGTTCCGGATCGGCGGTCGCACCGCACCGGTCCAGTCTACGCAATTCCCCTATAATGGGATGGGAGAGTCGGGGAGCGGCTCGCCGCTGGGCCGCGATCCGCGCCCCCACAGAGCAGGGTTCGATCACGCCAGGCAGACAAGGAACTGGATTGCTCAAGCGCAGGCGTACCCGGACATGATGAAGCCTTCCCTGCATCTTCGCGTCGGTCAGCAGTTGACCATGACCCCGCAGTTGCAGCAGGCGATCCGTTTGTTGCAGCTGCCGGCCATCGAACTGCAGGCGGAGATCCAGCAGGCGTTCGAAGAGAATCCCATGCTCGAACAGGTGGAGGAGCGCCCGGACGAGGAGCCCGGCGCCGAGAGCCCGGCCGAGGCTCCGGTGGAGACCAGCTGGGACGACCTTCACCCCTATTCCGGAGGCACGGGGGGTGCGGCGGGCACGGACGTCGACTACGACCCCCTGGACAACCGCAGCAGCGGCGAGGAGAGCCTGCGCGAACACCTCCTGTGGCAGATCCAGTTCACCGGCCTGGGTCCCCGTGACCGGGTCATCGCCACCGCCATCGTCGACGCCATCGACGAGGACGGCTACCTGCGTACCGAGCCCCGAGAGATCTGCGCCGAGCTCGCCGCGGACCTGCCAGAGGTGCACCACGACGAGGTCCTCGCCGTACTGCATCTGATCCAGCAGCTCGACCCGGTCGGCTGTGGGGCGCGCGATCTGGCCGAGACGGTGCGCATCCAGCTCGCCCAGCTCCCCGAGGAGACGCCAGGCCTGGAGACCGCGCTGCACATCGCCCGGCATCACCTGGACCTGCTGGGCCGTAAAGGCCCGGACGCCGTGGCCCGGGCCATGCATCTGGACCGCCAGGCGATCGATCCGGCCCTGCGCCTCATCCGGCGCATGGACCCCAAGCCAGGGGCCCGCATCGGCCAGTGGCAGGCCGAATACGCCGTCCCCGACGTCCTGGTGCGCAAGGTCGACGGCAGCTGGCGGGTGGAACTCAATCCGGAAGTCACGCCTCGACTGCGCATCCACCCGTACTATGCCGGTCTGGTGCGGCGCGCCGACAAGAGCCAGGAGAACCAGTACCTGCGCAACCAGCTACAGGAGGCGCGCTGGTTCCTGCGCAGCCTCCAGAGCCGGGGCGAGACCCTGCTGCGCGTGGCCACGGCCATCGTCAGCCGCCAGCGCCCGTTCCTGGAATACGGGGAGCAGGCCATGCGGCCGCTGGTGCTGCGTGAGATCGCCGAGGAGCTCGGTTTGCATGAGTCCACCGTCTCGCGGGTGACCACGCGCAAGTACATGCACACGCCACGCGGCGTGTTCGAATTCAAGTATTTCTTCTCAAGCCACGTGCACACGGCGGACGGGGGCACGTGTTCGGCCACCGCCATTCGCGCGCTGATCCGCAAGCTCATCGCGGAGGAACCCCCCGGAAAGCCCCTCAGCGACAGCCGGATCGCGGCCATCCTCTCCGAGAGGGGTATCGAAGTGGCCCGCCGAACCGTGGCCAAATACCGGGAGTCCATGCAGATTCCCTCCTCCACGGAGCGAAGGAAGTCGGCCTGAGGCGCAAACGCGTCCGACCGTGGATTCAACTCACAGAAGGAGTCGCACCATGCACATCGACCTGACTGGCCATCACATCGAGTTGACGCCGGCCCTGCGCGACTATGTGAACGAGAAATTCGACCGCTTGGAGCGGCATTTCACGCACGTCATCGACGTTCACGTGGTGCTCTCGGTGGAGAAGGTCCGGCACAAGGCCGAGGCGTCCATGATGGTCAGCGGCAACCGCCTGTTCGCCGATCACATCGAAGACAACATGTATGCGGCGATCGATGGGCTGGTCGACAAGCTGGACCGACAGATCATCAAGCACAAGGAGAAGCGCAAGGACCACCATCGTGCCGAAGGCTCGCACCGAAACGCCGTGTTCGGCGGGGAGTAACGGCGAAGACACACACCGCCGAGGCGGCGGGCCAGGGAATCGGTTGGGGACAACGCGCCATGCGTCACTCATTGCACCGACGTCGGTGGATTAGAATTGCAGGACCGCGGCAACGACCGCAGGCAGGGACAGGGCCGCGTGCGCCCGAGCCGCGCGAGGCGCAACGCACACGGACTGCAGGCACGACCATGAACATCTCCCAGCTGTTGGCGCCGGAACGGATTCGGCTTCAGCCCTCGGTCAGCAGCAAGAAACGCGCCCTGGAAATCGTCGGGGAGCTGCTAGCCACCGCGCTGCCGGAGGTCTCGGAAGCTCGCATCTTCGATGCCCTGAACCAACGCGAACGACTGGGGAGCACCGGGCTCGGACAGGGCGTGGCCCTGCCCCACGGGCGGCTGGAGGGGGTGGACCGCCCCGTGGGGGCCCTCCTGGTCCTGGAAAATCCGGTGGAGTACGAGGCCATCGACCACCGGCCCGTGGACCTGATCTTTGCGCTGTTGGTGCCCGCCGAGGCCACCGACGAGCACCTGCAGATCCTTTCCACACTGGCCGAGCGGTTCTCCGATCCCGGCTGGGTGGAACGGATCCGTGCGGCCCAGACCACAGAGGAGATTTTCGCGGCGGTGGACAAGCCCTCGCCGAGCTTCGCCGCCTGACCGTCCGGCCGTGGACACTCCGCTCACCGTTCAGCGCCTCTACGAGGATCTCTCCAAGCGGCTGAGCCTGGAATGGATCGCCGGCCAGAACGGCGCACACCGCAGCTTCGCCAGCCCGGCCACCGCCCCTACGGCCCCCTCGCTGGTGGGTCATTTCAACCTGATCCACGCCAACCAGGCCCAGGTGCTCGGGCGTCCGGAGCTCGACTACCTGGCCCGCCTGCGCAAGAACTCCTACAAGGACGCCTGTGAACAGCTGTTCAAGAGCGGTTCCGTGGCCATCTTCATCACCGACGGCGAAGAGCCTCCGGAGCGCTTTCGCGAGCTGGCCGAGCATTACGCCCTGCCGGTGCTGCGCACCGTGCTCACCAGCAACGAGCTCATCAATCACCTGCGCTATTATTTCGCCCACAAGCTCGCCGAGCGGGTCCACCTGCATGGTGTGTTCCTGGAGGTCCTCAGCACCGGCGTGCTGCTGACCGGCGACAGCGGCGTGGGCAAGAGCGAACTGGCGTTGGAGCTCATCACGCGTGGGCACCGGCTCATCGCCGACGACGCGCCCGAGTTCGCACGCATCGCACCGGACGTCATCAACGGCACGTGTCCCCCGCTGCTACAGGACTTCCTCGAGGTGCGCGGTCTGGGCGTGCTCAACATCCGGGCCATGTACGGCGACAGCGTGATCAAGGCCGGTAAATATCTACGCCTGATCGTGCACCTGAAACGGTACGACCCCACGCGCGAGGAGACCCCCACCGACCGGCTCCAGCACCGGCAGAAGACGCGCAACGTGCTGGGGGTGGAGATCCCGGAATTCACCTTGCCGGTGGCACCGGGACGCAACCTGGCGGTGCTGGTGGAGGCCGCGGTGCGCAATCATCTGCTGCGGCTCAACGGGTACAACGCGGCCGAGGACCTGGCGGCCCGTCAGCGACGCGCATTGAACTGAACCGCCCGGGTGCCCCGCGCCCAGAGCCCCACTGCAGATCCCAAGAAACCACGCCATGAGCGGTCTACCTTCGGAGCTGGTGATCGTCAGCGGCCTGTCGGGCTCCGGCAAGACCGTGGCCCTGCACACCCTCGAAGACGAGGGCTATCACTGCATCGACAATCTCAGCCCTGGCCTGCTCAAGGCCCTGGTCCTGCAGTGGGAGGCGGAAGGCACCGGCTACTACGATCGGGTGGCGGTGGGTATCGATGCGCGCAGCAATCCGCGCGCGTTGCAGGGATTTCCGACCCTGCTCGGCGAGATCCGGAGTCGGGGGGTCGAGCCCCGCGTGGTGTTCTTGCAGGCCGACGCCGAGACCCTGCTCAAGCGCTTCAGCGAGACGCGGCGGCGCCACCCCCTCACCCGGCGCGGACTGCCCCTGCTCGAGGCGATCCATCTGGAACGTGCCCTGCTGGCGGAGATCGCCGACTCGGCCGATCTGCTGATCTCCACCTCGCAGACCAACGTTCATCAGCTGCGCGCCGTCGTTCGCGAGCGCGTGGTACGCACCGGGGCCAGCACGCTCTCTTTGCTCCTGCAGTCCTTCGGCTACAAGCACGGCGTACCCAGCGACTCGGACTTCGTGTTCGACGCCCGCTGCCTGCCCAACCCCCACTGGCAACCGGAGCTCAGACCGCTCACCGGCCGGGATACAGCGGTGCAGGCCTTCCTTGAGGCATCACCTGCGGTCATGCGCATGAGCGCTTCCATCGCCGGGTTTCTCGAGACCTGGCTCGGACACTTCCAGGCCGAGGGGCGGCGCTACCTCACCGTGTCCATCGGCTGCACGGGCGGTCAGCACCGCTCCGTGTATCTGGCCGAGACACTGGCCGACCGCTTCCGCGGACGAGCAGGCCTCAGTGTCTCCGTGCGCCACCGCGAACTGGGCCTGTTCGACGGCCGGAGTCTGTGAACCGCATCCGTCCCGGCCCCACGGACGGAAATCCCTTGTCCGGCTCCACGCAACTGCGTACAGTCCCCTCACGGGGGAACGGGGAGGCCTTGCACCATGCCGGTCGGCCTGCTGATCATCACGCACGCGCACGTGGGCAGGGAGCTGCTGGAGACCGCCGTCCAGATGCTGGGGTTGTGTCCGTTGCGCACCGGGCGCCTCGACGTGCCCATGGACGCCGACACCGACGCCCTGCGGGCCCGGGCCCGTTCGCTGTGTGCCGAGCTCGACGCCGGAGACGGCGTGCTCGTGCTCACCGACCTGTACGGCTCCACGCCCTGCAACATCGCGCTGGAGCTCATGGACAAGGCTCGGGTACAGGTGGTGGCCGGCGTCAATCTGCCCATGCTGGTGCGCGTACTCAACTATCCCACGCTGGACCTCTGGGCGCTGACCACCAAGGCCGTCACGGGCGGCCACGACGGCATCGTCATCTGTGAGGAGGTCGCCCGAGGTTGAGCCGCCCTCGCGCCACGGGCCGGGACACGCCGTCACCAGGATCGCCAAGTGGTCGAGACAGAGCTGGAAATCGTCAACAAACTGGGCCTGCACGCACGGGCGGCTGCCAAGTTCGTCAAGCTGGCCTCGAACTTTCAGTCGGAGATCCATCTCGCCCGGGGCGGGCGGGAAGTCAACGGCAAGAGTATCATGGGCGTGATGATGCTGGCCGCCGCACGCGGCACGCGCATCCGGCTGCGCACGGAGGGACCCGACGAAAAAGAGGCCGCCGAGGCTTTGGCAAGGCTGGTGGCCGAACGTTTCGGCGAGGAGGAGTAGGGTCGCAGGATCCGACCGCCCATGACCCTCGACCTGACAGGCATCGGTGTATCGCGCGGCATCGCCATCGGGCGCGTGGTACGCATGCGCCACGGCGACCCGGAGATCTACGAGCAGGCCTTGGAAGACGGCTCCGTGGAGGCGGAGGTGGAGCGCTTCCGCCAGGCGCTGCGCAAGGCCTCCGAGCAGCTCCACGCCATCCGCGACGCGATCCCCAAAGGCACGCCCTCGGAGGTGGCCGAGTTCATCGACACCCATCTGCTCATGCTCTCCGACCACCTCCTCTCGGAGGTGCCGGTCAACATCATCCGCGAGCAGCACTGTAACGCGGAGTGGGCACTGAAGCTGCAGCGCGACGCGCTGGTGTCGGTGTTCGACCAGATGGACGACCCCTACCTGCGGACCCGGCGGGACGACATCGACCACGTGATCCGGCGCGTGCAGCATCTGCTGCTGCGTGGCGAGGCCCCTTCCGATGCCCTTGCACACGATCTGCGCGGACGCATCGTGGTCTCCGACGAGCTGAGCCCCGCCGACGTGCTGGTGCTCCATCAGCGCCACGCCGCGGGCCTCATCACCGAGACGGGTGGGCCCCTGAGCCACTCCGCCATCCTGGCCCGCAGCCTGAACCTGCCCGCCGTCATGGGCGTCCATCACGCCACTCGCCTGCTGCAGGACGGTGAAGTGGTCGTCCTGGACGGCAGCAGCGGCATGGTACTGGCCGGAGCCGACCGGCGGCTGCTGGCCGAATACCGTCGCCGCCAGCGTGCGGAGCAGATCCATCGCCGCGAGCTTCTGGCCCTGCGCGATGCCCCCAGCCGCACGCTGGACGGCCATACCATCACCCTGCGTGCCAACATCGAACTGCCCGAGGAGATTCGCGCCGCGCGGCAGGTCAACGCCGATGGCGTGGGTCTGTACCGCACCGAGTTCTTCTACATCCATCGCCAGCGCCCCGCCGACGAGGAGGAGCAACTACAGGACTTCCGGCGGGTGCTGAGGGCGCTGAAGGGCAAGCCGCTGACCATCCGCACCCTGGACATCGGCGGCGACAAGGACTGCTCGGCCGCCGATGTGGGACTGCCGGGACGCAATCCGGCGTTGGGTTTGCGCGCCATTCGGCGTTGTCTGCGGGACGTGCCCGGTTTCAAGCCGCAGCTGCGGGCCATCCTGCGGGCATCGAGCTATGGGCCCGTCCGACTCATGTTCCCCATGCTCACCTCGGTGCCCGAGCTGGAAAGCGCACTGGCCCTGCTGGAGTCGGTGCGCGAAGAGCTGCGGGCCGAGCGCCGGCGCTTCGATCCGGAGATGCCCGTCGGGGCGATGATCGAGGTGCCCGCCGCGGCCCTGGCGGCCCCCGGCTTCGCGGAGCGGCTGGATTTCCTGTCCATCGGCACCAACGACCTCATCCAGTACACCCTGGCCATCGACCGGCTCGACGAGGAGGTCAACTATCTCTACGACCCCCTCAATCCGGCGGTGCTGCGTCTGATCCGGATGGTCATCGAGGCCGGCGACGCGGCGGGCGTGCCGGTGGCCATGTGTGGCGAGATGGCCGGCGACCCACGTTATACACGGCTGCTTCTCGGTATGGGGTTGCGCGAGTTCAGCATGCCGCCGGCGGCGCTGCTCGAGGTCAAACGCATCGTCCGTCGCAGTCGCCTGGACGAACTGAGCCGCCGGTGCCGCGATCTGCCCATGACCGAACCCGAGATTCGGGCCCTGGTGGAAGCGCTCAACCGGGACCTGTAGCCCAGACCGGACCGGGCTGCGGATATACTCGAGGCCTGGGCGCACCCAGTGCCCCCAACAGACCCGCCACGTCAACTGGAGAGCCCCCATGCGTCAGCCTGGCCCGTGTCGAACTTGCCTCGGCGTCCTCCTGCTGTGGCTGGCCTGGTGCACGTGTGTCCGGGCCGCAGAGAGCCTGGAGATCGCGGTGCGTTCGACCCCGCCGGGTACGCTGTCCACCGCGGTCGACACCCAGGCCGTCCTGCGGGTCGGTGAGGGCGAGACGGCCCGGTACGTGTTGCACAGGACCCCACAGGACGAACGCTGGGCCGTGGCGGTGGCCCCTTGGGGCGCCACCGCCACCCCGGCGCCCGCCGCCGAGGCGCTGCGCATCCTCCAGGTACGCCCCCACCTGAACGGCCGGCGGGTGCGCCTGGAGATCACCAGCGCGCAGACGGATGCGGCGCATGCCGGCAGTGCGTTCACTACCACTGTGGAACTCGTGCCGGGGCGTTGGGTCCGGGTCCTCGGCACCGCAGGGACGCCGACACGGGGCGTACGCCGCTACGCCACGCGGGATCCGGCGAGCCCGGAGATCTGGGTGCGGGTACGCCTGCCGTCTCCGGGGCGCTGAGCGGCCCGGATACCGGGCATCCTGTCGTCCCTTCGTCCGGATCCGTCGGTTCTGCGCCTGTGATGGCGTTGGGGTAGACTCTGGCCGTCCCGACCAGCGAGCACCCCCATGGCCGAAGCACTGAGCGACACCCAGGCCGAACGCCGCCTGGATGCGATCTCCGACGCCCTCGACAGCGGCGCGCTGCAGCGTGCCCGCCAGATCCTGGCGGCCATGAACCCCGCCGAGATCGCTCACCTGCTCGAGTCCCTGCCTGCAGGCCAACGCTTCTTCGTCTGGCGTCTAGTGGACCCGGACGACGCCGGTGAAGTGCTGATCCATGTGGGCGACGAGGTCCGCGCCGGCCTCCTGCGCGAAACGGACCGGGATACGCTGCTGGCCGCTGCCGAGGTGATGGAGACCGACGACCTCGCCGACCTGCTCAGCGAGCTTCCGGACGCGGTGACCCGCGAGCTGCTCCAGAACATGGACCGCCGTGACCGTGAACGCGTCGAGGCGGTGCTCTCCTACGACGAGGACACCGCCGGCGGGCTCATGAACACCGACACCATCACGGTGCGGGCCGACGTGACCCTGGACGTGGTGCTGCGCTACCTGCGCATGCGCGGCGAGATTCCCGAGGGCACGGACAGCCTGTTCGTGGTGGACCGTTACGACACCTATCTCGGAACGCTACCGCTGACCACCATCCTCACGGAGGACGTGGACAAGCGCGTGGCCGAGGTGATGGACACCTCCATCGAGGGAATTCCTGCGGACATGCCCGCCAACGAAGTAGCCAAGCTCTTCGAGGACCGAGACCTCATCTCGGCCCCGGTGGTGGACGAGCGCGGCCGGCTGCTGGGCCGGATCACCATCGACGACGTGGTGGACGTGATCCGTGAGGAGGCCGATCACGAGGTCCTGAGCATGGCGGGTCTGTCCGAGGAGGAGGACATCTTCGCCCCGGTGCTGCCGTCGGCCCGCCGGCGTGCCGTATGGCTGGGAGTGAATCTGGTGACGGCCTTCATCGCCTCCTGGGTCATCAGCCTGTTCGAAGGCACCATCCAGAAGGTGGTCGCCCTGGCGGTGCTGATGCCCATCGTGGCCAGCATGGGCGGCATCGCCGGGACCCAGACGCTCACGCTGGTGGTCCGCGCCCTGGCGCTGGGTCAGGTGGCCCGTGCCAACGCCCGCGCACTGCTCTGGAAGGAACTGGCCGTGGGGGCCATCAACGGCCTGTTCTGGGCCTTTATCGTGGGGCTGGCCTCGGCGGTCTGGTTCGACGACCTGCACATCGGCTGGATCATCGGCGCGGCCATGGTCATCAATCTGCTCTGTGCCGCCCTGGCTGGAGCCAGCATCCCCCTGATCCTGCGTGCCATCGGCGTGGACCCGGCACTGGCCGGTGGCGTGGTGCTGACCACGGTCACGGACGTGGTGGGGTTCATGGCCTTCCTGGGACTGGCCACGTTGTTTCTCACCCGATGATCCGCAAGAG
>Ga0256832_1003716_pt1 | contig 10354 bp, 6 predicted proteins | sample 134614metaG_FD_190534 | JGI IMG/M metagenome (GOLD analysis project Ga0256832, IMG submission 190534) | Hydrothermal vent microbial communities from Lau Basin, Pacific Ocean - 134-614 | ecosystem: Environmental > Aquatic > Marine > Hydrothermal vents | place: Pacific Ocean: Lau Basin | collected...
GGACGCTCTATCATGCGGCTGTAGATATAGTCCGGCAGTTTGGTGCCGTAGCAATTGGCGATATCGGTGCGCAGAACCAGCGCCGGCTTATCCTTCCCGGGAAGGGATTGCAAAATATGGGCCTGCCCCACGGTCAACTGAATGGCATCCGGCCGGGCGTCGACGATGGTTTTTATGGCCTTGTGCATATCCTCGATGCCGCTTAAAAAAGCCGCTTCGTTAAAAAAACCGTGATCGATGGCCACATCCAGGCATTTGCCGGCGGAACTAAACAAACGATTCATTCTGTACTTATGCATTTTTTACCTCAAGATAGACGTGTTGTTGTTATAACGGTTATTCTTTTGACAGCAGAAAAATGGCCACAAAGGCCAGAGCCATGCCGCTTAGCGTAATGGGATGCGGAATGACCGAGTAGATGACCAGGGAAAGCAGAACGGTTACCACCGGCGCCAGGGACATCAGCGGCACCACCACGATGGCTTTTCCATAGCGAATGGTATAGGCAAAAAAGAGAAAACCGGCGGCATTAAGCAACTGCACCAGCACGGCGGTATAGACCCCGGAAAAGCCCCAGTTGATATCCGCGGAGAAGTCGGTCATCATAAGCGCGACCGGTATCAGCAGGACGGAACTGACCATGGTATAAAAGGTAAAGCTTTCCGGCTTGATGCTGCCCGGTTCCGAAGCGTCTCCGCCCAGCTTAAGCAAAAAGGCCTGAATCCCCCACAGCAAAAAGACGATCATGGCCAGCACCATCCAGAAGAAACCCTTGACCGGCGAAGCGTTGGGTTCCTGATAGGAGAACAACACCACGGCAATCAGGGCCACCACAATACCGATCCAGGCGCGGAGCCCGGCTTTTTCCTTAAGAATGAGTACCGAAAGAATAATGGTCACCACGGGATAGAGGGAGATCAGGGGAAAAACGATATAGGCCGGACCCAGGCGCAGGGTTTCAAACAAAATCAACTGCCCCCCGGAGCCCATCAGTCCGGCGCCAATGCCCAGTAAAACGGCCCGCCGGGAACGATCGAGCTCCCAGGCGATCATCCGCAGGGCCACAAAACTTACCGGTATCAGGGTTAGCGCCCAAACGGCATAACCCAGCGTTGCCGGGAAACCCGCTTTTTCCGGTATTTCAATCAAAGCGCCCCATACCCCCCAAAGCACGGTGGTTATAAGCGCGTAGTATAACCAGCTTTTAGATTTCATAATATCTGTCAGCCCCGCTTGATAAGAACATTTTATACAGGCAGGATAATAAGGGGGCGAGGCCGATAATCATATTATAAAGAATTAAATGGAGGAATAAAGTAGTCAGTGGCTGTCCGTCAAAGCCCTTTCAGCGCTCGATGCGGGGCCTGTTCGGCACATCGTTGTCCAGACGAAGAGACTCCGTAATTTCCCGGGGGTCGTATCCCTTAAATAAGACAGCGCCTGTTTTGGGCCCGGCCAGCCAGACACGAAGCGCGCCCGCCGGGGGATGGTTGGCCACAAAAGCGATATCCCTGCTGTTAACGATATAGACCGTTTCGCCTTGCGGGATATCCAGCGAAGAGTCGATAAATTTCAGTCCGTCCGTATTGACCACCGTAATTCCCTGATCGGCGCTGACACGCAGATTTTTTATTTCTATTCCCCGCACCGCCTGTTCGGGCAGGCCCTGTATGAATGCCGCCCGGCCCGCGCCGCTACACACAATATTTTCCATATATATGTTCCGGAACAGGGGCGTCTCTTCCGTTACGGGCGCCGGCGTCTGCTTTTTATAGTCCGCCCGGCCAAAACTCTCCTTGGGGGAAACACCCCGGTAAAAGGTGTTAAAACGGATGGCGTCGGTATGGATATCCTTCATCAGAATATCGCGGATATAGATATTTTCCACCACGCCGCCGCGGCCGCGGGCGCTTTTAAAACGCAAACCGAGATCGGTGCCGATAAAGAGGCAATCGCGTACCAGCACATTGCGCACGCCGCCGGACATTTCGCTGCCGATGACAAAGCCGCCATGGCCGTTATAGACGGTGCAGTTGGCGATTACTATATTTTCACTGGGCTTACCCAGCGCCCGGCCATAAGCGTCCCGGCCCGATTTCAGGCAGATGGCGTCATCGCCCACATCAAAGGTGCTGCTATGAACCAGCACATTTTTGCTGGATTCGATATCCAGCCCGTCGCCGTTGGTGGAATACCAGGGATTGCGCACGGTAATATTACGGATGATCACATCCTCGCACTCCCGGGGATGGATGTTCCAGGCCGGCGAATTTTGAAAAGTGGGCCCGTCCAGCAATACCCGCCGGCAGTTTACCAGGCTGAGCAGAACCGGGCGCAGATACTCCCCCGCCTCGCGGTATTCTTCGAGAGACGCTTCTCTTTTATCCAGGGCCTTAACCGTTTCCGCCCCCCGGGCCGCCTGCTGTGAAGGCCACCAGACATCGGTGCCCCACTGCCGGGTAACCGTGCCGCCCCTTTGCACCAGCGCCTGCCACTGCCCGGCGGTCATTTCCCACTTTAAAACCGGTCGCCATTTATCACCGGAACCGTCAAACACCCCCTTGCCGGTGATGGCGATATTTTCCAGATCCTTGCCGTAAAGAGGCGAGATGAACCGTTTTTGCGGCCGTCCTTCCCAAACGGTTTCAATGATTTCGTACTCCTTCAGATCGGAGCTGAACAAAACCAGGGCCCCTGCTTCCAGGTGTAAATTGATGTTGCTTTTAAGACGGATGGGGCCGGTAAGCCATATCCCCCGGGGAATGACGACCCTTCCGCCGCCGGCGCTTGCCGCCGCTTCCATGGCCCGGTTAATGGCCCGGGTGTTGAGCGTATGCCCGTCACCGGTGGCGCCAAAATCGAGGATGTTGAAATCCCGCTCCGGGAAGGAGGTTTGTTTGATGGCCGGCATCTCAAAGGGCAGGTTCCGCAGATATTCCGCTTCCCGCGCCCAAAGCGCGGCGGAAATCCCGATAATGAACAAAAGAACTCTTTTCATGGCACTTCTCTTTTTCGGTGGATCAGGGAAATGTTAAACGGGAGATGAAAAAGGCAAAACCGAGTATGGCAAAGGCGATGGCGATACAGATGAGAAAACCGTTCACCGATTTTTTATCGGGACGGATAAACTCCCAGTTACTGCCGGGAAGCCACTTGTCCTTTTCCAGCAATTGCGGATTGTTGACACAGGCCCGCACCCTGTTACGGTCTTCGTTCTCATCGGCACAGACGGGGGTGTGCAGACGGGCAAACACCTCATTGAGCCGCTTTCTTTCCGGGGGAGCGGTGACCAGGCTTACGGCAAACAGAAGCAGAAAAGGTACGATCACCTGCAGTCCGTAATTGATGGTCATCAGCATGGGTTTTGACAGGGAGGGCAGATCAAAGCCAACCATGTAAAGCATGGCCAGGTTCGGCTGCGCCAGGATTTCCTTATGCGCGTGCCCGGCCACCCAGGAAAACTCCGGCAGGATGCCGGGCAGCAAAACGATCATGATCCAGGAGTAGCCCACGGCGGTCAGGGCCGCCTTTACGGTAAGCCGACGCCAGTAGATGCTGAGCCAGAAAACGGTACCGAAAATTACCGGAAGCTGCCAAATGTACTTAAGCAGACTTAAGATATTATTAAAATAGAGGCTGATGGCCACGGCACCGACGATCAGCGCCACCGAAGCCAAACGACCGATCAGCACATAGTGTTTTTCGGATTTACCCGGTACGATATACTCATAAAAATTGCGCGTAAACAGGGCCGAACCGCAGATCATCAGGGCATCGGCGCTGGACATGGCCGCCGCCAGCAGACAGGCGATCATTATGCCCACAAAACCAGGCCCCAGCAATTGACGGGTGGCATAGCCCCAGATCATGTCGGCATCTTTTATCACATCGCCAAACAGGGCCAGGGCCACAATGCCGGTCAGTCCCCACATGATGGTGGTGAAGCGCTTAAGAAAATTACCGAAGACCATGCCCACGCGGGCGGTGATCTCATCCTTGGCGCCGCCGCCGCCGGTGGCAAAAAAATGGGGCTGGGCCACCACCCCCACCAGGTTCATGACGATCAGCACCAGTATGTAGTACCACGTATATTCACTGGCCGTGGCGTTGGAGACAAGATCAAACATATGGTCGGGGATCTTTTCATGCAGGCCGGAGAACCAGCCGATCTCGCTAAGGCCGCTGGGCAACAGCAGCATGGAGAGTAACAGAATGAGAATGCCCTGCAGGGAATCGGTCCAGGCGGCGGCAAACAGACCGCCCGCCACTCCGTAAAAAAGGATGATCAGGGCGATAACCGGCACCGCCACCGAGGTATTCAAAAAGGAATAGCGTGCCTTAACGGCGCCCGCCTTTTCCAGGGCGCTCAGTTCCTCCAGACGTGATTGCTCCCGGGCCTCCAGGGTTCTTTCACTTTGACTTTGCCGCAGTTGCGTCAATTCCTCATATTGCTCAACGCTTTGCCTTTCCTCAACGGTAAGTTCCTGTACCGGCTTTACGGTCACGATCTCCACCGTTTTACCAATGGCGGTCATGGCCACGGCAATGGCGAACATCAGGTACAGGAAGCTAAAACCGACATACAAGCCGGTCAGGGCCTTGCTGTTAAAACGCAGTTGGAAGTAATCGCCACCGGTAATCACCCGCAGTCTTCGGTACCAGGGGGCCACGATCCAGTAAAAAGGAGTAATAAACAACCATAACAACTGGATCCATATGCCGGCCATGCCGGCACGGTAGGTCTCCCGCGAGGCGGAAATGGCCGTATCGGAACTGGTGCCCGTGCCAAAGGCCAGAAAAACGGAAATAAGCTTGCCGAACTTGCGGCCGCCCATAAAATAATCTTCTTCGTTTTTTATGCGCCGGTTGGCCATCATGCCGATGAACACCACGACGCCGAAATAAAGCAAAATGGCAAAAATATCAAGCAGGTGTAATCCGAACATAATTTCTCACTTATTGATGATCCATTAGCAGCGGGCGGTTTTAAGGCCCCTGCACAAACCGACGGGTCGCGCTATCGTAACGCAGTCCCCCGCCTCTTTTTAAAAACGTCTCCACATCCAGCCCCAGCATCTTCAGGGGATTAAGCAGACCCACGCGCCACAGTCCCTCTTCATCCAGGATGGAAAGAGCCGCCAGGTGGTTCATGCATTGCAAAAGATTGTAACTGGAACCGGCCAGAACATTGGCATCCCCGGCCGTATGCAGCCAGCCGTTTTCTTCCAGCACCACCCGCGTACCGTCGATATTTTCATACTCACCGGGGGGCAGTCCGGCCTGGGTCATGGCATCGCTGACCGCGATCAGCTTTTCCACGGGACGGCTGTTGACCAGCATGCGGATAAAAGCCTCGGGCAGATGAAAGCCGTCCGGAATAAAGGAGAGGCTCAGCTCCGCGCTGGCCAGAATATGTACCAGGGGATTGTTATGGCGATCCACCGTTTGAACGCAACCGTTACCGACATGGGTGGCCATGCGCAAACCGGCCCGCACCGCCTTTTGTAATTGCGGATAAGCGGCATTGGAATGTCCGGCGGCAAAAATGATTTCCGGACTGAATGCGGCGATCAACGCGGCGCTCTGTTCATATTCCGGAGCCAGGGTGACCATTTTCAGATGTCCGCCGGCCAGCTTACGGACTTTTTCCAGCCAGAAGGCGTCGGGAGGAGATACCGCCCGCGGGGGATGCATACCCACGAAACCATATTCCGGGGAAATAAACGGTCCCTCGAGATGGATGCCGAGAATATTGCCCGCGGCTCCCTGTCGCTCAATGGCCTGGCGCAATGTGTCCACGCAGCGTTCCATGCTCTCACGGGGGGATGTGGTGATGGTGGCCAGAAAACCGGCCGTTCCCGCCCGGGCCAGCGCTTCCGCGCAGATCAGCACATCGGCAACGGTGGTCGATGGGTCATGGAAATCCACCCCGGCATAGCCGTTGACCTGAAGATCGACAAATCCCGGCGCTTTCATGCGACGCTGTACCTGCCGGGACTTAACATAAAGGCCGATGATTTATCCAGGAATATATAGGCCCGTTTGTGTTTTTTCAGGATGGATGAAGGATATTGCGGGGAGATGAGATCGCTGTCAAAACAATTCTTCACCGCTTCCGCCTTGCGTTCCCCGGGCACGCAGCAAACCACCGTGTCGGCGCGCAGAATCTCATTTACCGACATGGATATGGCTTTACGCGGCACCAGATCGATGCTGTCGAACCACCCTTCATTGACCTGTTGCAGGCGGCATCTTTCATCAAGATCCAATACCAGAAAAGGGGTATGGGTCTCAAAATCGGCGGGGGGATCGTTAAAGGCCAAATGCCCGTTTTCCCCCACGCCGACAAAGGCGATATCGATTTCCCGGCCGGAGATCAGCCGGTTCAACCGCTCCGCTTCCGCTTCGGCGGAAGGAGCATCGCCGTTGATCAGATGCACCGTTCCCGGATGGGTCTTGGCGATAAAACGTTCCCGGAGATACTTCCGGAAGCTGGCCTTATGAGTTTCCGGCAGCCCCACATATTCATCCAAATGGAACATGGTGGTTTTACTCCAGTCAATCTCCTTATCGGCGGTCAGAAACTCCAGAAACTCAAATTGCGAAGCGCCGGTAGCGGCCACAAAGGTGGCCTGCCCTTTCTTCTCAATGGCTTCGCGGATAGTGGCGGCCGCCATGCGGGCCGCCGCCCGGCTTAAAGCCGCGCTGTTTTCAAAAACCCTGATTTTCATTTTATTTCCTGTACTCTTTTGGTTGATATTCTATTCTGCGGTTTCCCCATCCCGGCCGGGCACACCGGTAAAACGCCGGAGATACCAACAGGCTTTCCGGATCACGGTATGATTTTTTCTTCCGTTTGCGCTTTTTCAAACAGATGGTCGAGATGGATATTATCCAGCTTTTCCATATTATGATTCCAGGTGTAAACCCGGCCGGGCACACCGCCATAGATAAAACCGCGGGGATGATAATTGTTATGATTGCCGTGTATGGAGACCCAGCTTTTCCCCCCGTCCGCGCTGCGCATGATGCCCTGCCCGCCATCACGGGTGGACATGAGCATCACATTGGGGAAATTGGGTTCGATATAAAGGGCAAAACCGTCAAAGGCCCCCAGCAATTCCCAATGGTTGCCGCCATCGCTTGTTTTGTACAGACGCCCCTTGCCCTTGTCCTTGTAAACCCGGTTTTGCTCATACGGCGGTTTTACACGGGCGGTGGCCCAGGCGTGCCTGAAGGAATCAACATTGATATAAACAATATCGTCATTTTGCGGATGAACCGCAAAATCGTTCACCATGCCTTCGTGGATCATTTCAAAGGTTCGCCCATGATCTCTGCTGCGGTACAAGCCGCGGGAATCCCAGGTACAGATAAAGATCGTACCGGAACGGGTCACTTCCAGTTGCCAGGGTTTGTCCAGAGCCAAAATACGGCGAAAATTACGGCCGCCATCTTCGGACATATAAAGGCCGTCGGAAGCGCGATGGGTGGCAAATATACGTTTCGAGTTAGTCGGATCGACGGCCAGCCAGCCGCACCACCCCCGGTAAAAGGAGGGGTCGGATTCGGAACGGCCGGAAAAGCCGGGCATGGGGATGCGTCCCGCATATTCCCAGGTTACGCCGTTATCTCCGGATTTAAACACTTTACCCGCCACTCCGGGCCGGCGGCCATACAATTTATACCAGACATCCGGATTGCCGGGATCCTGCGCCAGACCGTCCACATTCACCATTTTAGTCTCGGAGGTTTTCCAGCTTTTTCCGCCATTCACGGAATAAAAATGGCCATTATCCCCGGCGGCCACATGGATGACGTCGGGATCGCGCTTATCGATCACCGGCGGACTGTACAAGCAGAGAATGTCTATTCCCTGATAGCGCCCCGTCCAGCTCAGGCCGTTGTTATTAATTTCCTTGAGCATGTGTCCGTCAACGGAAAACCACTTTCCGGAACTGGGCGAGGCGGCCAGCTTATTGGACTTAAACAGGCCCTGCCAGTCCTGGCGGGCAGAAAAGATATAACCGGCCGGATCCCACGAAGGTCTCTTTTCATCGTAAACGGTAAAGGTTTTGCCGCCGTCGTTGCTTATGCCCATTTCCCAGCGGCCGATAGCCATGACATGATTTTCACGGTTAATGGCAATGCTGCCATAATACGGGGGCCACTTCCCCCAGGAATAATAAGAATTGGAAAGCTCTTCAACCTCCTCAAAAGATTTGCCACCGTCAACGGAGCGAAAAATAGTGCCATCCTGTTCCAGGGCCATAACCAGACCGGGGTCAACCGGTGAGACGGCAACATCCATGATTTCCCGGCCGTTCAGGGCCTGCTGCCAATGCCCGCCCTGGTCGTCAGAGAAATAGATTCCCGTATCTTCATAGCGATCACCGATGATGATACGGTTGGCTCTGGTTACATAAATAAAGATACGGTTGCGGCGGCGCCAGTCATAGGCGTCGGCAAAATAGGTGGGCACATCCGGCATCTGCCGCCATGTTTTTCCCTTGTCATCCGAGACCCACATTTTTTTATGCTTTATTCCGTAAACAACCCCCTTGTAATCCACCACGATGGCCGCCGGGTTCAGATCGGGCGATCCCGGTATTTTAAACCAGTTCTCCCCGCCGTCAACGGACTTGTAAAGGCCGGGCACGGTGTATATGCCGCCGTCCACAGCCCAGTACATAATCTCCGGATCGGTCGGATCATAGACCAGTTCATGATCCATGCCCCGCATCCACTCAAACAACTGTTCCTGGCGCTCCACCGGCCCCGACATACGGCGAAAAGTCTTTCCGCCATCGGTAGACTTGAAGATACCTGTCAAATCGGTTTCCACCCAAACGATATCCGGATCGGTGGGGTGTACCACCACATCGCTGACCACACCGCCGCCGCCCTGGCCCACCACCTGCCATTGCGGGGAGGAGGAAAGCTCACCGGCGGATATAATTCCCGCACCCGTAAAAAACATCACACCGGTCAGCAAGGTATACAAACGTATTTCACTTAGGATTTTAGCAATAATTTTCATCTTAACGGCCTTCATGTAAAACATCCGGTTTTAATAGTGACTTCCTTTTGCTCAACACCAAAAAGATTATGGCCAGCAACAGCGTAATGGATGAGTAGAGTATGATGGTGAGCATTTCACCGTCATCGTTAAACAGAATGAACAAAAGACTCAAAACGGCAATAAGGGCCGTCACCCGGGCTAAGAATGAAAAAACCAGATGTTCGATATGGGATGAGTCACCGACCTCTTTTTTAACATCTATGGGTGTATCCTGCTTTTTAAAAAAGAGGGCGCGTCTTTGAACATAAATATTTTTTTCCTTGAGAAAGCCGGTTAAATAGCTGCTGCCAAACATGATTACGATGCTCAGCGGGGTAACATAAAGTACATTCTCCGGGATATTCCAGCCCCAATAGAACCAACCGACACTGCCGAGAATCAAGGCGATGACAAAGTAGAACAAACCCGACCAGTGGGGTGTTTTACGCGACAGGAAACCGATAAGCGCCGGAGGGCCATAGGCGATACTGATGATGGAATTGAAGGAATTCATCAGGTTAAAGGCGCTGTGCCCGCTACCGGCCATAAACAGAGCCAGGGCCGGCACGAGCAGACCGACCACCAGGGTTGTCACCTGCCCGATAAACATCTTCTGCTTGTCATCCAGCGGCTTACGGTAAAAACGGGGCACAATATCGGTGGTGACAATGGCCGAGAAGAGGTTGTAATAGCTGGAGATATTGGACATACTGGCACTGAAAATGGCGGCCAGCATAACCCCGATCAGTCCGTGGGGCAACAGGGTCAGACTGATGACGGCATAGGCGCCCTCCTGCGGATTGGAGGCATTGGGCCACATGGCGCCGATTTCCGGATACAGGATGCGCGTGGCCATGGGCGGGATGAACCAGATAAACGCGCCCAAAACGAACAATACAAAATTCAGCAAGGATATTTTTTTGGCCGATTTTTCCGTATCCACGCTGTAATAACGCTGGGCGTGGGCGCGGGTGTTATAACCAAAGATAACCATCATGGTCCAGGAGACCAGAAATATCCAACTGGAATATTCCGAATGCCCCACGGTCAGCATTTCCGCCGGCAGGGCCGAGAGAAACTCCGTGACGCCTCCTATTTTATACACGGCGGCAAAAGCCAGAATTATGGTAAAGGGTAAAAGAATAACACCCTGCAAAAAGTCGGTAACCACCACGGCCCATAAGCCGCCCACCAGGCAATAGGCCAGAATAATCCCGCCGGCGCCGAGTATCACCCAATTGACGGGGATTTGCGTAGCCACGGCCACATACTTGCCTAGGGCAAAAAGCCATA
>Ga0256832_1003717_pt1 | contig 10352 bp, 12 predicted proteins | sample 134614metaG_FD_190534 | JGI IMG/M metagenome (GOLD analysis project Ga0256832, IMG submission 190534) | Hydrothermal vent microbial communities from Lau Basin, Pacific Ocean - 134-614 | ecosystem: Environmental > Aquatic > Marine > Hydrothermal vents | place: Pacific Ocean: Lau Basin | collected...
GTGTGAGACAAAAGTACTAGAGCTACTAAAAGAGAAAGAGGGTTTCATAGCCCTAAACTCAAAAAGTGATGCAGAAGAGATTTCAAAAGTCTTTGCCATGAGTAAAAAAAGCTTTAAACGCACCCTTAATTCACTTATAGAGCAGAAAAAAGTTCTTCTTGAAGGTGAGGGTATGAAGTTGGTTTAAAACGTTTATAGCGTCTTAAAATCGACTATCTCTACTGCATCACAACCTTTTTTAAAGAGTTTACGTTTTTTAGCGTCTTCTTCTGCCAGTTCTATGAGGTCTGCAAAATCTTTTTTTTGAGCTTCAAAACTGTAGCGTTCTTTCTCTGTGCTTAAAATGATGTTAGTTTCATTATTATCACTTGAGAGTGCTAAGTTTCTAATACCTTTAGCATATTCACTTTTAATTATTTTAATAATCTTCTCATTTTGTAAAATCTCTTTTAGAGATATCTCTTTATGGGTGTCGTTGTCACAAATAAGCTGATAGGTCACGTTGAGTTTTCCTTGCATTGGATTTTCCTTGTAGATGGTTTGGATTTAAGTTGATTGATTATAACATAGAAGTAAAATAAGTGTAAAAAATATGGCAAATTGTCATGAAATTAGGAGATGGACTTGGTATATGAGAATGAATTGATAAAAATAGAGGTAGAAGAGTCTGAGATTCCATGGCTTAAAATATTTACTCAAAAGCCTTACAGAGAGTTTTCTGAATGTACTACAGAAGAGAAGTTAGAGATATGGAGAGTTTTGGACATTATAGAAAAAGAGATGCTAAGTTTTTTTAAACCTAAAAAAATAAACATCGCTTCCTTTGGGAACTACATGCCCCATGTGCATTGGCATATAATGGCACGTTTTGAGACAGATAGTTACTTTCCTGAGCCTATGTGGGGAAAAGCTCAAAGAGAGGGTTCTTATGAGCTGAAGGAGTTTGATAAGTTTCTTGAACTACTTAAAAAGAAAATTTAGTAAGCTTTTAATAAAAGAAGATTTCTCTTCTTTCGTTGTAGTATGAAAATCTTCATCTATTTTGGTTTTATTTTTTTTTATTTTTTTTATAATACTTCGTTTTTTGGTTTTAATGGGGGTTAATCTATCGACATAGGCATGTGCTGCTTTTATCTGTTTGGCTTCAAAATTAATTTGCATCTAAAATTCTCTCTATTTCGTACATGGCATCTTCATTTTTAAGTCTAAACTTTACCTCTATTCTTCTACTGGCATCTTTGTCCTCAACACCATTAACCTTGATGGCATCAAGGTAAGAACGTCCACTGGCTACAAGTTTGTCTTTAATATTATGCTCTTTAATGTAGTCAAGTGTTAAGAGATAATTCATAACAGCATAGGCACGTTGTTGTGAAAGATTTAAGTTATATAGGTAGGAGCCATCACTATCTGTATGCCCTTCTATAATAATCTTATCTAAATGGTCAGCAATATTTTTGTTTGTTATTAATGTATCGACATAATTAATAAAATTCTCTTTGAGTTCATTTTTTGCACCTTCTTTTAAGGTAGAAGAGCCTTTATCAAATAAGATATTTGAAGCGAGTCTAAGTGAACCACTCTTTTTATCGATATTAATTTTATCACCCAGTGAAGATTTTAACTCTGCTATGACCTTTAATTTAATACCTGTTAAAGATTTTATTTGTGCTTTTTGAGCTTGAAGTTTAGCTAATAACTCATCATATTTTGTCTGTTTATTGTCTACAGCTTTTAACAATTCAAGAAGTTTTTGTTCATTGAGTTTTAGTTTATCATTTTGTTCTGACATACTGTTTGAGAGGAGTACAATCTTATTTTTATACGCTTCTAAGTCCAATTCTTTTTGCTTCAATGTACGGTTTTGCTCTTCAGTTAGATTTTGTAACATAACAATATGGTTAGAGTAACTATCAACTTTTGCATTTTGAGCTAAAAGTAGTTGATTGAGTTTTTCTATCTCATCACTTTTGAGCTTTAGTGTATTATTTGAGATAATAAGGTTTTCTTTAGTATTTTGCAAACTCTTTTCTCGTTGTGCTAAAAGATTTTTTAGTTTATTAATTTCATCATCTTTTATAAGAAGTTTTTGTGTCATATTTACAAGATGAGTTGACTGTTCAATGAGTGTCTGGCTTTGTTCATTTAAGACAGTATTCTTTTTGTTGATATCATTTTTTAAAATGGTTGACTTAACCATAATAGCCCCAATAAGCAAAATAAAAACAAAAAGTAAACCAGCCATTAAGTCAGCATATGAAATCCAGAAGTTGGTGTTTTCATTGTTATTGTTTCTCTTTTTATTAAACATTATTGTTTCACTATATGACTTGAAATCTGATTATGATATTTAGTTATAGTATCTTGTAATATAGCATTTTGTTGGCTGGTACTGTTTGCAAAGTTTGCAAGTTTTACAATGATATCGCTTAATTCCTCATCTATTTTATGGAATGTTAAGGTTAAGGCATTTTCTAAACTGCTATCAAATTTATTGAGTGTTTGATTCAACTCTTGGGTTGTTTTAGTAAACTCTCGAATATTTTTTTCTATCTTTTCACTAGCAGAGAGTGATGCTTGAGAGTATTGCATCTTCTCTAAAGTCTCTCTTAAGTCTGTTGAGACCATCTGCATGTGGTCAGTAATACCTGCAAAACTTTTGTTTGTTTCTGACATAATGGTATGAAAATTCTCTAAGTGTTTTTCATTTAATGTTTTTATAAAGTCTAAGTTAAAAGTCTCTTTGAGGGTCTGCATCATTTTTTTATCACGCATTTCATGTTGCATATGCTCATGACGTTTTAGTTCACTCTCACTCCAAATATAACTTTTATAAACTTCAGATAACTGATGTGCATCATGGTCAACTTTTGATAGACCCCTTTTCTCAAAAAAGTTCCAAAGAATAGAGAGAAAAATACCATAAATAGAAGCGTAAAATGCTGTTCCTATACCTGAAAGTAGAAGTGAAATGTCATGGTCAAGTGCTTCTGTATTGCTAATCGAAAAGTTTGGCATAGAGATAGCAATGGCAGTAAAGGTACCTAAGATTCCTAACATAGGGAAAAATGAAGGTGCAATAGAAGCAAAGTTATCATTTCTAAATGTTTTATAGTAATCTGCTATAAAGTCACCAATATCAATAGTCGATTTGGTTTTATCAAAAATAGTAAGTGAATTCTCTTTTATAGCTGCCTGTAAATCTTTTTGTAGTTGTACATACTCTTTACGCATTTTACAGACTATAAAGTTTGCATTATGTTGAATAAACAATAGATAAATAAAATAGATAATACCAATAATAATAATAGAGTGTAATTCAACTTTTAGTGAAACTATATTTAGATAACCTAAGAGTATCCCTACAAAAAACAGTGTTGGAAGTAGGAGAAGTATAAAATAGTTTAGATAACAAGGGGTGTTTGAACTGTTTAGATTATTTGTCATTTAGATTCCTTATATATATAAGTGATAACAATATCATAATTTAATTAATAGAGTATTAATCTGTAATATTGCCATCTTGTTCTAATTTTAGTTTTGTAATATTAACCTCTTCTGGTTGATGTAAAACCTCTTTAACTAAATAAAAGAAATTTGGATGTAAAACATCAGCATAGGTTTTAATTATAGCAGTTTTATACGTACTTTTTGTAATGATTTTAGTCACTACTCCTACAGGAATATTAGGTAGAAAAATATTATCTAGTCCCGAAGTTACTACTTTGTCTCCAATAGCGATTTTAGACCATTTGGGTATAAAGTTAATCTCCATGCTTTGAGCATCAATTCCCTTTGCAATACCTGGTGTATTCTCTTTTCCTATAAATGTTGAAAATTGACACTCTGGGTTAGAGAGCAATACACCTTTAAGTGGACCTTCATTTTTAATAGCAATCCCTGATGCAACATTTTTTTGGATTAAACCATAAATTTTTTCTTTACTTAATTTATCTCCCTTGGTAAGATAAATTTGTGAAAAATCATTAAGTTTTTTATAGGAGATGGTTTGAACACGTATAATGTTTTCATGTAAATCAAATTTTAGTTGAGAAAATCCATTAAGTTGTTCAAGCTGAATAATACTCATCTTCTGTTGATAAAGATATTTTCTTAGAAGAATATTTTCTTCCTGTAGTGCTTCTATTGATTTAGATTGGTTTGAAAATCTATCAATGGTGTTATGCATATCATTACTAAGGTTAAGGTAGCTCTCTTTGATTGGTAGAGTTATAAGTGCAAATTTGTCTTGAAAAATCTCCTCTTTTTTTAAGAGGAGTAGTGTACTTATAACAAGTATGATAATTACAATAGATTTTCTATTCATCATAAACAGTTTGTTGTAATAAGTCTATCTCTTCGAGTGCTTTACCTGTTCCTTTTGCAACAGCAAGTAGTGGGTCTTCTGCTACATAAACAGGGAGTTTAATAACATTGGAGAGGAATTTATCTAAACCTCTAATCAATGCACCACCACCTGTTAATACAATACCATTCTCAACAATATCACCAGCCAAGTCAGGAGGAGTCTGTTCTAAAACAAGTTTTAAAGCTTCCCCAATCTCTTTTAATGGCTCTTTCATTGCATCTCTTAAGTGTTCAGAATTAATCTCTATAGAGCTTAATAGACCAGTTACTTGGTCTCGACCTTTTACTTGCATGGTGAGTTCTTCATCGAGTTGAATGGCTGTACCAATATTGATTTTAATCTCTTCAGCAACTCTATCTCCAATAAGTAGGTTAAAGTTTTTCCTCATATAATCAATAATTGAAGTGTCCAGCTTATCTCCAGCTGTACGAATAGATTTGGAGACAACCAACCCTCCAAGAGAGATAACACCGATTTCTGTTGTACCTCCACCAATATCAACAACCAAATTTCCATTTGGCTCTTTTACAGGAATTCCCGAACCAATTGCAGCAGCCATAGGCTCTTCTATAAGGTAGACTTCTCTTGCCCCTGCAGACATGGCAGCCTCTTTAACAGCCTTACGCTCAACTTGAGTTAATCCAAATGGTACACAAATTATTATTCTAGGAGAGAAGAGACCTTTTCTATTGTGAACTTTTTCAATAAAATATCTAATCATCATCTCTGTAACATTAAAGTCAGCGATAACCCCATCCCTCATAGGTCTAATGGCTTTGATATTTCCTGGTGTTTTACCTACCATATCTTTTGCTTCTTGACCTACAGCTAAAATTCGCTCTCTACCATGTTTATCATATTGAATAGCAACGACTGATGGTTCATCAATACAGATACCTTTTCCTTTGACCAATACTAATGTGTTGGCTGTTCCTAAATCTATTGCTAAATCGTTTGAAAACATTCCTAATACTTTTTTAAACATATATTATCTCCCCTCTGTGCAGTTATGCTGTTTTTGAATTTTTTATATAAATTGGTTTACTACCACTGTTGATTACATCTTCTGTTATGATGACTTCGTAACTTCCAAGTTCAGGAAGTTCATACATAATGTCTAACAGACTAGCTTCCATAATTGAACGTAATCCTCTAGCACCAGTTTTTCTTTGAATCGCTTTTTGAGCTATGGCTTTTAATGCATTCTCTTCAAAAGTCAGAAGAACATTATCAATTTCAAAAAGTTTTTGATACTGTTTAATGATTGAATTTTTAGGTTCAACCAAAATACGTACCATATCTTCTAGTGTAATTGGTTCTAGTGTAGCTGTAACGTGGAGCCGACCGATTAGTTCTGGAATAATTCCAAATTGAACCAAATCATCAGACTCTACAAGGTGCATTACTGATTCGTTCTCTTTACTACTTCGTTTTGTCTGTCCAAACCCAAGCTGGTTTGCACCTAATCTTCTTTGAATAATCTCTTCCACACCATCAAATGCTCCACCACAAATAAAGAGTATATTTGATGTGTCAATTTGAAGAAAGTCTTGATTTGGATGTTTACGTCCACCTTTTGGTGGAATGTTAACAATTGAACCCTCAATAATTTTTAAAAGAGCTTGTTGTACTCCTTCCCCAGATACATCCCTTGTGATAGAACGGTTTTCACCCATACGAGCAATTTTATCCATCTCATCAATAAAAATAATACCTCTTTGTGCCTTTTCAATATCATCATCAGCAGCTTGAAGTAATTTTGTTAAAATATTCTCTACATCTTCACCCACATAACCCGCTTCCGTTAAGTTGGTAGCGTCAGAAATAGCAATAGGTACATCTAAGAATCTTGCGATAGTTTGAGCAAGAAGTGTCTTTCCTGAACCTGTTGGACCAATAAGTAGAATATTTGATTTATCGATACTTGTGTCGTTTTCATGCATATTTTTAAAAATTCTCTTATAGTGATTGTACACTGCTACAGAGAGCGTTTTTTTAGCTTGATCTTGACCAATAACATAATCATTTAATAGTCTATGGATCTCTTTTGGCATTAAAAGATTTTGAGGTTCACTACTTTGTGTAGATAGATGGTCATCATTTTCTCCGAAGAGAATTTTATAGGCTGAAGTAACACAGTTGGAACAAATATATACACTGTTTCCTGCTATAAATGGATTGTGCTCTTTTTCTGTTGTGTTACAAAAGCTACATACTTTTTTAGACATTACTGTTTTTCCTTATAAATGGAATACCACGTTTTGATTGTGTGATAAACGCTGCTAATTTTTTTATATTTTCAGACGAACTCTTTTGAAGTAGTTCTTCTGCTGATTCTTGAAGTGCTTTACCACTTTCAAAAAGTTCTCTGTATGCTGTTTTTAAGGCATTAATTTCATCTCTTTCAAGATGACGTCGAAGCCCTGTTAAATTAAGACCTCTTAGTGTTGCTCGGTTGCCTTCTGCCATACAAAAAGGCGGTATATCTTGACTTAGAGCTGATGCTCCTGCAATCATAGCAAAATCACCTATTTTAACAAATTGATGTATGGGGGTTAAACCTCCTACAACAACATTATTCCCCAACTCAACATGACCAGCCAAAGTTGCACCATTGGCTAAGATACAATTGTTCCCCATTATAACATCATGACCTAAATGTACATAGCCCATAAGTAAGTTATTGTTCCCAACTTTGGTAATGCTTCCACCACCTAGGGTTCCTGGGTTAATGAGTGTAAATTCTCGTATTTTATTGTTGTCACCAATAATAAGCTCAACATCTTCTCCATCAAACTTTAAATCTTGGGGAATGGAGCCTACAACAGCGTGTGAAAAAATATGATTACCTTTTCCAATAGTTGTTCTACCTACAATAGTTGCATGGGCATCAATAATATTATTATCACCTATAATTGTTTTAGAGGAGATAGTAACAAATGGACCAATGGTTACATTGTTACCTATGGTAGCACCATTTTCTATGATTGCTGTTGGGTGAATATTTGACATATTAATTATTGCTCTACTTTTTATTTATCTACTATCATGGCTTTTAATTCAGCCTCTGCTACTAATTTATCTTTAACATAGGCTTTTGCATCAAGTTGCCAAATACTACCTCTTTGCTTTATAACTGTTAGTTTATAGATTAATTGGTCACCTGGTGTTACTGGTGAGCGAAATTTAGCTTTATCAATACTCATAAAATATACAACTTTATTAGACATATCTTCTTGCTCCTCTTCAGTAGAGCTTTTAAAAGCAAGTACTCCACCAGCTTGTGCCATACCTTCAATAATCATTACACCTGGGTAAATTGGATGGTCTGGAAAGTGTCCTTGAAATACAGGTTCAGAGATAGATACATTTTTGAATCCTTCAATACTTACACCTTTTTCAAGTTTTGTAACACGGTCAAGTAATAAAAATGGGTACCTATGTGGTAATATTTTTTGGATTTCAACTACGTCATATAACATTGTACTAGCCCTTTGTATAAAAACTTTTTAATTATTTTATCTAAAAACAATTAAAAATATATCAAATCTCCAAGAGAACCTCTTTTACATCTTCATAAAGATGGCTTTTATAAACAATTTCAATCTTTTGTGTTGGAATTTTAACAACAACCAATATAGATGATAAATCATAGTTAGAAATTAATTGTTCTCTAATTTGAACTTCTTTTTTAAAAAGAGGAGGACTATAAATAAGCTCTTCAATGGTTTGATAGTTAAAATTTCCTAGTTTATTATAGGTCTCTAGTGTTATGAATTTTACTTCATCTCGGTTCATATAATGTATCTCTCCTACTTGAACATCGACTCTACCTCTTGTATATTCGCTTTTCAGTGTGGAGTAGGGTAGGAAGTGTGCTGGTATGGTCTCTTTTTTAACTCTTAAATGACCATATAGTTGTCGCCAGTTTAAAAAACGCTCTTTAACTATTTTATACTTTATATTATTATTTTCAAGTTCCCAACGTTTTTCATAAAGTTCTATACGTGCCTCGATGGACTCAGGTTGTATCTGTTTTGAGATAGGAGAAAAAAGCTCATCTGCTAATTTTTGTTGTTGCTCTCGTTGCATGGTAAGTCCAAAGAGACAACCACAATAATCTTGACGATAGAGTGCCTCTTGTTTTGCAAGTATGTTCTGTTCTTGTGTCCCTGATGCTTTACGATAATCAGGAGCAATAAATGTTAGGTTATATTTATCCCCTAAAATATCACCAGCATGTTGAAGTTGCTTAAGTGATTTTTTAGGACTGGTAAGTAGGGTAGAGGTAAATGTTTTTTCACCAAGCTCTTGTGCTTTTTGGGCTGTGACTTCAAATCGTCTATCAAAGCAGATAGCACATCTGGCACCTTTCTCGGGTTCCTTTTCAAAACCACGAACAGCCTCTAACCAATTTTCTGTGTCATATTCACCTTCAATTAGTTCGATACCGAGCATTTTACAAGAGCGTTTTACATCAAGTAGTCTTAAATAGTATTCACTATAAGGATGAATATTGGGGTCGTAAAAGAAGCCGACAAGTTTTTCTTTGGGGTAACTCTCTTGGATTTTTTTTAAAAAATAGTGGCTGTCTACAGCACAACAGATGTGAATTAAAATAGTATCTCCTTAGATGTTTTGTCTATATGTTTCAGCTTCCCAATTGGATAGATAAGATAACTCTTTTATTGTTAAAAAATTCTTTTGAGAATATTTGTTTTTAGTTAAAACCATAATATGGCTCTTAAACATCTCTTCTATCTCTTTACTCTTTTTAATGTTTTCAGCTATAAAAAAAAGTTTATTTTCAAATATAATTACTTTTGGAAGAGTGTGGAATTGTTCTTTATAGGATAATAATGATTGAGTATCCAATAAATCATGAATTTTAACAGCACTTATACCACAATAAACCAAACTATCTGGACAGAAAGGTTTACTAAAAAATAGTTCTTCATTATTTTTTAATTGTTCATTCAAAAAAGTGTCTTCAGAAAGATAAGATATATTAGAGGTTATATCTATTCTATTTAAAAGTTCAGTGATTTTATTAGTGAGCTTATATTTTTTCATATCAACTTTTAAATATTTTTCTATTTTTTCTAAAACATACTCTGTAAGTTTTTTAATATCTTCTTTATTGTTTGAGGTGATAATTAAACCATGATTTTGTAAGAAAATAATATTGGGTGTCGTGTTAAGTTTGCTAAGTTCTTTGTCTAAGACAAGGGCTAACTCTATCCCTGGAGTTTGATATTCAATCAAAAGTATACTCTCATCTTTAAATATTTCTTTTAAAATAGTTCTCCACTCTTCTCTAATGACTATCATATTTACAACTATTGGATGTGTATGAAGTGTGTACTTTAAAAGCAGAGAATGTAAAAGAGTCTCTATTGATGGGCGATTGTTTTTATCAAGTGTTGATATCTCTACCAAATTTTTTGTTATAGACTCTCTTTCTCTTTTATCTTTTGAGTTGATAATCTTTTCATTTCTGACTATATTTGTAATTTTATTAGTCAATACTTTTGAATAGCCATGATTTTTATTGATCTCACTAAGTAAAAATCCTGATGCTTTAATAATCATTTCCCCTGAATCAAACTTAATTGAACTGTTTCCACCACCAACCTGAGTTAAATCAAATCGCTCACCTGCATATTTAGAGATATTTATTAAATCTTTTACTTTATTTATATATTTCAAAATGTTCCCCATATTTTAGAATTTTTAATTGTACTACTTCTTTTTTAAATATTAATAATAGAACGTATAAAGTATTAAATTATTTACAAGAACAGAGGAAATATAATTTTTTCATCATATTTTATTTATTGATTGTATGAGTATGATTGAAAGTAAATGAGCTATTTATTAGTTAAAGGATAGCAAAAATGTTAGATAGTTAGAAAAATTTAAAAGAGATAAAAAGTAGTCGCCCCACCCAAAAAAGGTGGAACAAGATGACCTATAACTAATT
>Ga0256832_1003718_pt1 | contig 10351 bp, 9 predicted proteins | sample 134614metaG_FD_190534 | JGI IMG/M metagenome (GOLD analysis project Ga0256832, IMG submission 190534) | Hydrothermal vent microbial communities from Lau Basin, Pacific Ocean - 134-614 | ecosystem: Environmental > Aquatic > Marine > Hydrothermal vents | place: Pacific Ocean: Lau Basin | collected...
CAAGGGTTTTGGCCCTTCTCGGGTGGGCGCGAAAGCCCGCGTGGTTGACATCGTTGCGGAGGTCGCGCAGATCTCGCCAAATATCAACCACAGGATGAAGCTCTTTAGGGGCCAAGCCTTCCCTTGCCCACTGATTCAACTTTTTTTCAGCGCTTTCCCGTGCGTCTTGGGCCGTGTGGTCATTCCCTTCTTCTAAGAGCACGAAGCTGACCAGTGCCTCGCGGGATATGGTGATGGCTTTTACGTAGGCTTCTGTATCGAGATAGAAGCGGATCATTCGCGCCAGGGTTTCCAGGCCTGCGATGCCCGAGAACGCTCCCGGTTGGGTCGGGGCAAGCGTGGCTAATCGGTTGAAGCTTGGTTGCAGATACGGCACGAGAGCGCGTAGTTCGGGAAAGAACTCAAGCTCGTTTTCCGCTTGAGGGAGAAGTTCGGCGAGTTTTTTTGCGTTCTCGAATACCTCTTGGGGACGCAGGGTGTGTAGCGCGTCGTTCAGGGCTTTAAGCGTTTCGGACAGTCGGCGCAGCCCCGCGGGCTGTCGCGGCAGCGAACGTTCTTTTTTAAAAACGGGCACGGCGACGGCGTCGAGCCGCTCGGTGAGGGGGCCGGCCTTCCCCAGGCGCGCCAGGATCGCAAGTGCCTGGGTCCAGTCGTTTAAGTCGAGGAGAGGGGAGAGGTCGAAGACAGGGGTTGCCTCGGCGCTACGTGCTTCAAAGGCGCCATAGTAGATGCCGGCAATCTTGGCCGTTTGCATTTCCTTGAGCAGCAGGCCAGCCTGCAAGGTGAGCAGAGGCATGCTGCGAAAACCATGGGTAATGTCGAGAATAAGCTGGGTGTTGGGCTTGACCTCGCCCAAGACTTCCTTAATAAGCTCCCAGAGTTCGTTTTCGGACCGACCGTCGGGGACGCGAATCTTCTCGGGTGAGTAGCCGAAGATCTCTTCGACGAGGACCCAGCCAGCTTCCTCGGCCTTGGGGGTCACGAGAAAGACCGGATGATAATCGGGGAAGAACTCTACCAAAGCTCGCATGAAGAGTGGCGTGGGCTGGCTTAACTTATCGCCAAGCCGATAACGGGTTTCTTGATAGCTGTCGCCGGTCTTTTTGGGAATTCCGAGAGCTCCTAGGATGTACTTGCCACCTTCTTTCATACCAATCACCACCTCGGCCAGGGCTCGGCGGGCTCGAGCTCGAGCCCCAGCAAGAAGGCCTTGAAGCGCTCGTAGTCCCTTTGCTCTACGGGGACGACGCCGTGGGCGAGGATGCTCTTGTGGCGGTCGTCGGTGAGCTTTTGGAGCTCGTTCTTTTTGGCGTAGATGAGAAGGGGAAGGGTGCCCTTTTCGTTTAGCGCCCAGCTCAGGTGGGTGGCGCGCTCTAAGGTCTTGAAAAGGCCGTAGGCGGGGCGGGTATCTACCCTGCGGCGGAGCTCCTTGGGCCAGGTGTCGGGCTTATCCAAGAAGAAGCCGTAGGTCTCGAAGAAGTGGGCCTCGAGCGCCAGCTCCACGGCGCGGTAGAGCCGGGCCAGGGCGTCGTCGAAGCGGCCCGCCTCGGCCCTCCTTTCGGCGTTGGCCAGAAGGTCGGCGAGGACGCGGAAGGTGGGGCGGCCGGAGAGGTTGTCTTTGGCGGTGGCCTCGAGCGTCGGCAGGCGGGCCTTTAGCGCGCGGAGCACCCTGAGCTTCCCTTCGTGCCCCCAGGCCTCGGCCTCGGCGAGGGCCTTGGGAAGGCCGCGGCTGAGCCGTTCGTGCGCTTCTTTGTGGCGGAAGAGATCCCAGGCGTGCATGCCTTGGGTGACCTCGAGGAGCCCTTCGAAATAGCGGCGCTCGGGCTCGCTAAGGAGGTCCGGATCTCGCTCGCCGGTCTTTAGGATTTCCTCGACCGCCGCCGCCGCTGACTGCATGCGCCACTCGTTCCAGGCGCGGATGAAGGCCCGCTGCTCGAAGACGTGGTAGCGCTCGGTGGGGTCGGGCATGGTGCGCACTCGCTCGTGGCCGGGGATCACCCGGCCGGCGGCGTCGCGCTTGGCGCCGCCGACGTAGACGAAGGTGAACCCGAGCCCCGCGAGCGCCAGCGAGAGCCCCGCGACCATGGTCTTGGTGCCGCCGGTGGGGTCCACGAGGAGCTCCTCGGCGCCCTTTTCCTTGATTAGCTGGTAGGCCCGGCGGCCGGCGCGAAAGGCGGTGTCCATGGCCTCCGGGTCCTCGACGGTGAGGGTGGTGTGGGCAAGGCCGGGCACCGCCGCCAGGGCCTCGGTGACGTAGGCGAGCGAGGCCGGGCTGGCGACGAAAACCACGAAGTCGGGGCGGTGGGCCTTAAGGCTGGCGACGAGGGGCCCGGCGGTGAGCCCCACGGTCTGGATGAGTGCCTTCACGGAGTTCGTACCTCCTGGCGAGTCCGAAGCCGAGCGTCGTCTTGGCGCCGACCCCGGAAAAGAAGGCCAGCTCCCCGAGCCGGGAGAGCCAGCGAGCCTCCTCCTCCGTGGCCCGGGGTAGGTGCAGCGTCACCCGGCCGACGAAGCCCACCGTGCGGCTATGGGCGGTGGCGCTTAGGGTGCGGGTATTCAGGTGGCGGGCGGTGGTGTGCTCCACGAGCCGCTCGGCCACCCCGGGCGGCACCGGCTCGGGGGCGAAGGCGTTCCAGGTGCGGATGAGGGAGGCGAGGATCAGCTCCGGGGCGGGAACCGGGTAGTTGGCGTCCCGGCGGCGAAAGAAGGTGGGGGTCAAAAACTCCAAGGGAAGGTCGGCGCTGGGGGGCGTGGTCATGAGCTCGGCCCAGTCCTTTTTTCCCGCCCAGGGGTGGGCGTGCTCGTAGACGGCGAGGACCCGGGGGTTTTGGGGGGGCAGAGCCAAGTTACGGTTCAGGCTTTGCCAGAGCAGGCGGCCGGCTTCCTTCAAAAGCGGTGCTTCGAGGAAGGATAGCCGCACCCAGGGGCCGGCGTCGTCCCGTCCCGTGGCGAGCGCGAAGGGCTTCGGCGGCGGGCGGTCGTGGAGCTCGGGGAAGGCGGGCGTGAGGGCGTGGTAGAGCCAGCCGCGGAGCTTGATGGGGGAGGGGGGGCGGCTGGCGTCGAGGTGCGCGACAACGGCCGCGGGCATGGAGTTAGAGCAGGCCCAGCCGCTGCGCCAACAGCTTGAGCCCGGAACCGTCCTCAGCGCGTTTAAGCGCCTTGTGATTTGGTTTCCCAGGCTTTCCTAGAATCCCCTCCAATTTCTCCCTATATTCCTCAAGAAAGGCCTTCTTCTCCTCCTCATCTAGCTCCGAAAAAGCCTCTAGACGCCGAAGAAGCTCATGCGGCGGCGTGTTCCATTTAAGGCCAGCAAGCTCCGAGTTAAGGCGTTCGTAGGTTTCGCTCCGCTTAGGTGGGGGCGGGGGTGGAGGTTCCAGCTCCCGAAACGCTTCACCCTCGTCGAAGCGAAAGCGGCCATACCCGATCGTGGTTTTGGCCCCCACGCCCTCCTTTTCCAGCGCTTGTTGGAGCAACCTGCCCGTAAGCGCCAAGACCTTCTTGCCGGCCTCGAGCTCGCTTTCCGGCAAGGGGACAAGGCCTAGGAAGAAATGGAAGGTGCCACGCGCGGTGATGAAGGGCACTGGCGTGGGCGAGTCCCAGTCCGCGGGGGGCTTGTCCTTTTCCTTTCCCCGGTAGTAGTCGGGGTGGTGGACGGTGATCACATCGGGATTGAGTTCCCAAGCGTCTTCACCCTCTGGATCGGGCAAGGCGTCAAAAAAGATTACCAAGCCGCTCTCGTCGGTGGTTCCAAAGATGAGCTCCTGAAGCTTACCCCGCTCCGTCTTTCCGCCGTTAAAGGAACGGCTCCAGCCCTCGTCCTTCCAATACTTAGCGGCATAGCTGCTCGCAAGCCCTTTCAATGCAGAACCCGGGATGTAGGGCACGCCGTAGGTGCGGTGAAGCGTAATGGAAGTCTCGAGCACCGCGCTGGCCCCAAGTCCCACGCTAAGCCTACCGTCCGTGCGCCCTTTTGCCGCAAAGGTCAGGCCGGGGCGGCCGGCAAGGGCCTCCTTGTAGCGCTGGAAATAGTCGCGGTAAAGCTCGCCAACGCCCTTCGTGGCCCGGATAACCTCGTCTACCAAATCCTGCTTGGCGCGAGAATTCCCCTTTTTGGAGCTCCTCAGGTACTTTTCAAACCAAAGACCGGGATGGGTCGTTTCACCTAGCCGAACGCTCTCCAACTTGGCGCGGCGGCTTGATTCAAACATGGTTTAATCCTCCCCAGGTTCGACCTTGAGCACGCTCTGGGCGAACCGCTTAAACCAGTCGGCCACCGCAAGCGCTTCGCGGGTCATGCGCAGGTACTCGGGGAGTTCAGCCCCGCGTACGCGCCCGAAGTATTCCTTAAATGCCTGCTCTCCCTCCAAGTCCTCGTCATCAAGCTTGCCGAGGACGGCCGTGAAATCGTAGACAAACTGCTTGTGCGCCTGGTTGCTACGGGACGCCCCAAAGGCCAAGGCCTGCACGAGCCCGGCGCTTCTTAAAAGGGCGGGGAAGCGGAGGGCCATGCTGCCGTAGTCCTTGCGGAACTTCTCGTCCTTTTCGTACTTTTGAACCTCCTCGAGCACGTAGCTCGCCCGTTCCTGTTCACGGGTCACGGCCCACACCTCCCTACGAAACCACAAGGGCCATTCGGGAAAGCCCCCGGCCCACGGTGGCGTTGCCCCCAAACTGAAGGGGAGACCGGATGAGGTCTTTGAGCTGGTCTAAGATCTCCTGATCCAAAAGCGCGGGACCGTTGGCTGGGCCGAAGCTCTTCGGGGCCACGCTCAAAAGTCCGTAAAGCACGCTCTCGGCCGGAATGTTTTCCTCAAACCAAAGCGCCCCTTTGGCGACCGTCTTCTTAGACTCGTCAATGCGAATGCGGGTGACGACCTCAAGGGCCGTCTCCAAAAGGTAGCTCATCACGTCATCTTCAAGAACCAGGAGCCGGCCCTCAAGGGGCAGATCCAGCCCCTCTGCGTGGCTCAAAATCCACTGCTCCCACTCTGAAACCAGGAGCCCCGCTTCGGGATTGAAATCGAGGTCTTCCAGCAGGACCTTTTTCTCTTTCGTGCCCCCTTTAACGGTGATCTGGTCCACGACTTCGCTATCTTCACCCACCAGGGCCACGTCCTGCTCCTTCGGGCCTTCAGGAAGCTCAGGCGTCTCGATGCCCGCCATCTCCGCCTCGCGCTTGAAGCGACGCAGAAGGTAAGGGCTCGTGGCGTAGGCAAAGACGCCTGCGTAGCTCCTTACCGGGAGCAAAAGAAGCTTGGCATCGCCAAAGTAGGCGGCCCCCGCATGGGCATCGGCACGGTTCGTATCGGGGCCGAAGATGGCCTCCTCCTTGGACGCAGGCCAACCTCCAACGCGGGCCGCGTCACGGAGAACCCCCTTGACCGAGCTTCCCGGCAAGTAGGGGATCCCCGTCGCCTTCTCCCGCGCCACCGGAAGGTCCACACTTCCAACGCCTTGCCCCACGCCCGGGTGCAACGGGCTTAGGGCGTGGATGAAGTAAACCGCGCTCCTGTTCATTTCCTACCTCCCAAGCTCACCTTCTTCAGGTTGCAAAAGCCTCACGCATTCAACATCCTGTATACACTCCCAAAAAGTCAGAACAGGGTCAAGGTGTAAGCGCCCTCCGACCTCGAGCACCCGAAGGCCCGATTCCACGAGCTTTCGCGCTGTTTCGTCGTTTAATACCACCTTGACCCCTCTTTTTAAGGTTGTTGCCTTAGGTTCTGGGTCCAAGCGCACGCCGCCCGGAGGGGTCCTCGGGCCCTCTAGCACCGCAACGAGCGTCCTAGACCCTCTCAATGGCCGAATGATCAAAGGGCTTGCCAAGCGGTCTTCCTCCTTCCCGGTCAGGCGCAGTTTTCCGCCCTTGCCAAGCTTCTTTTTTTCTTGCAAGAAAAAGAAGGGAACCGGCAAGCCGAACTGAGCCCGAGGAGCCACTTGCACCGGCGGTTCGCTTCTTCGGTGCGGTTCGTAAGCCCAGCGTATGAGGGCGGGTTCTGGCCACTTGTTCGGTCCCGGTATGGCTTTGCCGTTTCGCAACCGCTTGGCTTCAGGCCTATACTGCCGAAAACGCTGGTAGAGCTCGACCACCTCTTGCCACGGCTTGTCCAACACCGCAATAGGCGACGACGCCGTTAGGTGGGGCACGTCTTCAGGCCAATCCTTTGAGTCAAGTGCTCCGAAATCCCGCAACTTGTTCTTGATTTCCTGTGCGCTAGCCGGCTCGCCGGCACCCGACAAAGCCACGGCGCCAAAACCCCGGCGGGTTCGCGCGCCAATCCCGCCAAAGGTTTCCCAGGCCCAAAGGGCGGCCTTGACCTCTTTCTGCAGAATATCCAGGGAGAGTCCCTCATCCTCTAGCGGATCAAGCCATGCCTTCAAGCGAAAGCGGATGCCCTTTTTGGAAAGTGCCTTTTCTCGATCCTCTCCTCGATCCTCTCCCTCCCCTTGAAACAAAGGGAACGCTACATAACGAGGAACTTCACGGGCAGAGAGATGCTCGATTTTCTCGGGCTCGTTAGGCTCAATGAGCTCCACCTCGATCCTGACCCGGGAGCTCTGCTTGACCTTGGTTACGCCGCCCCAGATTTTTTCTTCGAGTTCAAGAAGTCGTTTGAGGCTTCCGCCAGCCTGCCATCCCCGAACCGCGCGCCACCAAAAACGCAACTGGCCCTTGATCGAAGAAGGGCGGATTCCTGTCACAGAATCCCGGCGGTTAGGCCTCTCCCCGCCGCCCCATAACGGGCTTATCAACTCGTACTCTTTTGTGATATTGGGGTCCGGATGCCGGGGGACCTCCAACCGCAAGTCTTCCAGCCGTACTTTCCTCGGCATTGCCCTTACCTCCAAGCCCCAACGACCGCAAGCCCATACCCGTCGCACCGGCTCCGCCGATCAGGCTGCTCCGGTAGCACCCTCATCCAGCGGTCCCGAACCCAAGCCTCGATATCGTCCACCCCGCTCAGGTCCACGAAGTAGACCGAACCCGCGGGAACAAACCTCCGGCTCGGCTTGGGCTTTTTAGCCAACATATCCCACCCGGAGACGGTGAGCGGACGACCCACCGCGGCAGCCTGCACTTTCGCCCCTCCAAAGTGCTTTCCAGGGGGCAGGTAGGGTTTCCTATTGCCATTGGCGTTGAAATCCGCTGGCGTAAGGAGCACCAGGCGGGCGCGGCGGTCCTTGACAATCTTTTCCACAAGCCCTTCGGGCGGCTCCGCAGGCCAAACGTCTTCATTCGCAGCCTTCCATAGGGCCAAGCGACGCTCGCCCCCCATCGGGTGCACGCCGCCTAACAGCGCATCCATCTTTTGGCCGCATTCCTCGGGCGGCTCGCCACGTACCCGGATCAAAAGGGAAAGCTCGCGCAACCCAGAAAGCCGGGCACGCTCACCTCGCACGCTGCCTTCCCGCTCGCGCCGCGTTTCGGCGTAAACGAACGCAAGCCCGCTCGTCTCGAAAAGCATGGATTCCTCAGCCGTCTGGCTTGGGGAATCGATTTTGACGTGGGTTCGATAATCCCGAAGCAATCCTTCGATGCCCAAATCCCCAGGGGACTCAACAGAAATAGGGCCCTGGAATTCGTCCACGAGCCATTTCATGAACTGTTCTTCCTTCCAAAAGGCCGGCATCGAAGCCGGCTTGCCCTTTGGGGCATCCTCCGGTGCAAACACCGGCTCAAGGCCCTCCGGGAGGTTGGTGAGCTCCCCTTTTCGCAGTTGCTCTGGACGCAAGCGATAAAGCTCGTAACCACTACTATCCGAGTCCAAGCCCATTAAAAGCGCGTCTAACGGAGCGGGATAAAACACCTCTTCCTGCGAAAAGTCGTAAAGAAGCGGGCCCTCGAGGCAAACCCGGCTAAGCAGATCCTCCCAGCGATTCTTATCGGCCTCTCCCGGCTTGAAGCCGCAACCGAGCCCCACCAAGCCGCGCACAGCACCGGCCACCACCTGAGGAGGCGGGAACGCGTAGCCGCGTACTTTAGCGCCGGGGAAGGCGGAAAACGGGCGACCGTCGCGCACGATCAGGGGATCCCGCGGTTGAATGAGGAAAACCATCACGCCTCCTTCCCTCTAGCCCTTCAAAAGGGCCTTCGCCCTGGCAAACGGCCTCGCCACAATCAGCTCGCTTGCCAAACGCTCAGGGCCGATAGCCTCGATAAGCTCCTGAAGATCTTGGATAAGGCCCTGATCCCTAACCTCTTTCCGCTTCAAGATGCGTTCGGCCTCTCGCTTCAATAGCTCGCCGTTCCCCGCGAGTATCCGGCTGGCTTCTTTAAGCTCGTAGGCGAATCTTGCTGGGATCGTGTCCTCCTGCAACCAATCCGCAAAGTCTGAGAGGCGACGGTCCAAGGGCCGGGGCCCCTCACACCAAGGACCTTGCACGACCGTCTCCACCCCCGAACGGGGCGACCAAAGCACGGCCAGCGCATTGCGCGACTCCTTGGCTTTTTTCTCCGCCCTGCGGGCGAGCTCAAAGGCCTCGCCCAGGTCAAAAAGGTGGTGCACCAAGGCGATCCCCACCGAAAGCGTGGGGCTTTGGCCGTCCTCGGTACAGAACCCAGCGAGCTGTCGTCTAAACTCCTCAGCCAGCTCCCTGGCGCACGCCAAGGCGGTGTGGAGGGGCAATAGCGCCAGGACGTCGTCGCCCCCGGAGTAGACCAATGAACCGTCGTGCTTCTCCACAATTCGCCGCACGCGCCCCGCAAATCCGGCAAGCTGGCGGGAAATGGCCCGATGATCGTCCACGCGCTTTTGCTGGTCAATAACCCGGCCCATATGGTCGCCGTCGGCGAGAAGAATGGCGTAGTAGGGGTAGGGCTCGCGCCCTAGACGCTTGTAAAACTCGGTAAGCCGACGGCGGGACTCTTCCCAAGGCTCTTTTTCTCCAACTTCAGCAGCTTGGGAGTCTTCGGCAAGCTCGCGGTGCCGGCTTGGGAAGAAAACGCGGGTGTCGAAGTCTTTGAGCAGAGGAAAGCGCCGCGCAAGGTGCTCGGGTATTCGGCTATCCGAAGTCACCTCAATGAAGGGCTTTAAGTTCTCGATCGCTTCCTTGAGCGCTTTCCGCTCGTCCTCGCTGAGGCCCTCGAGGAACGGCAATAGCGCCATCAGTGTGGTACTGGCAAAGGGCCTCTGTTCCTCGACCAAATACCGCCGCTTGAGGAAGTCCACCCCGGAGAGCTCCTCACCCGGGCGGATGCCCTTTTTGAGCTTGGCCTTTTCGTGGCTTTGTTTGACTTCGTCGGGGATATCGCTAAGCTTTTCGTATTTCCAGCGGAGGTCAATAACGCTTTCAAGCGCCCCGTCGAGGGAGCTTTTTTGCACCGGGCCGCCCCACGTGACGGGAGCGAAGTCCCGCGTGTTTTTCCGCGCCGCCATGTAGCGGGTTGCGTTCTGCCGGGCCTTGGCGTAGTCCTTTTCCCCTTCGTAAGGGATGGCGACCCAGTAGAACTCGAGCAGATCCGCTACCTGCTTTCTGGCCGCGTCTTCGTTTTGTAGGAGGCCACCCGCTTTCCCAAAAATCTCGGCGGCCTTTTTCAGAAGGTGGTCCTGAGCGGCGTTTTGCGCCTCCTTGGCCAGCATTGCAGGATCTTTCCCCTCGACCGTGCCCATGATGACGTTGGGGATGCCGGCCTCGGCCAGCGTTTTGAGGCTCTTTTCTTGGGTGGACGGGAAGATGAGCTCGACCCCGTTTCGCTCCAAGACCTCAGCCACCGCGCGTGCCGCCTCCGAGAGCAGCCGGCTGCCGGCGTAGAGGTCGCGGGTGCGGCGGGCGGTGGCGATGAAGCCCTGCACCGGTCCGATGTTGATGAGCAGTAGGTACTTAGCCATTTGGCCTCCCCCGTTTCGACTGCTTCCAAGATAAAGGAGCCGCAGGCGGATGGGCGTCAGATTTCGTCTTCGCTTTCCTCGGTCTCGGGTTTGGGGTTTTGCAGCACGCGCTGGATCGCGATGGACGAGCGGAGCATCAGCAGCCGAATGCCCACGAGGGCGCCGATGATGAAGAGGCCCCAGAGCGTGCCGCGGAAGATGGCGGGGCCAAAGCCCAGGTCCCCGTAGAGCAGGGAGAAGGGAATGCCGATCCAGATCGCCGCGATCAGAATCACGAAGCCGTAAAGGAGGATGCCAATGAAGGCGAAGAACGAGTCGGCCGGGTTCGGTTTTTGCATGCCAGACCACCTCCGGTTTTGAGTTTGGAGGGGGGCGGCTTTCTTTTTGGAAATTTCGGAGTGAGGCCTAGCCCGATTCCTCGAGCTTTTGCACCGCCTCCTTGAGCTGGTCGAGGTCCATCTTGGCATAGATCGCCGAGGTGGTGACGTTGGCGTGGCCGAGGAGGCTAGCGGTGACGTGGA
>Ga0256832_1003719_pt1 | contig 10349 bp, 6 predicted proteins | sample 134614metaG_FD_190534 | JGI IMG/M metagenome (GOLD analysis project Ga0256832, IMG submission 190534) | Hydrothermal vent microbial communities from Lau Basin, Pacific Ocean - 134-614 | ecosystem: Environmental > Aquatic > Marine > Hydrothermal vents | place: Pacific Ocean: Lau Basin | collected...
ACCGTGTCCTGAATTCCACATTGAGCTATTGCGGAAAAACCGGACATGACAAACAGGGATATAAGCAAATATACAAGTCGCTTCATAATTTCACTATACACAGATAAAGACTGCTTAAACAACGATAACGCTGCATGGTTCTAAAAAGAATTTAAATATTTATTGATATTTTCTTTTATCCTTTGATTGATATCAGGTGCAAAAGCCCTGTAAAACTTTTTACCTGTCATCCTCTCATAAAGCTCGATATACCTTTCACTTACGAGCTCTACAAATTCCCGGGGCAAATGAGGTAATTTCTGACCTTCCAATCCCTGAAATCCATTTTCAATAAGCCACTCTCTGACAAACTCTTTAGAAAGTTGTACCGGTTTTTCACCATTTTTAAGTTTTTCTTCAAAACCTTCAGCGTAAAAATACCTTGAACTATCAGGAGTATGAACCTCATCAATTAAAATAATCTCATCATTGAAAAACCCAAACTCATACTTAGTATCTACCAGAATCAAACCTCTTTCTTCGGCCATTTTCGAACCGATTTCAAAAAGTTTGTATGTATAATCCTCCAATACGGCATACTGTTCAGGAGTTACTATCTTTTTTTCGAGAATTTCCTCTTTGGAAATATCTTCATCATGCCCTTCATCAGCTTTAAATGCCGGAGTGATTATCGGTTTGGGAAACTTTTGATTTTCAATCATATTATCAGGCATTCTAACTCCACAAAGCATTCTTTCCCCTGAATTATATGTTCTCCAGGCATGTCCGACAAGATATCCTCTGATAACCATTTCCAAACGGATAGGATTACATTTTTTTCCGGCACTTACATTGGGGTCAGGAATTGCTTCCAGCCAATTGGGAACAGCATCTGATGTTGCCTCAAGAAAATGCGCTGACAATTGATTCAGCACCTGCCCTTTATAAGGTATTGCTTCATACAGAACATGATCAAATGCTGAAATCCTGTCTGTTGCTATCATTATTAATTTATCATTAACAACATATACATCTCTTACTTTGCCTTTGTACACACTCTCCTGTCCTGTGAAATTAAAATTTGTTTCTTTAATGCTTTCCATAAAAAAATGTTTATTTATTAATATTAAATATTTTCAATAATTTACTAAATATCTGATCTTCATTTAAGTCCGTTTCCAAAACACCCCCGAAAGCATAAGAAACTTTTCCCGTTTCTTCCGAGACAATAATAGCTGCCCCCTCTCCTATTTCGGTTGCCCCGATAGCAGCCCTGTGCCTTGTGCCGTATTTCTTTGGAATATTGGGATTGGAAGAAACCGGTAAAATAGTTCCGGCTGTATATATCTTTTCATCGATAATGATTACCGCACCATCATGTAAAGGAGTATGTTTATTAAAAATGCTTTCCAGGAGTTCCTCACTAATTTCTCCATTAATAACCGTGCCGTTTTTATCAGTAAGGACAGGGTCATTATAAGAAGTAAAAATCATCAAAGCCCCTGTCTTGGATTTAGCCATATCAAATATAGCTCTTTTTATTTCATTTATTTTATCTGAATTCAGTGTTTGAATATTAAGATTTTTATTAAAATACTTTTTTAGAAAAGTAAATCTGCCCTTAAGAGTGGAATTCCCTAAGTACAATAAAAACTTCCTTACTTCCGGTTGAAAAATAATGATCAGGATAATAACCCCGAAAGCAACAAACTTACCTAAAAGCAATACGAGCAATCTCATTTGGAGCAAATTCACTATCCACCATATAACATACAGAAGTAATACTCCTATAATAATATTGAAAGCTATAGTTCCTTTCAGCAATTTATAAATTAAATAAAGGAAATAAGCAACAATTAATATATCAAGAATATCAAGAATTCTAATATTTATAAATCCAATATCAAATAAAAACATTTGCAATTTTTATTAATTCCAACTTCAAATTTAGCTTATTAATTTATTAATAACGAAAAACAATATTAAAAATATCTAAAAGGTAGAAATAAAACAATATTTCTTAAACATTTTTGTTAAAATAAAGTAATATTCATTAAAAAGTATCTACAGTGGTAGAATCATTTTAATTGAAAAAATTCACTTTTTTCGCCATATTTATGCTTTCTTTTAACGTAGTGCTGTTGTGCTTTCAAAACATAAGCTTCATCTGGCAAAAAATAAATTTTTTCATTTCAAAAGCATCTTACCTGAATAGATACCATAAAAAATAAAAACCAATTGACATGAAATTAAGACCTGTTTTTCCAATGCTAATTACTATAATGATCTTTTTATTAATAGCATGTACTCCAAAAGTTCAAACGGTAACAAAAAGCAAACCGGATGTAATTCCACAAGAAAATTCCGTATCAATTATCAATGCAGAAAGAACCAGCGCAAATCCTAAAGAAGAGTTGAATACAAAATTTTTAAACAAAAAAATACCTGTGGATCCTTCTTTCAGAAGAGGTATTCTGGACAATGGTATGCATTATTTCATCAAAAAAAACAGTAAACCCGAAAACAGAGTAGAATTGAGATTGGCTGTAAAAGCAGGATCTATTCTTGAAGACGATGACCAAAAAGGTTTAGCTCACTTTATTGAGCACATGCAATTTAACGGTAGTGAACATTTCAGTAAAAATGAATTAATAAATTATCTGGAAAAAGTCGGAACTCAATTTGGTCCCGACTTAAATGCCTATACAGGATTTGACGAAACGGTATATATGCTACAGGTAAGAACTGATGCAGAAAATCAGCTTGATACCGGTTTATTAGTAATCTATGACTGGGCAGGAAAAGCCAGTTTTGATCCTGAAGAGATAGATAAAGAAAGAGGGGTTGTGATTTCTGAATGGAGAACCGGACTGAGTCCTGATCAGAGGATGCGAAACAAATATCTGCCTGTGATGTTAAAAGGTTCGAGATATGCCGAAAGACTTCCAATCGGAGATCCTGATATTGTAAAAAATGCTGATTATGAAACTATAAAAAGATTTTATTTTGACTGGTACAGACCGGATCTTATGGCTGTAATAGTAGTCGGAGATGTAGATGTTGACAAAATGGAAAACAAAATTAAATCCATGTTTTCAAATTTTAAAAATCCGGCAAATGAACGAAAAAGAACAGAATATTCCGTTCCTCCTCAAAAAGGGACTGAAGTGGTAGTTGTATCTGACAAAGAAGCGCCTTTCACAACTGTGCAAATGATGAATAAATTACCACATATTGAAACAAAAACCAAAGCGGATCTATTGGGAAGTATTGAAAGGCGATTATTCAACATGATGTTCAATGCCCGTCTTGATGAAATACGAAATTCTCCAAATCCGCCATTCACTTTTTCATATACCGGATATAGCAGCAATATCGGTGATATTGATTCTTATGTATCATTCGCTATGGTTCCGGAAGGAAAAGCAATTGACGCAATTAAAACTTTCACTAAAGAAAACATGAAAGTGCTAAAATTCGGTTTTACCAAATCAGAATTCGACAGACAAAAGAAAAATTTACTTAAAAATGCCGAAAGAGCATTTAAAGAAAAAGATAAAACAGACTCCAGAAATTATGCTTCAAGTGCCATCTATTATTTCCTTAATAACAATCCTTTACTTAGTGAGGAACAGTATTATAATTTTGTGAAATTGCATTTGAATAACATTAAATTAGCTGATGTAAATAGTTTAGCTAAAAAATGGATCACAGATGACAACAGGGTAATAATAGTTACCAGTCCTGACAAGGAAAATGCAAAACTACCGGCTAAAGAAGACATATTAAATGCGATTAAAAATACAAAAGCTGAAAATATTGAAGCTTATGTTGATAATGTCTCCAAAAAACCATTATTTGACAAGAAATTATCTCCTGTTTCCATAGTTGACTCAAAAACCTTTGATGATTATGGAATCAAAAAGATAGTCTTAGCAAACGGTATAGAGGTTTATCTTAAAAAAACAGATTTCAAAAATAATGAAGTTAGTTTTACCGCATATAGTCCGGGAGGAACATCACTTTATGATGATCAGGATTACAATGATGCCAAATGGGCTTCAAGGGTAATAAATCAGACGGGAATTGCTGATTTTAGCAATACTCAATTAGATAAATTATTGACAGGTAAAAAGGTTTCCGTTCAACCGGGTATATCATCTCTTTATGAAAACATCAGGGGGAATGCTTCTATTGATGATATGGAAACAATGTTTCAATTGATAAATTTATATTTTACTGCACCTCGAAAAGATTTAAATGCTTTTAAATCATTTGTTGCAAGAAATGCGGGACTTTACGCTAATTTATTGAAAAATCCTCAATACTATTTCATCAATGAAAGTAACAAAATTAAATTCAATAACAATCCGAGGTCTGGAGGATTTCCATCTGCAAAAGAAATTAACAGCCTTGATCTTGATAAACTTTTCAAAATATACAAAGAAAGATTTAGTGATGCGGGAGATTTTAAATTCTTTTTTGTCGGTAACTTCGATGAAAACAAAATTACAGAATTAGTTCAAAAATATCTTGGAAACCTGCCTTCCACAGGAAGAAAGGAAAAAGGAATAGACCGCAATGCTGATTTGCAAAACGGAAAAATAAACAAAACATTATATTATGGAGAAGCGCCAAAAACTTATGTTGATATTACATTTCACGGTGATTTTGACTGGAATAAAGACAACGAATATGTTTTAATATCCATGGTAGATATTTTGAAGATTAAATTAAGAGAATCTCTACGTGAAGACAAAGGTGGCGTATATGGTGTCAGAGTATATGGTTTTGCATCAAATGAGCCAAAAGAGGATTATGTTGTAAACATTTCATTTAACAGTGATCCCGACAACACTCAAAACCTTATAGATGCAGCATTTGAAGTAATTGACAAATTACAAAAAGAAGGACCTGATGATGAAGTTATGACAAAAGTTACAGAAACTCAAAGACAATCCAAAATTAAAAATCTTAAAGAAAACAGGTATTGGCTTAATAAAATGCGTTCCATTGTTCAAGACAATTTAGATTTTTCTGAAATCAAACTGGAAACTCTTGAAAAAAGAATTTCCAAACTGACAAAAGAGGATATTAAACAAGCTGCAATAAAATATTTGGATAAAGATAACATGATTCAAATTGAGATGTATCCTGAAAATTATAAAAAATAGTTTATCAGAAAATACTGTGCAAAAGAGGTGCCATTGTTATGACATCTCTTTTTATTTTATATATAAACAGAATTCAATTCAAACGGGAAAATTATCTCAAGGTACATTTTCCATTTTCAAAGCAATAATTTTATAATATTTTTTGTTTTAACGTATGTTATTGTCAAAGTATCTAATTTTATTCTTATCAATATAAATAGTTATTAATGAAGAAACTGCTTTTATTTATTTCATTTTTATATATTTTAAATATTAATGCTCAAAGTCACTTGAAATTTGGTGAATGGAAATCATATCTGCCATATAAAAATACAACAAAAATCTCAGAAACTAAAAACAAAATATTTTGCTCTACATATATATCTTTGTTTTCAATAGACAAAGAGGATTTTTCAATAACATTATATGATAAAACAAATTATCTCAACGATGTTGATATAGCAGATCATTGCTATGATCCTTACAACAACCAACTGATAATAGTTTACAGCAATGGAAATATTGATATTGTTACAGACGATGCGACTTACAATATTCCTGATATAAAAGATAATTTGTCGATACTCGGACATAAAAAAATAAATGATTTAATCGTTCCTGAGAAAAAATATGCATATATGGCTTATGATTTTGGAGTAAGCCAGTTTGATTTGGAAACATTTGAATTCGGATTTACTTGTTTTACTGATTTCAATGTTAATTCCATTATGCAAATAGGAAATATCTTATACATGGGAAGTGATGCTGGAATATTTAAATATGATTTTCACTCAGAAGGGAATCCTGCTGATATTTTGCAATGGGAAAAAATATCTGGCGATACGTGTTCCAATCTGGTTGAATATAAAAACAATTTATATTGCAGATCCGGTAAAAAAATATTAAAATATAAAAGTGCATTTGATTTTGATACGGTTTATATTAATGAAAATGATTATCAGATAAAATTTCTAAACTCATCAGATAATTATTTAATTATTGGAAAAACAAATGCAAATATCAATAAAAGTATTGTTGATTTTATTGATAGTACAGGAAAAATTTTAAGTAAGGAAAACTGCCTTGCGTATGTAAGCGATGTTATTATTGATGAAACAGGAAGAGTATGGTATTCTGATTTATGGTCAAATTTAATATGGTCGCAAAATATAGAATCCGACTGCAATACTATCTTTATAGACGGTCCTGAATCAAATGAATGTGCAGACATTGAAACACAAGACAATAAAATTTTTATAGCATCCGGAGGGGCAAATAAAATCAATTATACTTATGCAGATACACGAAGTGGTTTTTTTATTTATGACGGTGATAAATGGAACAACTATCACGAATATACTCTTCCTGTAATATCTGAAAATAACCTTAGTAATTTTCTGACAATAGAACCTGCATCTGATGGAAAAACGGTATTTGCAGGTACTTTTTGGGGTGGTTTGGTTGAATTGAATACTGAAGATAATTCGACTAAACTCTGGGATAATACCAATTCTGCTTTAGGAGTCGCTCAGGGTGATTTTTTAAGAACCAGAATTGCCGATATGCAATTTGATGATAACAACAATTTATGGATTACAAATTTCCTCTCCCTAAAACCTCTTGTCGTATATACAAACGATGGTAACTGGTTCTCTTTTGAACTCCTAAACGGAACAAATCAAATAGCTGAAATGACAATTGACAACAATGATTTTAAATGGCTGAAAGTTGTAAATAACGGCATATTGGTTTATGATAATAATGGTACTATCAATGACTATACAGATGACAGACAGATTTCCATTACAAAATCGAATACAGAAAATATGATTTCCAATAATGTTACCGCACTAAAAACAGATCTGGATGGTAATGTATGGGTTGGAACAGACCAGGGTCCCATTGTATTTGAATGCACGAGTGGTATTTTCGATAGCAACTGTACTCCGACAAGAAAAAAAACCGTATTGGAGGGTATTCCTGCTTATGTTCTGGATAAAGTTAATATTACAAGTATTGAAGTAGACGGGGCAAACAGAAAATGGATAGGAAGCACAAGCGGATTGTATATACTTTCTGCCAGCGGGGAAGACGAGTTAATGCACTTTACGATAGACAACAGTCCATTATTCGATAATATTATTACATCTTTGGCTTATAATGGTAATACGGGAGAGATGATAATCGGAACAATAAAGGGTGTTTTAAGTTATAAAACCCAAACAACTGAAGGTAAAACAAGAAACAGTACTGCTGCTTATGCTTTTCCCAATCCTGTACCACCTGATTATTACGGTCCTGTTGCCATAAAAGGACTGGCTCGTGATGCAAATGTAAAAATAACAGATATAACAGGAAATTTGGTTTATGAAACAAAAGCACTTGGAGGACAGGCAATATGGGATGGCAATGATCTTCATGGCAACAGAGCTGGATCCGGAGTTTATATTATTTACAGTACAGGAACATCCAGTTTTGACGAACCTGAAGCAATTGCATTGAAGGTCTTTTTCATCAAATAGGATCTTCTTGCTTAGACGGGCTAATACGCAAAGAAAGAAATAAATGAATATTTAGCGCATAGCACTAAAATCCAAGGTTAAATCCATAATAAAAAGTATTGTTTTTCCCCTGATAAAAATCCGGAGTAAACTTTTGCATATCCTGTCCTTTGGCCAAATTATATTGATACCCTGCTTTCAAATAACAATTATAGGCAAATTCGTATTGAAATTGCATATTAATAATAGTATTTTCCCATCTTACTTCCTGCATAAACGGATATGTAACCGCTTCATGCCCATCTATATATTCATATGATCTGCCATGGCGGGCATGAGAATATTCTGCTTTGATCAGCATCCTCTGAAGTGGTTTATAGCCAATTGCTAAAAACAACTCATCAGAATTGGATCTTAAATAATGTCCCATATTGTATCCGCTTGTTTCAAAAGTTGTTGTACTGATATAATGCTCATAAACTATAGGTCGTGTTCTGGTGTATTCGGCAATCAAATACATATTATCCAGAAGACTACCACTATTTTTCACACCTATTTTATAACCGAAAGGATTATATTTATCAGGCTCTTTAATCCTGGCAACCTTCAATTCATCGATAAACAATGTTGCATAAAAATGAAAACCTTTCAACATTCTTATGCTGATATCCAAAAACATTTGGGAGTTTTGTCCAACGCCTTTACCTGCACTATCAGTCGAATTTAGCCAGTGGTCAACCGGTTTATAAAATAAAAATGGAATCAGATATGCAGGATGGGGATTCATATCACTGTAAACAATAGAATTTCCAAAGGAAAACTTGATCTTTTCAAAAGGCGTTACAGTATACATATTAGCAGCGACATATTTTGGATGCATGACATCACGTCTATTGCCATTGCTTGTGGTATATGATCGTACACTATCTATTACATTTGATACAAGCCATCCGTGAAAATAATTAAAGTCAAACCATCTTACCGGTTTCAGATGCAATTTTAATTGAGCTATTGATGGAGGCTTTGAAGAAAATATATTTGCTCCGTGATAATTGTTTCCCCATTGAAGATGATCCTTTACCAAACTGACTGAACCGAACTTCCAGGAATACGAGATCCCTCCTCTCATTTCGCTATAATCACCACCTCCGGATTTTCTCCCTTTGTAATTACCTCCTTCATCTGTTGTAAAATATATTTTATTTGAGAGAATTTCCGAAACATTATTATCCCTAAGATTAGCCCAGGCACCTATTTTTTTACCTATATTCATTTTAAATGATCCTCCACCCCACCGATGAAAATTTGAACCGGAACTATTTTTAAAATATTGAATTCCCCAAATCGGTCTTATATTTAAAAAGAATACTGAATCTTTATATGAAAATCCCGGAGGTAAAATACTTAAATGCCATTTATCCAAAATACTTCCTATAACCGGAACATCAACACTTTTCAGCATAAAATGATCCAAATACGAAAATTCGGAAAGATAAAAATTAAGTTCTTTTTTTTGTCTTGAATTCAGCACCTCACGATTTTCATTGACTATTTTCAGGCGCGAAAAAATATAAACATCCGAATAAGGCTTCACAACACTATTCAGGTCAATCAGTCCATTGTTAGCCATTTCATCAAGAAAATCATAGATACCTGTCTCTGATATATGAACGGGAATTTCCTGAGAATTGCTATAAAAATAACCAAAAGTAAATAATACTATATAGATATATTTCATATTCATATTAATATCATTACTTTTTTCTTCTAAACAATGTTAAAACTCCTGATTTTTTATTCTCAGACCTGGCGACATAATCCTGCCCTGAAATAATTTGATAGACTTTACCCCAACCGGGGAAACCACCGATATTCCTGTCATCTATAAAAATATCCGCCTTAATTTTTCTGGGAATTTCAAGAGTATGATCTTCTTCCGGATAATTTTTATTCACAGCATAAAATTCAATTCCATTTTTTCTACAAAATTCAACAGCTTCATCAAGCTCTTTTCCCGAACGATATGTCCATAAGATAAGTCTATGTCCTTCTGCCTGCAACATTTTCAATGATTCAAAGGCAAATATCATAGGTTTCCCGATATTCGGATATTTATCTTCCACTATCGTACCGTCAAAATCTATAGCTATTATTTTACTGTCCATTTTATAAACTGAAAGGATTTATTAATTAAAATATTTTCCACCAGTGCTTTTTCTTTTCTTTTCCATAACCATAGCCATAACCGTAACCATAACCATAGCCATAGCCATAACCTTTCTTATAATTTGTACCGTTTAGAAGCAATCCCAGTTCCGGCAATCTATGGTCGTTATACAACATTTCAACAATATTAAGCATTCTTTTATCAAGATAATTTGCTTTTACGACATAAATAGTCATATCGACATGTTCACTCAATAGTAATGTATCTGAAACCATTCCGACAGGAGCAGAATCAACAATTATAAAATCGTACTGCTCTTTTAATCTGTCAAAGAGAATTTTAACAGTATCTCTCATTAAAACTTCTGCAGGATTAGGAGGAATTTCTCCTGAAGTCAAAATATCCAGATTTTGAACTTTTTCCGAATGTATTATTGCTTTTTCCAAATCAAAATCCTGATCAATTAAGAAATTTGTAATACCCGTATGCGTTTCCAGTCCAAGATATTTATTGATTTTCGGAACTCTCAAATCCATTCCCAACAACAAT
>Ga0256832_1003720_pt1 | contig 10348 bp, 9 predicted proteins | sample 134614metaG_FD_190534 | JGI IMG/M metagenome (GOLD analysis project Ga0256832, IMG submission 190534) | Hydrothermal vent microbial communities from Lau Basin, Pacific Ocean - 134-614 | ecosystem: Environmental > Aquatic > Marine > Hydrothermal vents | place: Pacific Ocean: Lau Basin | collected...
GAGCTCTCAAGAGCAGATACAAGAAGTTTCATCTCATTGACAGCTTAAACACTCTATCTCTCTATCCATTACGTCGTTATTGACTTCTGGAGATTGGCTTCTTAGATAATATGTGGATTTAAGTCCAAGTTTCCATGCCAAAGTATATATCTCATGCAGATATTTTCCGCTTGCTTTATCTAATGAGATAAAAATATTTAAGCTCTGTCCCTGATCTATCCATTTTTGTCTAATTGCCGCAGCTTTAACCAAAACTCTTTGATCAAGACTGTATGATGGAGTGTAATATTGCCATGTCTCAGCCGTTAGATTGGGAACTACCACCGGGATAAGACCGCTTAGATTCTCTTCAAACCACTTTCTTTTATAAACAGGCTCTATTGTTTGAGTTGTTCCCACTAAAATGGAGATGGAGCTTGTGGGGGCTATAGCCATTAGATATCCGTTTCTCATTCCCTGTTTTTTAACTTTCTCTTTTAGTTTGTTCCAATTATAGATATAACCGAAAATTCCGCCTCTATCTACCAGTTTTTTGCTCTCTTCGTTTGCCAAATCTATAGGAAAAATCCCTTTGCTCCATTTTGAGCCTTCAAATAGAGGGTATGAACCTTTTTCCAAAGCCAGATTGGAAGAGGCGTTTATGGCGTTGTAGCTTATCATCTCCATAATTTCGTCTATTTTTCTAAAATGCTCGTCGCTTCCCCACATAATTTTATTTTCCGCAAGCATCTGAGCCTCTCCCATTACTCCCAAACCTATCGCTCTTGTTTTTTGATTTGTCTTTTTTACTTTTGCAAGCGGATAAAAATTTAAATCTATTACATTATCAAGCATTCTTATAGCTATTGGAACGACTCTTTCTATATCCTCTTTTTTGTTGATTTTTGAGAGGTTTACGCTTGCTAAATTACATACGGCTGTCTCTCCGTCAAATGCTTCCTTTTCTACTATAAAAACCTTTTTGCCCTCTATCTCGTCAAGAGAGGTTATCTTTTTTGCTTTCTTTACGATATTGTTATTAACTTTTACATCCTCTTCCTCTTCAAAAAGCTTAAAGCTGTTGTCTTCAAAAGTTACTTTTACTTTGTAGTGATTTGGTTTTGTATTTTGAAAAATTTCTGTGCAAAGGTTGGAGCTTCTTATAATTCCCGCATGGGCGTTTGGATTGACTTTGTTTGCATTGTCTTTCCAGCATAAAAAGGGGTTTCCCGTCTCAAAGTAGCTTGTTAGAACCTTTTTCCAAAGCTCTTTTGCTTTTATCTTCTCTTGCATTATATTTGGATTTTGTTCATATTGAAGATACTTTTTCTCAAACTCCTCTCCATATAAATCGCAAAGATCTGGAGTATCGAGAGGATCAAAAAGCGTCCATATCTCATCGTTTACAACTCTTTTCATAAAAAGATCATTTATCCAAAGAGCAGGAAAGAGATCGTGAGCTCTTCTTCTTTCTTCTCCGCTGTTTTTCTTAAGATCCAAAAAATCCAAAACATCAATATGCCAAGGCTCGATATATACGGCTATCGCTCCTTTTCTGGTTCCAAGCTGATCTACGGCTATGGCTATATCGTTTGTAATTTTTAAAAAGGGAATAATTCCTCCCGCTGCATTTTTGTGTCCGTCTATCGAGCTTCCCATGCCTCTTACTTTACTCCAGTCCCAGCCTATTCCGCCTCCGTATTTGCTAAGAAGCGCCATCTCTTTGTATCCGTCAAATATCCCTTCTATATTATCGGGAGTGCTTCCTATATAGCATGAACTTAGCTGATGGCGCGTCGTTCTTGCGTTGCTTAGAGTCGGAGTGGCCAGCATAACTTCAAATTTACTTATTACATCGTAGAATTTTTTGGCCCAATATTGGGGATTAAATTCGTTTTGAGCCAAAAACATCGCTATGGCCATAAACATTTGCTGAGGAAGCTCTATTGGGCGGTTTTCCCTATCTTTTAAAAGATATCTGTCATATAAAGTTCTGATTCCAAGATATGTAAATTGCAAATCTCTTTTGGGAACTATATAACTGTTTAAATCATCAAGATCATATTTTTCTTTAAGTCCCGGAATGATTCTTCCTTCCCTCTCTCCTCTTTCAAAATACTCTCTTAGATGAGTATATCCCGTAAAGCCGCTTACTTTATGATATAGGTCGTATAAAAAGAGTCTTGCTGCCACGAAAGTCCAATTTGGCCTATCTACATCTATTTTATCTACTGCCGTTTTTATAAGAGTTTGCTGAATCTCTTCGGTGCTGATTCTGTCTCTAAATTGAATCTTTGCGTCAACTTCAAGCTCGCTTTGGCTAACTCCCTCTAATCCTTCGCATGCGGCTTTTGTATATTTTTGGATTTTTGAAATATCAAGAGGTTCTATCCGTCCGTTTCTTTTTACAACTGTTATCATTTATCTCCCCTGAAATACCCTGTTAAAGATTTTATCTACATTCTTTGTATAGTAATCATAATTAAAACATTCTCTAATCTCATCTTCGCTCATTCTTTCCTTTAGCTCTTCATCTTGCAAAAGATATTCCAAAAATAGGCTCTCTCCTTTTTCGTTTATCGGAGATTTGCCTTCTTGAATCTCCTCCCACACTCTCATGGCGTTTCTTTGAACTATTTTATATGCATCCTCTCTTTTTACACCTTTTTTGGGAAGTTCAAGCAAAACTCTTTGGCTAAATACTAAACCTCCGGTTAAGTTTAGATTTTTCATCATATTTTTAGGATATACGACCAAATTGGATATTACGTTATTTAGTCTGTGAAGAGCAAAATCCAAAGTAATAAATCCATCCGGCAAAATAAATCTCTCTACTGAGGAGTGGCTAATATCTCTTTCATGCCATAAAGCCACATTTTCAAGAGCTGGAATAATCATCGCTCTTATCTCTCTTGCAAGACCGGTTAGATTCTCGCTTAAAACAGGATTTCTTTTATGTGGCATTGCAGAGCTTCCTTTTTGGCCTTTGCTAAAATACTCTTCCGCTTCGTAAACTTCAGTTCTTTGAAAATGTCTTATATTTACCGCTATTTTTTCAATTGTGGAGGCGATTAGGGCAAATGTGCTAAAGAGTCTTGCGTATCTGTCTCTTTGAATTATCTGATTTGAAACGGGAGCAGGTTTCAATCCAAGCTCTTTACATACATACTCTTCAAGCTCTATTGGAGCATGAGCGAAATTTCCCATAGCTCCGCTTACTTTTCCAACGCTTATTACCTCCATTGTCTCTTTTAGGTTTTGAAGATGTCTTTTAAACTCGTCATACCAAATTGCCAAAACAAGCCCGAAGGTTATAGGCTCTCCGTGGATTCCGTGGCTTCTTCCAACCATTAGAGTCTTTTTGTGTTCATAAGCTCTTCTTTTTATCGACTCCATTACCATTTGCACATCTTCTATAATAAGTTTTAAACTCTCCCTCATCTGTAAAGCCACGGCTGTATCTATCGTATCAGAGCTTGTCATACCGTAATGAACCCATCTTGACTCTTCTCCAAGACTTTCTGCCACGCTTGTTAAAAAAGCTATTACGTCATGTTTTGTCTCTTTTTCTATCTCATCTATTCTCTCTATATCAAATTTTGCATTTTTTAAAATTTTTTCCATATCCTCTTTTGGAATGAGCCCAAGTCTATTCCAAGCTTTGACGGCCGCAAGTTCCACATCAAGCCAAGCTTGATATTTAGCCTGCATTGTCCATTTGTTTTTCATCTCTTCTCTTGCGTATCTTTCAACCATAAAAAGTTCCTTTATTTTTTTGTTAAAATAGTAGCGAATATAATATTAGATAAAAATATAATTTCAATAGAAAGGTTTTGATTGGCATTTGTTAAAAAAAAGTTTACACTATATAAAAAAGTTAAAGCTTTTTTGTTTTTAATGAGGGAGTTTGATCTTTCCCAAAAAGAGGCTCAAAAATGGATAGATAAAAAAAGAGTCAAAGTAAATGGAGAGATTTTAATAAAAAAAGGAGAAATGATAGATGGAGAGGTGGAGGTCTCTTTGTATGAACCTTCTCCTTTAGGATTAAAGCCGGTTTTTCAGACAGAAGATTTTGCTTTATTTGATAAGCCAAGCGGCGTTTTGGTGCATCCTAAAAATAGAGAAACAAAGCACTCTTTAACCGATGATGTTAGAGCGCTTTTTGGCAAAGAGGCAAATATTACTCATAGAATAGATAAAGAGACAAGCGGTCTTGTTTTATGCTCTAAAAATAAGAGAAGTGAAAAGTATTTTAAATTGGCTTTTGAAAAGAGAGAGATAAAAAAGGGATATTTAGCTTATGTAAAAGGCAGAGTCGATAAAAATTTAAAAATAGAGGCTCCGATTTTAAAAAACAGGGAGTATAGCCAAATAAAACTGAAAGTAAAAATCGATGAGAGTGGGAAAAATGCTATAACCTTTATAAAACCTATAAAATATTTCTCCTCTTTGAATATTACTTTAATAGAGGCTATTCCGCTTACAGGAAGACAGCATCAGATAAGGGCTCATATGTTTCATGTGAAACATCCAATAGTTGGAGATCCGATTTACGGAGTGGATTTTGAAAATGCCCAAAAATATCTTGACGGTAAAATGAGCCTTAGTGAGAGAGTAAAAATTACGGGAGGGGAGAGGCTCTATCTTCATGCCTATTGGCTTGAGTTTAGATATAAAGGTTTAATTTATAAAATATATTCCAAAATGGATTTTAATCTTTTTTAAAAAAAATAACCCAAATAAAAGAGACAAACCCCACCAGCACTACTCCTGCTATAAAAACCGTCATAACAGTATCTAAAGTTGTCATTTCGCCTCGCTTTTTTCTCTAAGTTGTCCGCATGCTGCGCTTATATCAAGCCCTTTGGACTCTCTGATAGTGCATGTTATTCCATGCTTATTTAAATACTCTTTAAAAGATTCCATACTCTCTTTACTTGGTCTTTGATAAGGAGAAGATGGATATGGATTAAAATATATTAAATTTACTTTTGCTTTTATTCCATGCAAAAGCTTTACAAGCTTTTTAGCGCTTTTTATATCGTCATTAATATCTTTAATTACGAGATATTCAAACATCACTCTTTTTCTTTGATCTATCGGAAAATCTTTTACTGCATTTATAACAGATTCTATATTGTAAGCCTTGTTTATCGGCATAAGCTCTTCTCTTAATTTATCATCCACCGCATGAAGAGATATAGCCAAAAGCACTCCCAAATCATACTCTCCAAGCCTCTTTATCTGATGGCTTAATCCGCTTGTAGATATCGTCTGTCTTCTTGGAGATATCGACAGACCGTCTTGATCTTGTATAATTTTTACGGCTTTTACAACATTTTCGAGATTATCGAGAGGCTCTCCCATGCCCATATAGACAATATTTACTCTTCTGTTTGGATCTATTTTGTTGTCTTTTTTTATTTCGACTATTTGAGCCGCAATCTCTCCGGGAGTTAAATTTCTGATAAACCCTCCCTTTGCGGTAAGACAAAAAGAGCATCCCATTTTACATCCTACTTGAGATGATACGCATATTGAGTATCTTGCATGATGTATAATTTTCCCTTCTTTATCCCTTTGCTCTTTTTTCATAGGAAGAAGCACAGATTCTACTGTATATCCGTCTTGAAGTTTAAAGAGATACTTTTTGCTTCCATCTTTGCTAATTTCCACTCTCTCTATTTTCAGAGGAGATATTAAATATTTTCTCTTCAAATCCTCTCTTAAATTTTTCGGCAAATTTTTCATATCTTCGAAATTTTGGATATATTTTTGATATATCCAGTTATATATCTGTTTTGCTCTAAAAGATGGTTTTATTAAATCTTTTAATTCCTCTTTCGTAAAATCCATTATCGTTTTCATTTTATTATCTTTAGTTCCTTTTTTAAATAATTTATCAAAATCTCTTTAGCTTTACTATAATTTTTTATATAGTCGTTATGTGCATTCTTGTTAGTATAATTTGTTACTGCAAATACCCCTTTTACCGGTATTTCAAACTCTTTTGCCACACTAACGACAGAATAAAATTCCATATTTTCTATCTCTATATGGTGTTTCAAATAGGCTTTTGCAATATTAAAATCGGTGCAAATATAGTTGCTTGAATTTACTATGACATTTTTGAATGTTTCATGTGAAACATTAAATCCGCTCGATTCTATCACATTATCTATAGGAGTGTATGATTCTCCTTTGAAAAACGATATTTCGATATTTGAAGCTATCGTTGATTCAATAATATCAAAAATTTTATATCTTCCATAGCTTCCGGCTGTGCCTATGAAAAGAAGAAATTCTGGTTTATCCAAAAGAGCCAATCTTGTTAAATTAATCGCGCTCTCTATTAAACCGACTCCTATCGGAAAAGCAAAAGAGAAAGTTTCGTTTTTCCCCGCGCAGACAATCATATTCTAACCGGTATATTGTTTTTTTTCAGATAGTTTTTTAAATCCATGATATCTATCTCCCTAAAATGAAATATGGAAGCTGCCAAAGCGGCATCCGCTCCATGTTCGAAAACCTCTTTTATATGTTCCATTTTTCCGGCTCCTCCGCTTGCTATTACCGGAATATTTAAAGATTTGCTTATAGCTTCGGTTAATTGTATATCATACCCCTCTTTTGTTCCATCAGCATCCATCGAGGTTAGAAGTATCTCTCCAGCTCCCCTATCCTCTACCTCTTTAGCCCACTTTATAGCATCTATTTTTGTATCTATTCTCCCTCCGTTTATAAAGACATTCCATCTATTTGGAGCTACTTTTTTTGCATCTATCGCTACAACTATACATTGAGAACCAAACCTCTTTGAGCTTTCGTTTATGAAATTTGGGTTTTTGATTGCGGCTGAATTTATACTCACCTTATCGCATCCGACATTTAAAAGAGAATAGATATCTTCAAGTTTTCTAATCCCTCCTCCGACTGTCAAAGGAATGAAAACCTCTTTTGCCACCTCTTCTACGATATGCACTATCGTGTCTCTCTCTTCATGGCTTGCCGTAATATCCAAAAAAGTTATCTCGTCTGCTCCTTCTTCATTGTATCTTCTTGCAACTTCTACAGGATCTCCGGCATCTTTTAATCCGACAAAATTGACTCCCTTTACTACTCTTCCTTTATCGACGTCAAGACACGGAATAATTCTTTTTGCAAAATATTCCATAAAAACCTCTTTTATGTTATTTTTATATAAGCAAAGTTATTATATTATAATTTCCTTTTGAAAAGGGTTTGGTTTTGATTATACCCAAAAAGAAATTCGGTCAAAACTTTTTAAAAGATGAGTCGATTTTAAATAAAATCATCGAATCGATGCCCAAAAGCGATAATTTAATCGTAGAGATTGGGCCTGGGTTAGGTGATTTAACAAAAAAGCTAATAGAGCGTAAGAAGAGAGTAGTAGCTTTTGAGGTCGATAACGATCTTTGCAAATATTTGAAAAAAAATTTCTCAAAAGAGATAGAGAGTAAAAATTTAACTTTAATTTGCAGCGATGTATTGGAAAAGTGGGAAGAGAGATTAGCAGATGAGAGATACGATCTTGTAGCTAATCTTCCCTATTATATAGCCACTAAAATAATTTTAAAAGCTTTAAAAGATCCAAACTGTGAAACGCTTACGGTAATGGTTCAAAAAGAGGTGGCTTTAAAATTTTGCGCAAAAGAGAAAGATAAGAATTTCGCCTCTCTATCTATTTTGGCAAATTCTATCTGTAAAACGAAAATACTTTTTGACGTGGATAGAGAGAGCTTTTATCCTCCTCCTAAGGTTACCTCAAGCGTTTTACAGATGGTAAAATTTAAAAATTATGTTAAAGATTTAAATGAAAAAGAAGGAGTTTTTGATTCCTATTTGGAGTATGAGAAGTTTGAGAGTTTTTTAAAAAGAGCGTTTTTCTCTCCGAGAAAGACGTTAATTAAAAATCTCTCTAAACATTACGACAAAAAGAAATTGGAAAAATTTTTAAAAGAGCAAGATCTTCCTTTAAATATTCGTCCTCATGAGCTTCCTCTCTACTTATATCACCTGCTTTTTAAAAATATTTAAAAATAAATAGAGTAAAGGGTGAAATATGAGCCAAGAGAAGAATCAAGAACAAAATAGTATCGATTCAAATACAAAAAAAGAGGAAAATCTGCCTTCCTCTCAAAATCAGCAGACTCAAAAAAGAAATATTCAAAGAAGAAAAAATCAAAAAAATGATACTTCCAAAACGGGAACTTTAAAAAATATAAAGAGAACTTTTGAGCAAAACGAGAGAATCCACAAAAACAGACTTGAGTGTTTTAATAAATTAAATCAAAATAGCGGAAGCTGCGTTAGAATCACTCCTCTTGGAGGATTGGGAGAGATAGGCGGAAATATGATGATTATGGAGACTAAAAACAGCGCCATAATCATAGATGTCGGAATGAGTTTTCCAAGTGAAGATATGCATGGAGTCGATATTTTGATTCCTGATTTTAGTTATTTAAAGCAGATTAGAAATAAAATAAGAGGAATAGTAATAACTCATGCTCATGAAGATCATATCGGAGCCCTTCCCTATCTTTTTAAAGAGATGCAGTTTCCAATATATGCCACTCCTCTTCCTTTGGGAATGATTTTAAATAAATTTGAAGAGCATGGAATAGGAAAATATAGAAGCTATTTTAGACCTGTTGAAAAAAGAAAAATATATAAAATAGGGGATTTCGATATAGAGTGGATTCACATAACCCACTCCATAATAGACGCTTCCGCTTTGGCAATTACAACGGAAGCTGGGACAATTATTCATACAGGAGATTTTAAAATAGATCATACTCCAATAGACGGATATCCCACTGATTTGCACAGACTTGCCTATTACGGAGAAAAAGGAGTTTTGTGTCTTTTAAGCGATAGCACAAACTCTCATAAAGAGGGTTTTACAAGAAGCGAAAGTTCAGTTGGCCCTACTTTTGATAAAATTTTTGCAAATTCTAAAGGAAGAGTTATAATGTCCACTTTCTCTTCCAATATTCACAGAGTCTATCAAGCCATTCAATACGGGCTTAAATATGGCAGAAAAGTTTGCGTAATAGGGCGCTCTATGGAGAGAAATTTAAATACCGCCATGGAGCTTGGCTATATAAAACTTGATAGAAAAATATTTATAGACGCTCACGAAGTTGGCAAATATCCAGATAATAAGGTTTTGATAGTAACTACCGGAAGTCAGGGCGAGACTATGAGCGCTCTTTATAGAATGGCTACAGACGAGCACAGACATATAAAAATAAAACCGACCGATCAAATAATAATTTCGGCAAAGGCTATTCCCGGAAATGAAGCAAGCGTTTCAAGAGTGTTAAATTATCTTTTGAAAGCCGGAGCAAGTGTGGCGTATCAAAATTTCAGCGAAATTCACGTAAGCGGACATGCCGCCCAAGAGGAGCAAAAACTGATGCTAAGGCTTGTTAAACCAAAATTCTTCCTTCCGGTTCACGGAGAGTATAACCATGTTTACGCTCATAAAGAGACCGCTATAAGCTGCGGAATACATCCTAAAAATATCTATCTAATGAGCGACGGAGAGCAGGTTGAAATTTGCAATAAATATATTAAAAAAGCAAAAACTGTAAAAACCGGTAAAGTTTATATAGATAATCAAATCAATAAACAGATAGAGGATGATGTGGTAATAGACAGACAAAAACTTGCAGATTCCGGAATAGTGATGATAGTAGCCCAGATAGATAGCGAGGAGAAGAAAATTATAGGAAAACCGAAAGTTGTAAGTTACGGTTTGGTTCCCGATAAACAGGATAAAGCCTTCTCCAAAGAGATGGAAGCAATTTTGGAGCAGTATTTAATAAACGCAAGAAAAGAGATTTTTGAAGATTCCAAACTTGCAGAAAGTGAGATAAGACAGGTGGTTAGAAAGCATATTTTCAGAAAAATGAAAAAATATCCAACAATCGTTCCTACGATTTATATGATGTAAAAAATGGATAGATTAAAGATAGTAAAAGAGGCTTTGGAAATTGAAGCCAAAGAGATATTGAAAGCCTCTAAAAAGATAGATAAAGATATAGAGAAGGCTATAGATATAATCTATAATCTAAAAGGAAAGCTTATTGTAACAGGCGTTGGGAAATCTGGGCTTGTAGGGGCAAAAATGGCCGCTACGTTTGCAAGCACGGGAACAAGCAGCTTTTTTTTGCATCCAACTGAAGCGCTTCACGGCGATCTTGGAATGATAGGAAAAGAGGACGGAGTTTTGGCTATCAGTTATAGCGGAGAGAGCGAAGAGCTTTCAAAGATTTTGCCGCATATAAAAAGATTTGATATCAAATTGATAGGAATGACCAAAGATAGAAACTCTACTCTTGCC
>Ga0256832_1003721_pt1 | contig 10348 bp, 2 predicted proteins | sample 134614metaG_FD_190534 | JGI IMG/M metagenome (GOLD analysis project Ga0256832, IMG submission 190534) | Hydrothermal vent microbial communities from Lau Basin, Pacific Ocean - 134-614 | ecosystem: Environmental > Aquatic > Marine > Hydrothermal vents | place: Pacific Ocean: Lau Basin | collected...
ATCGGCTTTTTGCCCGCCACCGACGAGCGATTTTCGGCCACCCAGGCGCGCATCATCGAGAACCTCACCGCCGGCCGCTACCCCCTCCTCTACCGCTACCTGAGCCCGGACGGCATCAACGACCCCGAGGGGGCCTTTTTGCTCGTCTCCTTCTGGTTGGTCGACGCCCTCACCCTGGCCGGCCAGCTCAAGGAGGCCCGGGCCACGCTGGAAGCCCTGTTGCCCTACGCCGGGCCGCTGCGGCTCTTCTCCGAGGAGGTGCACCCGGAGACCTTCGAGATGCTCGGCAATTACCCCCAGGGCTTTTCCCACCTGGGGCTCTTGAACGCCATCTTCCGGCTGGACCGGGCCCGCCGCCGCCGCGAGGGCTGGGAAATCCCCTAGAATGGGAGCGCTATGGAACGCACCTTTTGCATGATCAAACCCGACGGCGTGCGCCGCGGCCTGGTCGGCGAGATCCTTGGCCGCTTCGAGAAGAAGGGCTTCAAGATCGTCGCCCTGAAGCTGATGCGGGTCTCCTTCGACCTCGCCGAGGAGCACTACGCCGAGCACAAGGAAAAGCCCTTCTTCAAGCCGCTGGTCGAGTACATCACCTCGGGACCGGTGGTGGCGATGGTGCTCGAGGCCCCGGGGGTGATCAAGGAGCTCCGCAAGCTGATGGGCGCCACCAACCCCGCCGACGCCCTCCCCGGCACCATCCGCGGCGACTTCGCCACCACCATCGACGAGAACGTCATCCACGGCTCGGCCAACGCCGAGGACGCCGCCCGCGAGATCGCGCTCTTCTTCACGGAAGACGAGCTCCAGAGCTAAACCCAAGGGCATAAAAAAGGGGGCCGGGCTTTCGCCCGGCCCCCAAGTTTTTGCCCCTGACTAGCGGATCTGCACCCGGTAGCAGACCAAGCCCTCCTCGCCCGGATCCAGGCGGGCCTCGGCCCGGACCTCAAGGATCCCGGAGGCGATGGTTCCCGCGTCGCCATCACTGCTCGCGGTCAACCAGTGCACGGCTCCGGTGGCGTCCTTCCAGTAGATCGCCTTCCCGGCCCCGTAAGCATCCGCTAGGGCATCCGCGAAGAACGGCACCGGGTCGGAGATTTTCACGTCGGTCACCGCATCACTACCAATGTTGGTGTAGGCGATGCAGTATTCCAGCACGTCCCCGGGCGCCCCGTCCACGCTCGCAGCGTAATCGGCCGGGAAGCTTTTCGGAGCCCTGTCCATAGTGGGGTCGGCGACCCGGCGACCCAGCTTCCTCAAGCGCAGGGTCCCCAGGATCCGGACGCGTGTGGTGTCCACGATCAAGCGCCGGTCGATAACCGCACCGTTATTGGCCCAGATTAGATCGGCCGCGACTTCGGCGATATCTACCGCCCCCTCAGGCTCACCCCCAGGAACCAGCACGCGCACCTCAACGTTGCACGCTTTGAAGCTGCCATCGGGGTTGCGCGGCCAATCGTCGTCTACAACGAATGCGGGCTTATTTGAGGTCGAAACGGCCTGCCAGCCCTCGCTGGCATCGTTAAAATCGCCGTCACAGTTGGCGTCCATACGGAGCTGGTAGGTGTAGTCGCCGCCCGCGTGGGAGAAGACGACCGTTCCCTGGGTGCCGGGCCTGTAGGTGTGGGCGTAGCTGACGGTGCCGGGGCTGGTGGCGGAGCCTTGCTGGTCGGGGCGGAAGGAGCTCTTGTAGACCACGCCAAAATTGAATCCGGCAAGTGTCTGACCGCTGATGCCCGAAGCCGCGCCGAGGTCCACGCTAGCGGCGCTGGAATTGGTCGCCGAGGCATCGGCCCAGTCCGCAGCCTGGTGCGCTCCCGAGCCGCCGGTGTTGTACCCGGTAGCCGGCCGCACGCCGTGCGAAAGCACAACGTCCCCCCAACCCACCGGCACGTAGAGCAGGTAGTGGCCGCCGGCGTTGGTTTGGGTCGTGCGCGTGTGGCTGCCGTCGCTTACCGAAACGGTCACGCCGGCCACGCCCGGTTCATTCCCGTTTTGCACCGCGTCATTCGCGGTCCCGGGCCCATCCCCGGTATCGCGGAAGACCGTGCCCAGGACCCGTGCCCCGTGGAATAGCCCGAAGTCCTGGGCGACGATCGGGCGGGTGCCCAGGGTGATGAACCGGCGCCCGTCGGGCGGGGAAACGAAGAGCCAGCCCGAAGGCGGAGTAGGCGCAGCGTTGGCAGTATTTCCATTGTCGTCCACAATCAAGGTGTAATCCCCGGGGGCTACGACGTCGAAATGATAGGCGCCGTCGCCGGGGTCGACCCGGGTCACCTGCACCACGGTCCCATTGCCATCCACCAGCTTGACGTAGACCGTGGAACCATTCTGCCAGTCCTCGCCCGTGTCCCGACTGGCGTTGGGCTGCAAGTCCTCGTAAACGCGGCCGGAGACGCGCACGCTCACGACCTTGTTGGCGCCAAACTCGGAGGTGTTGCCGTCGGCGTCGATGGTGATCCCGGTGACCGCGTCGCCCGCCGCTAGCGACACTCCGCTTGGTACCGTCAAGGTGCAATCAAAGGTGCCGTTGGCGGCGCTGGTGCAGCTGCCCAGGTACCAGCGGCCCTCGCCGTGGGGAACGCTTTTCCCATCGCCCGCCTCGACCTCGCCGTTGTTGTTGCCGTCGTCGTCGACCTTGTAGACCTCAATGGCAAAGGGGCCAGTGAGGTGCTGGCCCGAGGCGCCCACGTACCCCACCAAATGGAGGCCCGAACCGTCGAGCTCGGCGAGGGTGAAGATCGGGTAGTCGAGGCCGTTATTTCCATCATCATTTCGTATAACTCCATCGTTGGCTAGGACTCCATCACCCAGATTGCGGGATATCTGGTTCTCGCGGTCCCCATCCAAAAGATCGATTGCAAGCCAAGGGCGGCTCGTATCAGGGCCGTTTCGCTGGAAAGAGTTTTTGGAGATAAGATTTCTCGCATAACCTCCAACCACCAAAACACCGACGCCTTGATTATCTGAGATCGTGTTGTACCTAACCACATTGCTTGGCGCTTTCAAACGAACAGCGATGCGTTCGCGCCTGTTTTCGTAATCCTGGCCGTGGCCACCCTGAAACTCCGTGTCTCCAAGCCCGTTTTGCTCTACCGTGTTCTGCCCAATCCAGTGGCGGCCACTGGAATTCCAAGTTTCGATGCCAACCGCCCCAGAATGGTGTACGTAGTTGCAACGAACTACGACTTCTCCCGAATTTCCTTCTAGCCCTATCCCGTTCTCGAACCACCAGCCGCGACTAGGATAGGCAACCTCATTCTCTTCAATTACGGCCGTCCCACTCTTCACCACGTCGCCTGGAGCATAATCCCCTTCTACATCGCTAAAGTAAACGCCGTGCAAGCGAACGTAACCAATGAGGTTGTGCTTTATTTGGATATTTTGGACACGGTTTACTACGACGCCACGATTGCTGCGATTGCCTTGACCAGGATCGCTTAGCCCTGAGGCAGGGACACCCAAAAAGCTGTCTTCGACACGTGCGCCCTCCGCTTCATCTATGTAAACGGCATAGTGGCCCCCGTAGGCAGCGATCTTCCTAAGCACAAAATTCCCTGCCGTGCCCTCTATGTAAAAAATAGAAGCATCGTCTCCGTTATTGCTAATGTTCCACAGTTTCTCCTCGTCATTAAAGTCGCCGTGGTCATCCTTATGCCGTCTTGGTACGAAAACCTCGACACTTGGGCTTTCAAACTCCGGGATAACGCAAGTTTTAATGTAACCTGCCGTAGTACCCGCATGACTCCCAGGCGCCGGCCAGGGGTGGCCGTTGAATTTGTAAGCAGTCCCGTCGATCGTCGTATTGGCATCGGTGACCCGGAAAACGGGGCCCACCCCCACACCATCGGCAAAGGGGTCAGTATCTGTCATCGCCCGGCTCGCTTGAATACGCCAGTAATTAAAACCAGTTGTCCTAGGTACTGCCGGCACGAAGCGCATCGCATTGGCTCCAGTAATCGCGTTCGCGTTCTGAATAAACTGGCGCAGGGAACCCTGGGCGGTGCGGTTGGCGCTTGTATCGTCGTCCCGGTCGTTGGTGTTGGTGACCACGTTAAAGGAGAAGCCAAAGTCCACGCCGGTAACCGCTTCGCCACTCACCACCACCCTGGCCACGTGCTCGGCCGTAGCCAGGGCGTTTGCGTCGTCGGAGGCGTCGCCGCGGCGGCCACCGTAGCAGGCGCCGTTCGAGCTCCTGGGTCGGGCGGCCGTGCTCGGGTCGGCGTCGTCGTCGCATAGAGCACCGCCCCAGCTGCCCCCCGAACCGTAAGTCTGCTCGGCCCAGACGTCGCCCTGGCCGGCGCCCGCGTTAAAGCCGTTCGCAGGCGCCACCGTCTTAGAGTCCACGACCACCCAGTAGGTGCCGTCGCCGATGCCCTGGAAGGAGTACTTGCCTTGGGTCGTTGTCGCAACCGTCCTGACACGGTTGTCGCCGTTGTCAGGTACGCCGTCGCCGTCGTCCTGGTAGAGCCTAACCGTCACCCCTGAGACGGGCCGGGCGTCACCAAGATCGGCGTCGCCGTTTACGTCCTCAAAAACGCGGCCACTAATGGTGGCAAGCTCCACCGAAGTAACAAGCACCTGGGGGTAGTAGTGATCGCCGTTTGTGGTAAAGCGAACTACCACCTGGGAGATGTCGTTCGGCAAGTTGGTTATTTCCGCAAGATCGGCGTCAAGTCCAAACTGGTTTACGTAATCGGGATCCTTATCGTGGAAATAGGTCCCGTAATGGCTGATCGTGGAGTTAAAAAAGTTATTGGGACGGTTTACCGAGTTTGATAAAGTCGACAAATGGTTGGTGTCGGGACCAACTTGCAGGGCGTCACCGGTGATACCGCCGTCCCCTTCCCAGGCCACCACCCCGAGGTGTGTAACGTAGGCCCCGGCCACGGGGGTGACGAGGCCTTGAATGGTAACGTCCACATTCGTTGACTGACCGGCAACCTTCTTTAACCCCGCGTCAACGGTGATCCGCCGGATCGAGGTCTCGCTGGGGTCGCGGTAGACCACGATTAAGGCCCAGCCGCCCCAGAACCCAAGACGATCGCTTGACCCGGTTTTGGTGTCGATGTCGGCCACCCAGTAGTCGCCGTTCGGGTTGGTAAGCTGCCCGAGCAGCTGGGTAACATCTTTATATGAGGCGTATGGATCTCCATGGCTATATCCGCTAATCGTTTCCGTCCAATCGGAGGATAGCGTCCGGTAATCGGCGTCGCCGGGGCGCTTAAACTTGATGGCCCTTCCGCCATTGCTGTTTTCTGTGCGGCCGCCCCAGACCAAGGCCGCGTACTCGATTTGCGCATTGGCCGGCAGGTCCAGCCGTGCTCTGGACGAGTTCTGGGTAGTAGAATCCTGATCCTCGTCGACGTAGACCATCCAGCGTCTACTATTGTTCTGCCCTCCGTTATTGGGGTTACAGCCCCGCCCTGAGCAGGTAACCAAGGTGTTACCGATGATCGTGAAGTCTCCACGGAAGCCGGTGGTGGTGTTGCTGTATTCATTCGAAAAATCGTTTTCTGCAAAGGCGAACGTCGCGAAGAGCCCGAAAAGCAAGAGCACGCTGGCGCCGAGGTGGAGCCGCCTCATTGCCCACCTCCACCAGCAGTCTCGCTCGGGCTCTCCGACTGGCCAAAAAAGTCCAGCCGCAGGTACACCCCCGGCCGGGCCTCGGGGGTGAGGCCACTAAAGCCGCCGAAAGTGTAGCCGAGGTTTAGCCAGAGGGGCTCGAGCACGCGCAAGCTCCCCTCGAGGCTGAATGCCAGTGAATTGGTGTTCGTTCCCGGTTGCATCACGTAATACCCTCCCGCACCGAAGCCCAGACGGCGGGTGAAGTAATAGTTGAAGCCGAGGCCAAGCTGGTAGGTGTTGCCCGCCGGGTCGGCGAAGAACATGCGGTAAGCAGCGCTGGGCCGGAGCTGGAACTTGAGGTTCGGGTGCCAGGTGGGGGCGAGCTCGCCCTCCAGCACCGCGCTGCGGCTGGTGTAGCGGTGGTAGGTGAGCAGCTGAAGCACCCGGCCGCGGTAAGCGTAGGCCAGGGTAAACCTCCCCGCGGGCTCAGGAAGCACCTGGTAGTTGGCATCGAAAGAGACCACCTGGCGGCGGTCGAGCTGGCCGGCGGCGCCGGCCCGAAGGGTCACCTTATCACCTGCGGTGCCGGTTGCCCCCTCCACGCCGAGGCTGGCAGTGAAGCCCTGGGACCGGTAGCGCACCCCGATCCCGGCCCCGGCAAGGCTCGCCCCGGAGGTAAACCCGCGCTCGTAGCCGGCGGAGAGGTCGAGCGACCAGTTGGGGTCGAGGGGCAGGGGCGCCCGGAGACCGAACCGCGCCCGGTTCCCCTCGCCGCTAGCGCCGGGAAGTTGATAGTCAATGGCCAGGTTCGCGGGTCCGAGCTTTTGCTCTAGACCAAGGACGCCTCCCAGACCCCGTCCCCACCGGTAGGCAAGCTCACCCTTCAAGCTAAGGTTGGGATCAAAGGCGTAGCGAGCCAAGAGGTTGGTCTCGGGAGCGATGGAAAAAGGCTGGGCGTGGGTCAAGGTGACCCGGGCCCGGGCGTCCCGGTAACCGAGCCGACCGAGCAGGGCAAAGGCCTGCTCCTCCCAGACGTAACCGCCGCCCAGGCCGGCGAAGAGGTTCTTGGTGAGGTCGCGCTCGTAGAGCAAGCGGGTCTGATGGGTACCGGACTGGCCCTGGTGCTCGAGCACCGCCCGCCCCGCAACACCCAGCTTGACAGCCACCCGAGCCCGGCCGGAAAGGGCATTCGTATAGCGAAGGTTCGCATGGGCCGAGACCGGGCCACGCTCACCCTCAGCCGTGAGGCCGAAGGCGCCCTGACCATCCTCGAGCCGGTAGGTTAGGGCCACGCTAAAGCCTTTTGCTTGGTAGCCCAGGGCCGCCCCGAGGTTCAGGGTGCGACCCAGGTCCAGGCTGGCGGCAGCAAACGCCGAGCTAAAGCCCCCCTGGCGGTAGCCCACGGCCGCGCCAACCCCGATCCGCTCACGGGGCGCGGTCTCGGGGGCGTAATAGACGACAAGGCGCTGCTCGGCGAAGGAGACGTCCCTCGGCCAAAGCGCCCGGGCAAGGTAGAGGGTGCCGCTCGGCGCGTCGAGCACGTAGTCCCTAAGGGGAACCAGCCGCACGCGCTGTCCCCCACGCTCTAAATAGACCCGCTCGCTTGCCGGCTTCGCCGGCCTGGAAAGACGGTAAATTCGGGTTCCGTCGGGGACCAGTTCTTCACGCAGAACCTCCTGGGGCAAGAGCCCGACGAAGGCCGCCACCCGCACCGGCCCCCGATACTCGGTGGCCAGCACGCTGCTTTTTGGCATGCCCACCAGGTCCGAGAGCCCCATTCCCAACCGTCCGTAGCCGATCGAGAAGGGACCGCGGTCATAACGGAAGGCCACCCCATCCTCAGAAGCGAGCGCGAGGCGGGCCTCCTTACCGGCCCCGGTGAGGGGGAACCGGCCCCCGGGGTTCTCGGGTTTATCAAGCCCGGAGTGGAGTTGCCCCTGGGCCACCACGACGTCGACCGCCCCCTGCAGATGTCCGCCCAAAAGCGGGGTTTCCACGTAACCCCGGGCCAGCCCGCCGATCTCAAGACCGTTTTGGTAGCGCACGGTAACGCTGCCCTGGGCCAGGTAAAAACGGTCGGACGGGGCCCCGGCAAAGCCCTCGTACTCGGTGACCAGGTCGTCCTTGGCGGCCTTCACCCGCACTTGTGTAGGGCTGGTTACGGGCTTCAATACCAGCTCGGCCAGGCCCGCGTGCATCATCACCTGATAACCGGAGATCTGCGGGGCGGCGTCGGGATTCAGGGGCTCCGGGCTGGCCTCAACGGTCACGAACCCTTCCCCGGTAGCAAATCCCTTTGCGTCCCGGGCCTCGATCCTGAGCTTGAGCGGGGATCGCCCGTCGGCAATCAGCCGCTCCGGCCGCACCACCAGACGCTGGGCAACGCCGGCGCGGAAGACCTCGACGCGGTCGCGGGCGTCGCCGGCCCTGACCTCGATGAGATTGCGCCCCACCGTCAGCGGCACTCCGTAATAGTTGAGCTCGGCCACGCCCCGGGCCTTGTCGTAGCGGGCCTCGCCGAGCCGGGTGCGATCCACGGGTTTGCCGTTCACGAAGAGCTCCACCGGCTGTCCGTAGGGGGCGACGACCCGCACCCGGGTGCTGCCCTGGTTGCGGAAGACGGTACCAGGCAGGGGCTCCTTGATCATGCCCTGGCGAGCCCCGGGGGCAAGGGGGTGCGCGCGTTCGTAGTCCTTAAGCGTGAGCCGGCCCTTGATGGGAAGTGCACGCTCGCCCACCAGCAGCGCGAGCTCGGGCTCGGGCAAACGCGCAAGGGCACGCCGGTGAGCGATCTCAAAGGTCAACCTCCCCTGCTTGACGAAGGGGATCTTCCAGTAAAGGCGTCCCTTATCGTCGATCCGGGGATCGGGCAGGGGCCGACCATTCAGGCGGCTGGTGCCCCGTTTGTAGGTGGCGCCTGGCGGCAAAGCCTGGCGAATCAGCACCGCGTCGCCCGCTCCTTCGACAGCAAAATCAACGATGACCCGGGAGACCCGCTCGGCCATCAGCGGGGGGACGACCTCCAGCACCGCCGACGCCGGCCGCGCCACCGGGGTCGCGTCGAGGAAGGCGGAGACCTGGTTCTTCAAGCGGCCGACCTGCGTGGGCCGGGCTTTGAGGGTGATGGTTTCCTCTCCAGCCGCGGGCAGCGAGAGCACCCGCTCGAAACCCTCGACACCAAGCCCCTGGGCCGGGCGGTCGATCAGGCGAACCCGCACCGGGCGGTCGAGCGGGTTTTTGACCACGACGCGGAAACGTGCCTCGTGGCCAAGCAGGACGCGCGCCGGTTCGACCGTCTTGGCGAGCTCGAGCAACCGCCTACGAACCCGCGTGGTCTCGGTCAGGGTGCCAGCGTCGCTCTTGAGCACCGCCTCCAGGGCGCCCTCCGCCGGGGCGCCGAAGCGGGCGCGCAGGTGGTAGCAGTGCTCGGCCTGGCCGCCGCGCTCGAGCCGGTCCGAGAAGACCAGGGTCCGGTCCGGCTCCAGCCAGTCGGGGACGCGGTCCTCAAGCCGATAGGTCAAGGGCGCCTGCCCCCGGTTTTGCACCCTTAGGCAGTTGGTCATCGTCTCGCCGGGGAGCACCTCCCGGGGCTCGACCCGGCGCTCGAGCCCGGGCCGGGCACGCAGGATCCGCACCTCGGCCCTGGCCACCGCCAGCTCGCGCCCGCCCTGGTAAAGGGCGGCCCGGTTCACGAGCTTTTCCCCCGCCGTAGCCTCGACCCGACCGCGGACCACCTTCCGATAGCGTTCCCCCGGCGCCAGGCGCAGCCGCTCGTCCAGCGAGGGGCCGTAGAAGCCCGGGGGCGCCGGGTCGACCAGCCGCACCTCGCCGGGCGCGGCGCCGGTGTTCACGACCTCGATGCGGAACGCCGCCTCCCCGCCTGGCGCGACCTCCGGGGTGAGGGCGGTCTTCGCGAGCTTGAAGGACGCCGGCGCCCGCACGCGCAGGGTGGCCCGGGCACGGCCGCCGCAGGGCTTCACGCGCGCACCCAGCGTGAAGCTTCCCGCCTTCCGCGCCACCACGGGAACCTCGAGCGTCACCGGATGCCCGGCCGAGAGCGGCGCCTGGAGCGAGGTCGGCCCCTCGGCCTCCAACCCCTCGGGGAGCTCGAACACCAGACGCGCCGGCAGGGTGCCGGGGAAGTCGGTCTCGGCCCGGGCCCGCACCCGCACCGGCTCACCAACGGCGACCTCGGCGCGGGCAAGGCTAAGCTGCGTGCGCACCTCCGGGCGTACGAAAAGCTCGGCCACCGTGCTACGACCGGGCACGACCTCGACGCGGGCAACGCCCTCCACCCGGGCCCCGGGCGGCGGAACGGGGGTGAGGTCGTAGACCCCGGCGGGCAGCTCCAGGCTGGCCTCGCCCTGCCTGGAGAGGCGCAGGGTGCGCCCGGCCACCTTCACGCGCAAGGGATAGGGGGCGCGAAACTCCGCGCAGGCGACCGAGGCGCGGATCACCAACCGGCCAAGCGGCCGGGTCCGCTTGAGCACGAACCGCACCGCTCCGGCGCCCATGCCAAACCCCACCCGGCCCGGCGCCAGCTCCCGCCCCCCCTCCACGCGGGTGGCGACGATCTCCCAGCCGTCGGGCTTTCTCAGCTCCACGACCCGGCGGTACTGGCCCTGCAGGCGATACCCGGCGCCCGGAACCGGACGCCCCTCGGTGTCGACGATCTCCACCCGGATCTTCCCCAAAAAGACCTTGAACCCCACCGTGTTGGTGTGCTGGGTCGCGGTCTTGGGTATGCGGAAGCGGAAGGCGTAGCTTCCCGGCTCCTCGGTCT
>Ga0256832_1003722_pt1 | contig 10347 bp, 14 predicted proteins | sample 134614metaG_FD_190534 | JGI IMG/M metagenome (GOLD analysis project Ga0256832, IMG submission 190534) | Hydrothermal vent microbial communities from Lau Basin, Pacific Ocean - 134-614 | ecosystem: Environmental > Aquatic > Marine > Hydrothermal vents | place: Pacific Ocean: Lau Basin | collected...
TCCGCATGACTCTCCCGGGACAGGAAATCTGTGGATTCCCCACTGCTGCTCTGCTGGGTGCGGGTGACCGGAATGTCATACTGATCTTCCCAATTGGCATCCACGGGCAGTTCTTCGGGAATGTTGTCCTGGCTGCCTTCCGCGCCCGGGGGTTCCGGGGCAACGTCGGAGGAAGCCTGGTCGGGCTTGGGATCTGTTTCCTGAGACAAGGCTTCCTGCCGATCCTCCTCGATTTCCAGCATGAGGTTGGATTCCAGGGCTTCCTGAATTTCCTGTTTGAGCTCCAATGTGGAAAGCTGCAACAGGCGGATGGCCTGCTGTAACTGGGGGGTCATGGTCAGATTCTGACCCAGACGGAGCTGGATGGATGGTTTCATCAGTGGATGGGTTAACCTTCGTATCGGCGTTTATTCATAGTTTAGCGCTGTTCAAACAGCTTTGCTTGATTCAGGTCATCTGTTTTTGAACTTGGTTGTTTCTGCAGTCTCCGTGTCAGAATGAAAGGTTTTAATAATTATATATTAATCAGCAAGTTGCATGATATTATGCGGGCACATTTCCCCTCTGGTCAGACCCGGGTTCATAGCTTGAAATGCTCCCCAAGATAGGTGTTGCGCACATCTTCCTGGGCAAGAATCTCTTCCGGATGCCCCTGGGCGAGCACTGCGCCCTCGGAAAGAATATAGGCGCGCTCGCAGATGCCCAGGGTTTCACGTACGTTGTGGTCTGTGATCAGGATGGCGATGCCGGATTGCGCCAGATTCTGGATGATCTGCTGTATGTCAGCGATGGAGATGGGATCCACGCCGGCAAAGGGTTCATCGAGGAGGATGATGCGCGGTTCCGTGGCCAGGCTGCGGGCGATTTCCAGACGGCGGCGTTCGCCCCCGGAAAGCGCAATGGCTTTCTGCCCGGCCAGGTGCCCGATGCCGAATTCCGCCAGCAGTTCCTCGCAGCGCTCCTGGCGGGCTTTCCGGTTCAGCTTGCCGCGTATCTCCAGCACCGCCAGGATGTTGTCAGCGACGCTCAGCTGACGGAATATGGAGGGTTCCTGAGCCAGGTAGCCCAGGCCATGGCGGGCGCGTACATGCATGGGGTGGTTGGTCAGATCCCGGCCTCCCAGGTTGATGCTGCCTGCATCCACGGGAATCAGCCCCATGATCATGTAGAAACAGGTGGTCTTGCCAGCCCCGTTGGGGCCAAGCAGACCCACGACCTCGCCTTCATCGACGTGCAGGCTGACGCCATTGGCTACGGCCTTGCCCCGGTATTTTTTCACCAGGCCTTCTGCGGTGAGAAAACTCATGGGGGATCAGGGAGCATCCTGGGGATGAATGATGACTTTCACGCGCTCCGACCCCTGCGCGGCAGCGCCGGCTTTGAGGCGGGCCTTGACCCGGTCGTACACGATACGGTCGCTGCGGAAGCTGTCCTCGTTCTGGGTGAGTATCGCGTTGCCCGTAAGCACCAGTTCCTCGCTGTTGATGCGGTAAACGATAGTTTTTCCCTGTCCGGTCACCCAGCCTTTGTCCTTTCCCGGTTTCTGACGGAACCTGGCCGGGTTGCCGGTGGCGGTCAGAGTATCGGGTTTGCGCCCTTTGAATTTGATGACCACGGTGTCGGCGCTCAGTTCCATGGATCCCTGGCTGATGCGCACCTTGCCCCGGTAGGTGGTGGTGTTGCTGGCGCCGTCGATATCGGCACTGTCCGCCTCGATCTCCACCGGGGCATCCTTGTCCTTGGGCAGGGCCAGTGTGGGCTGGGCAAAGGCCAGCAGCAGGGCCAGCAGCAGATAACGGTTATTGTGCAACATAATGGGCCCTCGCCTGAGCCGGAAAAAATATCTTGGTCTGGGGTTTGAACCAGGCCTGCATGCCTGTGGATTCTATCCAGTTTTGTTCGCTGGTGACAGTCACGGGTTCGTCCGTCTCGGCATATTCCTTGTGCGGGTAGACACGCAAATCGGCAGTGACCAGGCGCATGGCGGGATGGGCATCATCGGCTTCGCGTTCCAGGGTAGTCCTGCCAAACAGCTTCAAGAGGTTTTGGTCACTGGACAGTTCAGCGCTGGCGGCTTTGATGGTCCATACAGGATGGCCTTGCTCATAAAGAATGTAGTCCGGCGAGGCGAGGCGGGTAAGGCCGCTGTCACGGTAGTGCTGCGCGTTTTCCGCCAACAGCCGGTGGCTGAGTTGTCCATGGATGTCGTACTGACGCAGTACCAGTGTGTCCATGTAATAGTCCCGAACATCTTCGCCGGATGCCCTGCCGGTTGGATTGTCTGAGGATTCCGGCCTCGATGCCCACCAGGTGAACCCCAGCAGTGCGAGCAACAGCAGAAGCAGCCAGGTACGCACGGCCCTTACTGAAGGTAGGTTTGCAGATGGTCCTGCAACTTGCCCTGGGCTTCCATGATCAGCTCGCAGACTTCCCGGGCGGCGCCCCGGCCGCCGGCGGATGCGGTGATCCAGTGGGCGTGTTGCTTGGTGAAACCGTGAGCGTCCTGTACCGCAATGGCCAGTCCCACCTGGCTCATGACCGGCAGATCCACCACGTCATCTCCCACATAGGCGATCTGGGAATCGTCCAGTCCCAGCTTGTCCTTGAGTTCCTCGTAGGCGGGGCGTTTGTCTCGCTGGCCCTGGTAGAGATGATTGATGCCCAGGCTGGCCATGCGCGTGGCCACCACCTGGGAACTGCGGCCGGTAATGATGGCGATCTGCACGCCGCTGTTCTGCAGCATCACCATGCCGTGACCATCCTGGGAGTGGAAAGCCTTGTATTCCTGGCCATCGTCACCAAGGTACAGGCTGCCGTCGGTGAGTACCCCGTCCACGTCGAATATCACCAGCCTCACCTGAGCGGCCTTGTTCAGAATATCCTGCATCTATACCACTCCTGCACGCAGCAGGTCATGCATGTTCAAAGCGCCAATCACACGTTTGTCCCGGTCCACCACCAGCAGACCACTGATCTTGTTGTCTTCCATGATCTTCAGGGCTTCGGCAGCCAGGATCTGCGCCTCAGTGGTCACCCCGCCCCGGGTCATGACTTCGGTAACGGGGGTGCGGTGCAGATCCACGCCCCGGTCCAGGGTACGGCGCAAGTCACCATCGGTGAAGACCCCACTGATGTGCCCCTGGCCGTCCACCACTGCTGTCATGCCAAGGCCCTTGGCGGTCATCTCCATGAGCGCCTGGCTGATGGTGGCCTGCTCGCCCACCTGAGGGATCTTGTCGTCCTGGTGCATGATATCGCCCACATGCAGCAACAGCTTGCGGCCCAGGCTGCCACCGGGGTGGGAGCGTGCGAAGTCCAGCTCTGTAAAGCCCCGGGTCTCCAGCAGGGCAACGGCCAGGGCGTCGCCCATGGCCAGGGCTGCGGTGGTGCTGGCGGTGGGGGCCAGCCCCAGGGGACAGGCTTCCCGGCTGACGCTCACGTCGATGTTCACTTCCGCTTCCCGGGACAGAGTGGAGGCCGGATTGCCGGTCATGCTGATCAGAGGTACGCCGAGGCGCTTGATGATGGGCAGTATGGTGATGATTTCCGCGGTTTCGCCTGAATTGGACAGGGCCAACACCACGTCGCCGGTGGTGATCATGCCCAGGTCTCCGTGGCTGGCTTCCCCGGGATGAACAAAGAAAGCCGGACTGCCGGTGCTGGCCAGGGTGGCGGCGATCTTGTTGCCCACATGGCCGGATTTGCCCATACCCGTGACCACGATGCGCCCGGTGCACTTCAGCAGGCACTCGCAGGCGCGCACGAAACTGGCGTCGATACGCCGGGCCAGGTCAGCAACGGCCTGCGCCTCGGTGCGGATTACCGCAAGGCCAAGTTCCTGGAGCTTTTCGGCATCGGATTCGCTGGATACAGGTATAGGGTTCAAAGCTTCTTCTGGAATAGGGTTTTGCAGGATGATAGCACGGGGCAGGGGGGAGGATAAGCGCTGGCTACAGGAGCCTGGTCTTCACTTTCCCACAGCGCCGGCAGCGCAACCGGGTTACCAGACGCCCCTTCTTGGTATCAAACACTCTTTCCTTGTCGACCTTCCACTGGTGATGACCGTTGCGGCACAGAGTGTTGCCGCGGTGTTTGTCGCTGGCGCGGGGTTTGCGGAAGGGAAGGATGTCGGCCATGGATTCTGTGGGGCGCTTCAGGCGATCAGCTCTGCCAACTGCTGTGGTGTGGAAAAAATATGCCTGGGTTTCTCAGTGGAGAGTTCCCGTCTCGATCCATAACCCCAAAGCACTCCCACTGAACTGATGCCGTTCTTGTGCGCAGCTGCCAAATCAATGGAGCGGTCGCCGATCATTACACTGTTATTTGAAATGCAACCATTATCCAACAACGCTTCAATCTGCCGCCATTTTTGAATGCCAACATCGCCACCATTCACAAACGCGAAAAGATGGTGAATTTGAAACAGATCCAGTATTTTTTCAGCGAAGTCCTTTCGCTTGGATGTGCAAACACCCATTTTTACACCGTTATTATGAGCCAGGCTGGCCAATACAGGTTTCATGCCTTTGTACAGGAGGTTTTCCGAGTACCCAACCTCGGCATATCTTTCCCGATAACTTTTAACCAGCTTTGCTATCTCTGCTTCATCCGTTACGCGGGTGAGTACTTCAAATGTGTAGTCAAGTGGTGGCCCTATGTATTTTTCTATTTCTTTGGGCTCTCTGATTTCATATCCGTGTGTGGCCAAAGCGTAGTTTAGTGACTTTACTATGCCTTCTTTTGGGTCGCTGATGGTGCCGTCCAGATCAAAGACAAGATATTCATACATGGATTTTCTCTTTCATTGGATGGCCGTTTTCTTCGTGCCCTGAGGGTAAAACGTTCGAGGATTTTGAGGGTTATGTCAATTGCTATTGGGCATTTGCCCTATTGGAGCGAGTTGTTCTTGACCCTCACCAGGCAAGTGCGGACAATAGACCTTCTTGCAAACTGCACTCAAGGGCGGCTCGATGTCCCTTACTGTTGGAACGCAAGGGGGAGGAGCACCGGACGCAGCCGCGCCTGGAAGTGTTCCCCTGCCCGGCGATCAGCCACACCTGGTGCGTATCCGCAACCTGCATTTCAGCCGCGGGGAGCGCGAGATATTTTCCGGCCTGGACATTGACATTCCCCGGGGCGGGATCACTGCCATTATGGGGCCTTCCGGCACGGGCAAGACCACCCTGCTCAAACTCATCGGCGGGCAGTTGCGTCCGGACCGGGGAACCGTGGAAGTGGATGGCCTGAATGTTCATGCCCTGAGCCGCCAGGAACTGTACCGGCTGCGCATGCGCATGGGCATGTTGTTTCAGAGCGGCGCCCTGCTGACGGATCTCAGCGTTTTCGAAAATGTCGCCTTTCCCCTGCGGGAACACACCGCCCTGCCGGGGCCGTTGCTGCGCAAACTGGTGCTGCTCAAGCTGGAAGCCGTGGGCCTGCGCGGGGCCAGGGATCTGATGCCTTCCGAACTTTCCGGAGGCATGGCGCGGCGGGTGGCCCTGGCGCGGGCCATTGCTCTGGACCCCATGATGATCATGTACGATGAGCCTTTCACCGGGCAGGATCCCATTTCCCTGGGTGTGCTGGTGAAGCTCATACGGCAGCTCAATGATGCGGCGCGTCTCACCAGCATCCTGGTTTCCCATGATGTGGAAGAAACCAACGCCATTGCCGATCTAGTGTATGTGATATCCAACGGCAAAGTGGTGGAATCCGGCGCCCCAGCGAAGTTGGCGGCCTCGGGTTCGGAATGGACCCGGCAGTTCATGCAGGGACTGCCGGACGGGCCTGTGCCTTTCCATTATCCGGCGCAACCCCTGGAGCAGGATCTTTTTGGAGAAAAATCGTGACCGAGTTGCTGGCCCGTTTGGGGCAATCCGGTATCATCTTTCTACGCCACTTAGGGCGGGCAACGACCCTGCTGCTGCATATTTTGTCCAGTGTGGGAGAAGTGCTGCGCCGCCCGCGGCTGTTGCTGGAGCAGTTGTTTTCCGTGGGCGTGCTCACGATCCTGATCATTGGCGTGTCCGGCCTGTTCGTAGGCATGGTGCTGTCTTTGCAGGGATACTACATTCTCTCCCAGTTTGCCGCCGAGGCTACCCTGGGCGTCATGGTGGCGGCCTCCCTGGTGAGAGAACTGGGGCCGGTGGTCACGGCGCTGTTGTTCGCTGGCCGGGCAGGGTCGGCCCTCACGGCGGAGATTGGCCTGATGAAGGCCACGGAGCAGCTTTCCGGGCTGGAAATGATGGCTGTGGATCCCGTGCGCCGGGTGCTCACGCCGCGCTTTTTGGCGGGTTTGATTTCCATGCCTTTGCTGGCAGCCCTGTTCAGCGCCCTGGGCGTGGCCGGGGGTTGGTTCGTGGGCGTGGGCCTGCTGGGCGTGGACGATGGCGCCTGGTGGGGCCAGATGCAGGCGCGCATCGATTGGAACGAAGACCTGCTCAATGGTGTCATAAAGAGTCTGGTGTTTGGTTTTGCCTGTGTATGGATCGCGGTGTTTCAGGGCTACAACTGCCTGCCGACCTCGGCGGGCGTGAGCCGGGCCACCACGCGCACGGTGGTGCATTCATCCCTGGCCGTACTGGCCCTGGATTTTGCCCTGACGGCGCTGATGTTCAACTGACAGAGAAAAAGAATGAAATCTTCACGACAACTGGAAATACTGGTCGGCATATTCATGTCCATCGGCATGGTGGCGCTGTTTTTTCTCGCCATGCAGGTGAGTAACCTGGGTGCTCTGCACACGGGTGACAGTTATGCGGTGAAAGCGCGTTTCGACAATATCGGCAGTCTCAAGGTCAAGGCGCCTGTGACCATGGCCGGCGTGGAAGTGGGCCGGGTCGCCAGGATTGGTTTTGACAAGGAGCGTTTTCAGGCCCTGGTCACCATGGATATCTACGCGGAATACGATGATATTCCGGAAGACACCTATGCCAAGATTCTTACCGCCGGGCTGTTGGGTGAGCAGTATATTGGCTTGGATCCCGGTGGCAGCGACGCTGTGTTGAAAGACGGCAGTGAGATCGAGATTACCCAGTCGGCGCTGGTTCTGGAAGAGGTCATCGGGCAGTTCATATTCAATAAGGCCCAGGAAGGTGAGAAATGAAATATGCAAGGATGTTGATGGTCATGCTGCTGCTGGGTGTGGGGATGTCCCGGGCCGCAGACAGCGAGCCGGAACCGGTCAAACTGATCCGTTCCACAGCGGATTATGTGTTGCAGCAGATACGCACGCGCAAGGCAGAGTTGGAAAAGGACAGCAGCGGTATCTATGACCTGGTGCAGAAAAAAATCCTGCCTCATTTCGATTTCAGGATCATGAGCCGGGGCGCCCTGGGACGCTATTGGCGCCGCGCCACCGAGGCTCAGAAGCAGCGTATTGCCAAGGAGTTTCAGGAGCTGCTGGTGCGCACCTATGCCACCACTCTCCTTAACTATTCCGACCAGAAAGTGGACTACCTGCCATTTCGAGGCAAGCGTGATGACAAGCGGGTAACGGTGGCTACCCGGGTGCACAGCCCCGGCGGCCCTCCGGTTCCCATCAATTACCGCTTGTACCGAACCAGCGACGGACGCTGGAAGATCTATGATGTGGTGGTGGATGGCGTCAGCCTGGTTTCCAATTACCGCAGCAGTTTTGCCACCGAAGTGAAAAAGGGAGGCATCGAGGGTTTGATCCATTCCCTGGAGCAGCATAATCGTCAGCAGCGGGGCGCTTGAAACATGACCGGGCCAGCGGAAACCTGGAAGCTGAACGGGGTGCTGGATCTGAACAGCATCCCCGGCCTGTGGACGGAAATGGCCCGCCGGATCCGCGCCAACGGCGAACTGGTTGTTTCCCTGGCGGAGGTACGCAGGGCCAGCAGCGCCGCGCTGGCACTGTTGCTGCAGGGGCAGGAAGAGGCGCGCAAGGCGGGATGCAAGCTGCGCTATGAGGGTATTCCTGAAGACCTGCTGGCCCTGGCCCGGGTCTCCAACGTGGAGAAATTGCTTCTGACGTAGCCGGATAGCGCGAATTTTATTATCATGGGCGGTTCTGTCCCAACTTGTTACGCACCCAGAGCACTGAATGGATAAACTCGTAATCACCGGTGGCGCCCCCCTGGATGGGGAAGTGCGCATATCCGGCGCGAAGAATGCGGCCCTGCCGATCCTGGCATCTTCCCTGCTCAGTGATGGCAACATGCGTCTTGGTAACGTGCCGCATCTGCAGGACGTGACCACCACCATCGGCCTGCTGGGTCGCATGGGTGTGGGCATCACCGTGGACGAGCGCATGACCATCGAGATTGACCCGTCCACCATCAACAGTTTTGCCGCGCCCTATGAGCTGGTGAAGGTGATGCGCGCCTCTATTCTGGTGCTCGGCCCGCTGCTGGCGCGTTTTGGTGAGGCGGATGTCTCCCTGCCCGGTGGCTGCGCCATCGGTTCCCGTCCCGTGAACCTGCACCTGGAAGGCCTGCGGGCCATGGGGGCGGAGATTTCCGTGGATGGCGGTTACATCAAGGCCCGCGCCAAACGCCTGCAGGGTGCGCGTCTGGTGATGGATCTGATTACCGTTACCGGCACAGAGAACCTGATGATGGCTGCCGCCCTGGCCAAGGGGGAGAGCATTATTGAGAATGCCGCCCGGGAGCCAGAAGTGGTGGACCTGGCCAACTGTCTGATCAGCATGGGCGCAAAAATCGAAGGTGCTGGCTCGGATACCCTGCGCATTCAGGGCGTGGACACGCTGTCCGGCACGTACCATTCTGTAATGCCAGACCGCATCGAGACCGGCACCTTCCTGGTGGCCGGCGCCTTGAGCCGGGGCCGGGTGAAGGTGCGCGACACGGACGCTGATCTGCTGGATGCGGTATTGGCCAAGCTGCGCGAGGCCGGGGCGAAGCTGGAGATCGGTGAAGACTGGATCGAGTTGGACATGGAAGGCCGCCGCCCCCGGGCCGTGGATATCCACACGGCGCCCTATCCGGCCTTTCCCACCGACATGCAGGCGCAGTTCACGGCTCTCAACGCGGTGGCGGAAGGCGTGGGCACGATCACCGAAAACGTGTTCGAAAACCGTTTCATGCACGTCCAGGAAATGCAGCGCATGGGAGCGAATATCAAGCTGGAAGGCAATACCGCCATAGTCGCCGGGGTGGAGAAACTGACCGGCGCGCCGGTGATGGCCACGGATCTGCGCGCCTCGGCATCCCTGGTGCTGGCCGGACTGGTGGCCAGTGGCGAAACCGTGGTGGATCGCATTTACCATATCGACCGGGGCTATCAGAACATCGAAGAAAAACTGGCGGGTCTGGGTGGAAAAATCCGCCGCCTGCCGGATTGAGGGCATCATGGAATTCAAGTCACCGATAACCATCGCCCTGGCCAAGGGGCGTATCCTGAAAGACACGCTGCCATTGCTCAAGCATGCCGGCATCGAGTTGCTCGATGATCCGGATACCAGCCGCAAACTGATTCTGGACACCAGCATCGATGCGGTGAAAGTGGTGCTGATTCGCGCTACGGATGTGCCGACCTATGTGCAATGGGGCGCTGCGGATCTTGGCGTGTCGGGCAAGGATACCCTGGTCGAGCATGGCGGAGACGGGCTTTACGAGCCCCTGGATCTGCAGATCGCCAAGTGCAAACTGATGGTGGCGGGGCACCCGGGCGCCCGCCTGGATGGCCAGCGTCTGCGCATCGCCACCAAGTACGTGAAAGCCGCCAAGCAGCATTTTGCCGCCAAGGGCCAGCAGGTGGAGATCATCAAGCTCTACGGCTCCATGGAGCTGGCGCCCCTGGTGGGCCTGTCCGATCTTATTGTGGACCTGGTGGAGAGCGGCAACACCCTCAAGGCCAACGGCTTGGTGCCCCTGGAATTTGTTATGGACATCAGTTCCCGGCTGGTGGTGAACAAGGCGAGCTGGAAAATGAAACATGAAACCATTATCGCGCTGGTAGAAAGCCTCGCGGAGGTGATCAATGGCTGATATACGCAAACTCGACGCCAACACGGCAGATTTTCAGGCACGGCTCGATGAACTGCTGGCCTGGGACAATGTCTCCGATACCGCTGTGAATGACACGGTCAATGACATCATCGCCCGCATCCGCAGGGAAGGAGATGCCGCCCTGCTGGAATTCACCAACCGCTTCGATGGTTGGCAGGCAGAATCCGCTGCAGACCTGGAAATACCCAAGAACCGGCTGGAACAGGCCTGGAACAGTATTCCCCGGGATCAGCAGCAGGCTCTGGAACACGCAGCCGCCCGCATCCGGGCCTACGCCGAACGTCAGAAGATGGCTGGCTGGGAGTACGAGGAAGCCGATGGCACCCTGCTGGGTCAGCAAGTGACGCCCCTG
>Ga0256832_1003723_pt1 | contig 10347 bp, 7 predicted proteins | sample 134614metaG_FD_190534 | JGI IMG/M metagenome (GOLD analysis project Ga0256832, IMG submission 190534) | Hydrothermal vent microbial communities from Lau Basin, Pacific Ocean - 134-614 | ecosystem: Environmental > Aquatic > Marine > Hydrothermal vents | place: Pacific Ocean: Lau Basin | collected...
GCTCGTGCCGCCGGCTATCGAAGCCATTATGGGCGATGAAGAGACCCGTATCGACGGTTTTCTCGCAGCCGGTCATGTTTGTACCATTATGGGTACGGAGGAGTATCACCCTTTGTCTCAAAAATACAATATTCCAATTGTTGTGACGGGTTTTGAGCCGTTGGATATATTACAGGGCATTCTGATGGTCATTAAGCAACTCGAAGAAGGACGGGCAGAGGTAGAAAATCAATACACCCGCATGGTACGGGATGAAGGCAACGTCAGTGCTAAAAAAATTATCAGTCAGGTATTTCGAGTGCAAGACCAGTTGTGGAGGGGGATTGATGTTATCCCTCTAAGTGGTTGGGGTGTGCGCGAAGAATTGGAAAGCTATGATGCTTTGAAAAAATTTGATGTCAATATCGAGCAGGCAAAGGAGGATGATGCCTGTATTGCCGGTGCCATTATGAAAGGGCTGAAAAAACCTTTTGAGTGCCCGCATTTTGGCAAGGAGTGTACCCCTCAAAATCCTCTCGGTGCACCAATGGTCAGTTCGGAAGGCGCCTGTGCGGCTTATTTTAATTTTGCAGGTATTTAAGAGCAGGTTTAGACTTTGGTCTTTGTGGCGAAAAAGTGGCGTTTGCCGACTAATTACTGAAGTCCAAACATGCTTTTATCAGATGTCAGGGCTACGCCCCTTTTATTTTTTTTGTAATTCCATTTATTACGAAGATTAAAGGGCTACGCCCTAGGTAGAGAATGTATTTGTAAGTCAGATGTCCATAAATTATCAGGGGAGTAGCCCAGCATCTTCGTAACAACGAGAAAATCAGGGGCGTAGCCCTAATATCTTCGTAATAACGAGTAGCAATGAATTAATCAGGGGCGTAGCCCTGTAATCTAAAACATAAAAATATGGCAAACATATACCCCCATTAAAACATCCTCTAACTCAAAAACATTGCCGCCGGCATGGCAATAATACGCTCACCAAACTGCTTGATATTATTATCGTTGGAGAGTACAAAGCTTTGGATAATCGGCTTGTCGAGAATGTCGGCAAGGTGGAACAAGTGTTTGGCATCCGATTTGTGGGCATTGCCCGTCACCTTTATTTCGATTGGGATATAGCCGGCTTCCGTTTCTATCAATAGGTCTATTTCTTTTCCATCGTGTGTTCTCAGGTGATAAAGTGATCCTTCAAAATTGATAGCTTTGAGTTGCTTGTAGATTTCAGCAACTATTGCACTTTCGTATTCATTTCCCGAAATTTCGCCTTGTTTACTGAGAATAGCGCGTTGAATACCGGGATCCAAATAGTGTAATTTGGGTGTTTTGACAAGCCTTTTTAGTTTGTTGGTATGCCAAGGTGGGAGCGAAATGGTTTGGTAGCTGATTGCCAAATATTCAAGAAATTTTCTCGCTGTGTTCGAGCTGACTCCGGCCTCTTTGCCGAGTAATGTGTAGTTGACTAATTGTCCGGTTAGGGAGGATGTTATTTTCTGAAAGGTTATGAAGGGGTCTAAAGATTTAAAATCTGCTAAATCTCTGACATCCCTTTCGAGGTAGGTCTTTATATAATTTTTCAGCCAAAGGAATCTTTCCTCGTCTGTCAGTTCCGGATTGACCAATGCCGGATATCCCCCAAATTTTAAAAAATACCTGAAGGCTGTCTCTTTTTGGGCGTATTCGGGATGCAGCGCATACGGGAGTAAGTCTTTAGTTGATGCTTCCTTTTTAAGGAACTTTTGCAGAAATGATGCTCCAATATCGTCATCCCAGTCATTAGACAATATTTCCGGTATAGTCAGCGGATAGACTTCGTTAATGACACACCTTCCTGCCAGACTTTCCTTTATTTTTTTGAGTAAAAGTAATTGGCTGGAACCCAGTAAAACATATTTTGCCTCGGGGTATTGGTCATATACGGACTTAATACTCTCTATTAGGACGGGCTCTTTCTGGACTTCGTCCAAAATGGCTATTGGAAAAAACTCCGCCCATTGAGCAGCAGTCAGCTTTTTGTATTGAACTCTAAGAATCGGATCCTCAATGGAGAGGTATTTATATTCGGGAAAACACTTTTTTGCTAATGTTGTCTTTCCCGTTTGTCTGGCACCTGTCAGTACAATAATTCTTCCAAGTGGAGAATTACTTTGCCCGATTAAATAATCTTTTAAAAACCTATTCTTCATAATAATGCTTAAATTCGAGGCTCTCATTTCTGATTTTGGCGTAAAATCTGAATTACTAAGTACAAATTTACGCCAAATTTTGAAATAGCATATGAAATTTTCGGTTTTTTTCAGCGATTCTCAATTTGACCCAAAACCAAAATTTTGTAACTGTAGATTTATTATCCTATATATCTTTTTGAATAGAATAATGAAATAGATGTCAGGGCTACGCCCCTTCCATTTTTTATTGTCCATTTAATTACGAAGATTAAGGGGCTAACGCCCCAAGTAGATTCTATAGTGAGTATCCGAGGAGTTACTATTTTTGTAAATCAGGTGTCACTGAAACAAGGGGCGTAGCCCTATCATCTTAGTAACGACGAGTAGCAATGAATTAATCAGGGGCGTAGCCCTGTAATCTAAAACGTAAAAATATGGCAAATACATACACCCAATTAGACATTCAACAGATTTTCACCGTGCTGATATGTATCAAAGCAGACTCGAATAACCAAATTGAGAATTGCTGACAGTTATTGCCACTAACTTCCCAATTCCAATACACGTATGTGCTCCCTGATAATCTGCTCATAGGGCTCATTTTCGGGGTTGCGTCGTCCTCGTAACTGATGGTAGATAGCTTCGGCTTCCTGTGTTTTTCCTTCTGCGAATAAAAGATTTGCCCCTTGCAATTGTAGGACATCCGAATCGGGGGTTAATTCCTTTCCCTTCGCAATGGCTGTCCGGGCTTCGGCAAATTGCCCGCTTCTGATAGCATACCAGGCAGCATCGGCATAGGCATAATGCAATTCGTTGATGAGCTTTTCATTGTCGGGATATTTTAGATGGATTGGCTCCAAATGCTGGAGTATTTGTTGCTGGAAATTCAATTTTATTGCCGGGTCGAGTACGGATTTAATTTCTTCGCTAAGCGCATCCGCTTTTTTGAAAGCATCTTTTACAATCAAAAACTCCATGTCCGCCTGAGTGAAATACTCCCGGAAATACGCCATATCACTTTTCATGCTTTTGATGACCGCTTTTGAGTCGTCAAAATCTATAAGACGGGCGTTTGCTTCATCCAGCATGGCAAGGGCTTTTTTCCTATAACTCAAATCCACCTTTTCCTCCATGAAACTCTGATATAAAGTCAATAAATTCAAGATGGTCACTGCCGTATCTGCCCCAAAGGCATCCAGGTGTTTATCGGCGAGCTTACGACGTAGCCCGAGTGCTTTTTGGTAATAGGTTTCGGCAGTAGCCGGTTCTTTTTTTTCATCGTACAGGACGGCAAGGTTGTGCAGCGAAGTTGCTAGGTAATGCGTAAAAACCTCCGGTTGCTCGTCCGCTAATTCGTTGTAGATATTGATAGCCTGTAAGTGATAATCAATAGCCATTTGCTTATCGACTTCCTCTTGGGGTGAAGCGGTATCGGCCCCAATATTATCCGCCGATAAAAAACCAAAGCCGGAAAACCCGCTGCTGCCCATGAAAAAATCGTCTTTTACCTCGTGTTTTTCCGTATAAACGATGGCAAGGCTGTTGAGTGCGGCAGCGTAGTAGGGAGCGTAAACTTTTTTGTCCTGCTCCATCAACAATTCGTATTGTTCGAGTGCCTGGAGGTAGTATTTGATAGCATCGCTGTATTTTTCCCACATTTTAAAGACAACCCCGAGGTTATTGAGGGTGGCAGCGAGTATGGGGCGATAGGATTGAGGTTGTACCTGAATCAGACGTTCGTATAATTGCACCGCTTTTTTGTATTGGCTTTGGGCTTCGTACATGTCGGACTTTTCCTGCCCTATCTCGCCAAGGTGATAATAGGCTTTTGCCGTAAAGGCATCAGCCATGGGTTGTAAGCTATCCTCATGTACTGACTGGTAGCCTTCGATTGCTTTTTTGAGATGCTTATCCGCCTGATAGTAATCTTTTTTATTAAAAAAAACTTCACCAAGGACAAAATGCGTATTGGCGAGGTGCATCCCGAATTTTTCCGGATTTTCTTCCGCCAGTTGTTGGAAGATGGCGAGCGCCTTTTTATGGTATTCAATGGCTTTTTTGATGTTGTTTTTTCCTTGTAGTCTGGCGAGGTTGTTGAGGATGGCAGCTTTGTGTTCAATCAGCAATGATGCCTCCTCTCCGGATAGCCCCTCCAAAATATCTAGGGATTTTTCAAACTGCGATTTTGCAGCAGCCGGATTATTGAGTCTCAGCTCTATTTGGGCGGTGACGTTCAATATATCAATTTTGTGTTCGGGTGTCTGTGCCCCCCGGTATGCTTCGTTATAATGCGTGATGGCATTCTCGAAATCGCCCCGCTCAAGTAGGATATTGGCCGTTTGGATATTTTCTTCAAAAGTTGGTGCCATTGTTGTTTGTTTATAATTCTCCAATTATTGAAATATATTCACTACGGGACATTTCCCGCAGTCCGATATCCGGTAGTTCGTAGGATTCTTTTTGGACGTCAACCATTTTCAATCCTTCTTTTTCTAATGCCTGAATCAGCGCAACCAATGCCAACTCGGCTTCGGTATCATCGGTGGCGCAAATGTATTCGAGGAAGAATAAGTCCTTTATTTTCGCTCCAAAGGCTGCACTTCTAATATTACCATCTTTTCGAATCGTCATCATGCGGGCAAAACCATCTTCATAGAGCTTTTGATAAGCAGCTATTAGCACTCCCATAATCCATTTTGCAGACATTTGCCCCTGATTTTGCACCTGATGACAAAAGCGAAGAGCCTCTTCAAAATCGTCTTCCATGGAAATATTGTAAGTATTCCCCTCTAAAAGAGACCGGATATTTTCAGATATTTCCATTTCTTGAGGGAAGATAACCAGTCTCGGGTCGGGTGACCACCAGGAGTACTCTTCTGTTGGAGCTGACCAAAGATAAACCCCGGCTTTATAAGCGGCAAGCAACCAATCGGCGGTGATGTCGCCCCCGACTGCCAAGAGTCCGTTTTGGTCGGCAAAGTGAGCCGGAGGAAAATCGGGATTGTCTTTTTCGAGAACAAAAAAAGGCATAATTCTTTTTGTACAAAGTTATCAATTAAATCAAAAAAGCCCTAAATTTACACACTAAAACAAATAGAAATGGCTGGAAAAATGCAATTGAGTTGCCCGATGCCCAAATTTGACTTCGAATTCATCACATTGGGGCATGGAAGCGGGGGACTACTGACCAATAAGTTGCTGGATAGCGGTGTTTTTGATATTCTAAAAAACGACATCCTCGACAAAAGACACGATGGTGCATTATTGAATATGCAGGGACAAATTGCCTTCTCGACCGATAGTTTTGTCATTTCGCCCATCTTCTTTCCCGGAGGAAACATTGGTGAGTTGGCGGTCAACGGCACGGTTAACGACGTTGCTATGTGTGGTGCCAAGCCTGAATACCTTTCTTTGAGTTTTATCATCGAAGAAGGGCTGCCCATGGAGGAATTTTGGGAAATTCTGGTAAGCATAAAAAATGCTGCGGACAAAGCCGGCGTACAAGTCGTCACCGGAGATACCAAAGTCGTCGATAAAGGAAAGGGCGACAAAATATTTATCAACACCACTGGTATCGGTCATATCCATCCTCGGGCAAATATCGACATAAGCCGGATAAAACCCGGGCAGAAGGTCATCGTGAGTAATCAAATTGCCGACCACGGTATTGCCATTCTTTCGGTCAGAGAGGGGCTGGAGTTCGGGACGACCATTGAGAGTGACACGACCAACCTCAACCACGTTATCCTCGATATGCTCGACCGTTACGGCGAGGACATCATACTACTTCGCGACCCTACGCGAGGCGGACTTTCTTCCACCCTTAACGAGATTTCGCGTGATACACAAACCGGAATTTTACTACAAGAGAGAACCATCCCCGTTGAGACGCAGGTAAAGGCCGCCTGTGAAATCCTTGGTTTAGACCCGCTTTTTACCGCCAACGAAGGCGTTTTTATTGCTATTGTTTCGGATGGTATCGCCGAAGAAATGACTGCTGATTTGAGGAGTTATGCCGAGTGTGCCTCCGCTACCATTATTGGAGAAGTGGTAGCCGAGCATCCGGGGAAGGTCGTTATCACCAATGCGATGGGAGGCAAACGGGTAATAAGTATGCTGATTGGGGAGCAGTTGCCGCGAATTTGTTAAGTTCCATCCCCGACCCAACCTTCCAAATCATCCATTTCTCCCATTTGTTTAATGAGGTCAAACGTCTTGCGGGCTTCGACTTCATCGACAATGCTGATAGCCGCTCCGACGTGTACTAAAACATAATCGCCCACCTTGGCTTCGGGTACCATTGTCAGGTTGACTTCCTTGTGAATACCGTCAAAATCAACTTTTCCGATGCGGAAGGTTTCATCTAATTCTGCTGTAATTTCTACTAATTTACCGGGTATTGATAAGCACATAAGCAGTTACTTTTTATTTTTTTCTAACCATTGATACCAGGCCTCCATTCCCTGACCGGTCGTCGCGGATACTTCAAAAAATTCGAGATGGGGATTGACTTGCCGGGCGTAGTCCTTTATTTTGTCAATATCGGCATTGAGGTATGGCTGTAAGTCCATTTTATTGATAAGGCAAACATTCGATCCGTGAAACATATCCGGATATTTAATGGGTTTGTCTTCTCCTTCGGTAATACTTATAATGACCACTCGCTTGTCTTCTCCGAGGTCAAACATGGAGGGGCAGACCAGATTGCCGACATTTTCTATCATTAAAATGGAATCATCCACCGGCTTGAGTGTCTTGACGGCATTGTAAATCATATCGCTCTCCAAATGGCATCCCTGTCCGGTGTTGACCTGGATGACGGGGACATTGAGCGCGTCAATTCGATTGGCGTCGTTAAGCGTTTGCTGATCACCTTCGATGACGTAAAAGTCAAATTTTCCTTTGAGGTCTGTTAGTGTTTTTTCCAGCAAAGCGGTCTTCCCCGAACCGGGCGAACTGACCAAATTCAACACAAAAATATTTTTAGCATCGAAATATCCCCGGTTTTTCTCCGCTCCAAGCTGGTTTTGATTTAGAATATCTCTTTCCAAATCGATAATGGTCTTACTGCCATCTTTGGGATGACTGTGGTGATGGTGACGGTGATGCCCATGATTGTGTCCATGGTCATGCGCTTCCAAAATGCCGTTTTGTTCCTTATTGTTGGGCAGGGTGATGGTTGCCTTTCCATCGTCGTTGCCACAGCCGCATACTCCACACATAAGTATTAATTTTTGATTACCTCCAAAGCTTTGACCAGAAGTTCCTTTCCGGAGATAATTTCCTTGAAATAACTCTGACATTTAGGACAATTATCATACACTTTTTCCATTGAGAACTCCGTTTGACATTCCAGACATCGGGCTTTTCCACTGACGAAATCTATTTCCAATTCCGCCCCTTCGAGTACCGTATCTTTGACCGCCTGCTCCCAAACGTAATCCAAAGCATCCAGTTCTACACCGGAAAGTGCTCCGATCTGCAATTCAATTTTCTCTACCTTTGTCGCGTCGGCTTTACGGGTTTCATCTTCCGCTATTTTGATAATGCCGAGAGCGATGGAAAGTTCGTGCATCTTTCTTTGTCGTTATACTCGTAAAGTTACAACATTTTCAGAAAAATGCCTAAAACTGTTCCTCATAAAGTGCCTTCAAATCTGCATTTGATTCATTTTCTTTGATTTCGGACAAGATTGTACCCAATTCTTTGGCTTTCATCAAATATTCGGGGCTGGCACTTTTCTCAAAAGCGGTTTTAGCCTCGAAAATGGTCTTTGTCGCTGCCAGTTTTCTCCAAAGTGATTCGTTAGCATCCATTGCAATAGTCTTGAAGTCATTGACAGCAGTATTCCAATATTCGTCGCCATTCTGCGCGGCCAACTGCCCGTAATACGAATAAAAAGTCATCGCGGGATAGCCATCTATTTTGCTTAGTTTCTCTCTGAAGTAAGGCAGGTGGGCGGATTCACCTGAGTCAAAATATATTTTCGCAATGGATTGTTGTATTTGCTCATTTTCTACCCCCTCCAATTTTTTAGCATAAGCTATTCCTTGTGCCGTATCGGCTTTAGTCAATAACTCAAGTGCAGCACCGAGTACATCGTAGGATTGGTCTTTTTCGATTAGTTGTTTGGCTATTTCCAAATCTTTTTCGCCGGCTATATCTGCTAACTTGCTTAGTGCTGCAACCCTTACGTAAGGATTGGGATCATTCAAAGCCAAGTTTCTCACTTTTTCAAGCAACGTCATATCGAAGAAGAAAGTGGGAGATAGGTTTTCCAATACCAGCTTTCTTATTCCCCAGAAGGAATCATCAATCCTTCCTTCAACAGCCAGTTTAGCATCTTCATTAGATTCCATCACGTCGAGGAGCTCTTGAATTGCATTGTGCCGATCTTCGAAGGAAGTCGCATTGTTACACTGGAAAATAAAGTTTTCTATGGTTTTATTATCGGTAATCTGTGCGAGAAGGATGTGCTCAGGGTCGAAGGTAATTAGCATCGGCTCGGAAGGCACTTCAAACTTAAACTCCTGTTTCCTCTGTTCAACCACTATTTTTTTGGTTATGACCTGATTGGCATCGAGGTAGATTTTTATTTCCGAGGGCAATCTGAAAATTTTTCTAAAGTCACCGGTCTGCGTCTGCTCGACGGAGACTGTAACCTGCCCTGTCGCAGCATCATATCCGTATTGGATATCCAACTCGGGATGTCCCTCATCGAGATACCATTGGTTGAAAAACCAATTGAGGTCTCTGCCCGTTACTTGCTCAAACGCCAGCCGCAAATTGTGTACTTCCACTGCCTTGTAGGCGTTGTTCTTGAGGTATAGCCGTAGCCCTTCCCAAAAGGCATCTTCACCCACCTCGTAACGGAGCATGTGCAATACGGCACCACCTTTATTATAACTATGGGCGTCGAACATATCCTCCCTGTCGTCGTAACCAAAATTAATCAAGGGGTGCACACCCCTGAAAGAACTGAAAAAATAACCCTGTCGTTCCGTTTGCATATGTTCATCGGCGGCATCGCGTCCGTACTGATGCTCCATCCAAAGGTATTCGCTGTAGTTTGCAAATCCCTCATTGAGTGTCAGGTTTGCCCAGCTTTCGCAGGTGACCAAATCACCAAACCAGTGGTGGAACATTTCATGAGCGACAATTTTATCGTTATCATTACCGATGAGCTCTCTTTTGTGTTTCTGTACGAATTCGCCAAAAATGACGGCGGTCGTATTTTCCATCGCTCCGGATACGTAATCTCTTACGACGATTTGATCAAATTTCGGCCAAGGATAAGGTGTCTTGAGCTTATTGGAGAAAAATTCCAGCATTTCCGGTGTGTGATTAAAAATGGCCTTGGCATCTTCCTTGTATTCCGGCTCTACCCAATAATGCAGGTCGATATCCCGCCATTTGTCCGGAATGACAGCGTAATCGCCTACGGCAAGCATAACGAGGTAAGGGGCGATACCCTGTTCCATCCGCCAATGATCAGTGCGCATACCATCCGATGGAGTTGTGGATTCTATCAATAGCCCATTGGATAACGTCTTGAATTTGTCTTGAACGGTGATGTATATTTCCTCGGTCATGCGCTCATTGGGCTTGTCAATGGTGGGAAACCATTTAGAGTTGGATTCCGTTTCGCCCTGTGTCCATATCTGCTGGGGTTTGTCTTCATCACCTTTTGGGTTGATAAAGTACAGCCCTTTGTCCGAAGTGATAGCAGAACTTCCTCCATCTGCTCTTGGCGTAGCAATGTAGTTGATGACGATTTTATAAGTTTGGTCTTTTGTGTAGGTTTTGCCAAGGTCGATAATCACTTTCTGATTGTCGTATTCATACTTGAGTTCCGTCCTCATTCCTTTGTAGTGAATGCTTTTGAATTTAAAGTTTTTGGCATCCAACGTTAAGGTATTTACCGGATAAAAATAGGGCTTGACTTTTAGCGTAGCACGCCCTATCACCTGTTCCTTCTCCCAGTCAAAGCGCACATCGATTCTGGTATGTAGAATGTCGTTGTCCCGTGTGTGCGACGCGTTGTAAACAGGCAACTCATAAGAGGGGGCTTCCTCTTCGGAGGTAGCATCAGCAGCGTCGGGCGTTACCAAAAGCGTATCCAGCGTACGCACCTCTGCCGTGGGGATGTCGTTGGCGTTTTCATTGGCGTTATCCGTAATAGTTTTTG